>OFDN01000123.1_pt1 | contig 75142 bp, 62 predicted proteins | sample 1520971 | NCBI WGS metagenome assembly OFDN01 (sample SAMEA94257418, study PRJEB24077) | hot springs metagenome | biome: Aquatic biome; feature: Geographical feature; material: Water | place: India | collected 2012-06-12 | depth 5 m
GAAAAAATTTCACAGTTATTATGGTGATGATTTAAAAGTGGAATGCCCAACGGGCAGCGGCATGTGGATGAATCTGGATGAAGTGGCCAATGAAATTGCCAAACGCCTTACTAAATTATTTTTGAATGATAAGGATGGCAACAGGCCTGTGAACGGATTAACACCATTGCTGTATAAAGACGAACATTTTAAAGACCTTGTTTTGTTCTATGAATATTTTCATGGCGATAATGGAAGAGGCGTAGGTGCAAGCCATCAAACAGGCTGGACGGGTGTGGTGGCGGAACTCATCAATAACATTAAATAACTGCATGGAAAATATTTTTGACAATTTATCCGATAAAGAATATCTGCTCACCAACGGTATTGGCGGTTATTGTTCATCCACGTTCAGTGGTGCCAATACAAGAAGGTATCATGGTTTGCTGGTGGCTTCTTTCAATCCACCAACGGAACGGAAAGTATTGGTATCGAAAATAGAAGAGAAAATTATTTGTGCCGGAAAGGATTATGAACTCTCTGCCAATCAATATCCGGGTGCCATACATCCGCAGGGCTTTCAACACATTGCTGATTATGGGGTAAAGCATAACCAGGCTTATGTATTATTTGAGCATGAACAGTTCAAACTGCAAAAACTGTTATCAGTTGCTGATGCTGAAAATACCACTTTGATTGAGTACAGCAATCTTTCTGACACCGCTATTGAATTGCAGTTAAACCCATTATTGGTTTATAAAGATTATCATTCGCTTTTTACAGAAGCAGAACGGTTTGATTTTTATACAGAGCAAGCAGACGATAGCCACCTTAAAATATTTGCTGAATATGGTGCAACACCTTTGTTTATAAAAGTAACAGCAGGCAATTGGCAACTTGAACGAAAGTGGTATAAAAACTTTCAGCACAGTATTGAAAAGGAACGAGGTTTTCATTTTGAGGAAGATGCGGTGAGTATTGGTATAGCAACAGTGCATTTAAAACCCGGCGATACAATAGCTATCAGTTTTTCTACAGAAGAAAATCATAGCAAAGAAAAAGCAGTACATGATAAGGGGTTATTTACTACTGGAAAAGATATTCCGGCGTTTGTAAAACACCTGGAAGAAAGCAGCCGCCAGTTTGTAGTGCAACGGAAAAGTACGGGTGGAAGCACCATTATTGCAGGTTATCACTGGTTAACCGACTGGGGCAGGGACACCATGATTGCACTCCGGGGCATCAGCATTGCCACCATGCGGAAGCAGGAAGCAAAAAGTATTCTGCAAACATTTTTTCAATACTTAGACAGCGGCATGTTGCCTAATCGTTTCCCTGATAACAATGAAGAACTGGAGTATAATACAGTGGATGCCACACTCTGGCTTTTTGTAACCTTGTATGAATATCAGTTGACTTTTAATGATACGGAATTTATAAAATCCGTATTGCCATCTCTGAAAAATATAATTGAAGAGCATGTAAAGGGAACAAGGTATCATATCAAAGTAACCGATGAAGGATTGTTGTATGCCGGTGAAGATGGTGTGCAGTTAACCTGGATGGATGCCAAAGTAAATGGCTATGTGGTAACGCCCCGTATTGGATGTGCAGTTGAAATAAATTTGCTTTGGTACAATGCCCTGCATGTTTATCAGCAGTTTGAAAATATAACTGGCAATCAAACAAACACAGGAATTGATAATCTTATTGCATTGTTTGAAATGTCATTCCCCAAATACTTTATTAACGAAGCAGGTAATTTGAACGATGTGGTGGTGCCGGGTGTTGCAACTGATAAAAGTATTCGTCCTAATCAGATATATTCAGCAAGCCTTCCTTTTTCTCCGTTGAATAAAGAGCAGAAAAAAAGGGTATTGAATACGGTTGAAAAATACCTGCTCACCGATTATGGCTTGCGTACTCTAAATAAAGAACATCCTGATTTTAAAACATTGTATAAAGGCGATTCATGGGAAAGGGACAATGCTTATCACCAGGGAACGGTGTGGCCATTTTTATGGGGCGAATGGGCATTGGCATATTTGCAATACCACGGTAACGATTCGTTAGATTGTTTGTACATCTGGAATGCATCAAAAAAATTGCAACATCATTTTTACATTGAAGGCTGCCTGAATGCAATCGCTGAAATATTTGATGGCCTTGAACCAAATAAAGGCAAAGGCTGTGTGCAGCAGGCATGGAGTATAAGTATGCTGTTACGGGTTTTTTTGGACAAAAAATTTGATTACAGTTTAATCAGTGATAACTAATGGAACTGTTTACAAAATTAAACTGGAAAGCGTATTTCATAGAAGCATGGGCATTGGGATTGTTCATGGTTTCTGCAACGGGTTTTGTGGTTTTATTTGAGCATCCTTTATTTCAGGTAAGTAATTCTATTCCCTCTTCAATGATACGACGAATGTGCATTGGCCTTGCAATGGGTGCAACAGCCATTCTGCTTATCTATTCAAAATGGGGAAAGCAAAGTGGTGCACACATGAACCCGGCTGTAACACTTGCCAACTACCAGCTCAACCGGATTTCCAGAACTGATGCAGCAGCTTATATTTTATTTCAACTATCTGGTGCATCAGCAGCCATGTTGCTCTTGAAATATTTATTTCAAAACTATTTATCACACCCTTCAGTAAATTATATTGTAACGCAACCCGGCAGTGGGGGTATTGCAGTAGCTGCCGTTGCAGAATTTCTGATGTCGTTTATCATGTTTTTTATGGTAATGATTGTAAGCAACAGCAGGTTTGCAAAATACACAGGTTGGTTTGCCGGAGTGCTGGTGTTTATTTTTATTGCTGTTGAAGCGCCTCTATCTGGTATGAGTATGAACCCGGCACGGAGTTTTGCTTCTGCAATTGTTGCTGGCAGTTGGGATTCATTTTGGATATATATTATTGCTCCAATTGCAGGTATGCAGCTATCTGCATTTTTATTCAGGAACTTTTACTTTAACCTGTTTGGGCAATGTAAAACCATGAAATGCTTTATGAGTGGACAGCAGGCAGATAACAATGTTTACCATGTGTATAGCTGGTCGCAGAAAAATAAGGATGGAGAAACTATAAAAGTATATGTTTCCAAAAATGATGATACGCAAACAGCAGTCGTAAACCGTTAACACAAACCGCAACAGTGAAGAATATTTTAATTACAGGCGCATCGGGCAACTTGGGTAAAACAATTGTTGCTGCATTTGAGCAGGCAGCTGACTATCATATCAACATCATCAGCCGTGAAGAAGTGCAGGGCAGTAAAAATCTAAAAGCATTTCATATTGATTTGCTGGATGAAATTTCTGCTGCTTCGCTGGTGGAAGAAATTATAGAAACACAACAACACCTTGATGCAGTTATTTTTTTAACCGGGGGATATATTGGTGGCGATGTAACACAGAATAGTTCAGCAGATATTCAAAAGATGATGGCAGTAAATGTGGCGACCGCTCATAATATTGCAGGGCCTTTAATAAAGATTAACCGGCAACAGAAAAGAAAGCTTAACCTGATTTTTATTGGTGCAAAAGCTGCAATGGAAGATTCAACATCGGTAAATAATATTGCGTATGCTTTATCCAAGAAAACATTGTATCATTATGTAACGCTTATTAATGAAAGTGAAAGTGAAGCAGGAACTTCAGCACATATTATACTTCTTGGTACTTTGGATACTGCTTTTAACAGGGAAGCCATGCCGGATGCTGATTTTACAAAATGGACAAGTCCACTGGATATTGCAATGCGTATAAAAAAATTGGTGGATTGGTTGTTACTTGAAACTGTTATTGAACTTTAATAAAATGCTATGATATTTATGTATGTTTTTTACCTGTATTTTTTAACAGGTACAGCCATAGCAATATGGTTTTGTTTTTTTAAAATAACTAAAATTGATGTGGCGGCAAACGGGGCATCCTTTTGGTTTAAACTGATGATTGTGCCAGGCACAATGTTACTGTGGCCTTTTGTTTTGCATAAACTTTCATCCGCAAAAACTAATAGCAAATGAATTACAATTTAAGAAAGCGGCATTTTGCTACATGGATAATTGTTGCTGCAATAACAGCAGCATTGATATTACTTGCTGTTTTATCTCGTCCTTAAATTATAAATAAATCAACTGACAATATGAGTGCAAGTTACCAGCCGGTTTTATGGAACAAGTTTAAAAAGCAATACGATGCTGTGCTTTGGGTTACCATTGCGTTGTTTCTCATAATCTTTATTGGTGTAACTATTTTAAAATATCCGGCACAAAATATTAATACCACACTCATCAGGGCGTTTGGCACACTGGCTATTTTGCTGCTGCATGTTATTCTGCTTATTGGGCCGCTAAGCCGTATAACAAATAAATTTCTTCCCATACTTTACAACCGCCGCCATTTGGGTGTATCCATGTTCATTATTGCGTTGGTTCATTCATTGCTTAGCCTGCTGCAGTTTCATGGCAATGGAAATGTGCACCCATTGGTATCACTTTTTACCAGCAATCTTCATTATGATTCACTCGTGTTTTTTCCCTTTCAAACACTTGGTTTTTTTGCATTAATAATTCTGGCGGCAATGGCTTTTACCAGTCATGATTTCTGGCTGCATTTTCTCGGCCCCAAGTTTTGGAAGGCGATGCACATGCTGGTGTATGTTGCTTATGCATTGATACTGCTGCATGTGGCACTGGGTATTATACAGTTTGAAAAAAGCCCGGCGCTTGTTGTATTATTAATTACAGGATTTATTGCAGTAGCCGCATTCCATCTGTGGGCTGCTGTTAAAGAAAATAAGATTGATAAAAAACACAGTGATACATTAAGTGAAGACTGGAACTATGTATGCAATGTAGAGGAAATTGAAGACGATAAAGCAAAGATGGTGAATGTAAATAAAGAACGGGTTGCCATTTTTAAATACAATGGAAAACTAAGTGCTGTACACAATGTGTGCAAACACCAGATGGGGCCATTGGGGGAAGGAAAAATAATTGATGGCTGCATCACCTGCCCCTGGCATGGTTATCAATACAAACCGGAAGATGGTTGTGCGCCTGCACCCTTTACTGAAAAAATTGCCACTTATCAATTGCGTTTGGATGGCAACAAAATTTTTGTAAACACTGCTGCATTGCCTGAAGGAACACATGTTGAACCTTTATTGATTGCAGATAATATGCAACAGGATAAACCATCTTCATTTTTTATTGGCTGGGCAAACAATAATAAAAATTTATTTACAGTAACAAAATATGCAGCACTGGCAGCATCACTGTTGATTTTAATTACAGGAGTTGTACTGAGCAACAGCCAGCAAAGATTATCAGGGTTTGTGATTGATTATAACAATGTAAAAAAAATGGAAGGCTGGTTGTGTTTAACGCCGGTGCCCAATCTTAAAATTATTAATGGAAAAGATGGATACGGTAATCCTGTTTACAAAACCATCCTGCTGATGGATGCTTTTAAATTTGGTGCAGATGCAACAGTGAAAAAAGTGTTGAATGGCGACAGTGTAAAATATGTAAGGCTTACCGGTTATATAAGCAGTAATATTATTAGTTGCGGCGATACTTCAAAAGGCGATTGTATTGAAATTTGTAATCAATGTATCATTGGCACTACCAACAACCCTGTAATGGAAATTGAGAACCGGCACTATTCGTTTGAAGAAATAAAGGAACCAATTGCAGCAGATAGAAATAGCACCAGCCTTGGTATGCAAACTTTACGTGGCGAAATTATTGACCCCAAATGTTATTTTGGTGCGATGAACCCCGGCTATGGAAAGCCGCATTTGAGTTGTGCAGCAAGATGCATCAGTGGCGGCATCATGCCGGTGTTGAAGTATGAAGTGAACAATCAAAACAGGTATGCAGTATTGGTGGGATTGAATGGTGAAAAGATTAATGACGAAGTACTCAACTTTATTGGATTGCCGGTTGAAATAAAAGGCAGTTTGTCAACAATGGATAATTGGGGTGTTTTGAAAATTGATGCAAAAAGGATTATTCATACTATGGATAAATAATTTATCGCAAATGAGTAGAAAAATATTTCAGCCGATTGAAATAACTTGTGTAGAAACAGATATCATTGACTATAAGTATGGGGCCATTACATTTTTGAATTGGTTCTTGTAGAGACAGGCAATGGACACCAAACTCTAAACGGCAATGTAATTTCTTTTACATCTGGAGCTTTTTTTTACTTTTGCCATACAATTTATAGGCACAAATATTTATGGCATTCAATCTAGTTTTTGATAGGAAGTTTGGTTTACATAGCGGTTGGAGTTATAGATTGGATGCCTGACCTCTCAAAATTGTTTGAAATAACAAATCATCTACTTAAACCAAGTAGGCTATTTTTTTTTAATAGCATCCGAGTTTAGGAATGTTCAATCTAGAACCACCACATAAAATGGATGCGTCTTATTTTCAGAGAGAGCCATTCAAAGATGAATTTGTTCCTGAGTACAATGATAAACTCGGAAAATTCAAGGCAGCCTCATTTTAGTTTCCTTATACAATAAGCAGCATTCTAGCTTGTTTTTTGACAAACAAAATAAAGTGACACATTTTAAAGAGTACGCAAAAGATTTGTTAGACACTTACAAAGACTTAGAAAAAGAAAAGATACAACCAGCAATGAGGTTTACCCTAATTGTTAAAAGTATATGACAAAAAAAACGGCAGATACTTCCATTTTGCTTTTGTTTCACCTCGATGGGAGTTCAATTTCTCCATCTTACAAAGCCTTCTTCTAAGACCTTAAAGCAAGACGACTTTCACCCCATTTATACATCAAATTAATTACGGGCATTAACGACTGACCGACTTCTGTTAACGAGTAATCAACTCTTGGTGGGACTTCTGCATAAACTTTGCGACTAATAATTTTATCGTCTTCAAGTTCTCGTAACTGTGCCGTAAGCATTCGTTTACTTATTCCATTTATCAACCTCGACAATTCACCAAATCTTCGGACATCTGTTGAAATCAAATAAATAATCATTGGCTTCCATTTCCCACCAATGACTTTTAGCGTTTCTTCAACAGGACAAGAAAAAAAATCTGAACATTCTTTTGCCATAAATACTTGATTTTGTTCAATAGTCACATTTTTGTAACTATTAGCGTTTATTGTAACTACTTGCAAATTAATACACTATCAACGAATTTTGCAACTCACTTTAAAATCAAATTACAATGGACAAAATTTTCATAACCACATCAAGTGGAAACATCGGGACAGAATTAGTAAAAATTCTTAAAACGCTTGGCGTAGAATTTTCAGCAGGTTTTAATCAAAATCAGCCAACAGAAGTTAAAAACAGCACAAAACTAAACTTTGACAAATACGAAAGTTTAGTTGATGCCTTCACTGGACATCAAACTTTGTATTTGCTTTTGCCTGACAATGAAAGAGTAGTTGAATGGGCTAAATCTGCAATTAAAGCAGCAAAACAATCAGGCATTAAACAAATTGTTCGTTCATCAGGTATCAATGCAGACAGTAATTCAACTTATGAAGTTTTTAAAACATTGGGTATTATTGAAAACTTGGTTATAGAAAGTGGACTTGATTACACAATAGTTCGACCTAACTCATTCTTTCAAAATTTTGTAACCTATCATTCTTACTCAATAAAATCAGGCGGACTTTACCTGCCACAAGGAAACGGAAAAGTAAGCTACATTGACGTTAAAGATGTTGCATTGACCGTTGCGACAATTTTGAATAATCCCAAAAAACATATTGGCAAAACTTACACGTTGACAGGTTCAACGGCATACGACACAAATGAAATTGCAAAAATCATTTCAAAAGCAATCGACAAACATATTATCTATGTATCAGTTCCAGACAGCGATTATGTAGAGACAATGAAAAAATATCATCTACCGCAGTTTAATATTGACACTTTATTAAGTTTGTATCAAGCCGACAGAGCAGGATTTAATTCAATCGTAACTGACACATTCAAACTATTGACAGATAAAGAACCGAACTCATTTGAAACATTTATTAAAGATAAAAAAGGCTTGATGATATAAAAAATCGAACATAAACAAACCGACAAAATAATTGAAGATTACAATACAACAGCAGGAGCATTTAGAGAAAGGATGAAACAAGTTGACGGCAAGCAAGAAGGCGACCCCACAAAAAGCAGCACAAGCCATTATTGACATCACCAAACTTGACACACCACCATTAAGACTGCCATTAGGAAAAATTACAATCATTTCTTTAACAGCAAAATTGAATAGCGTACAAACGGACATCAATAACTTTAAAAGAGGTTGCTGAAAACGCAGAGTCTGCATAACATACAGTCGAGAAGCAATATATTCAGCTTTAAACCCTCTTGAATAAATCTGTTAAAATATTCTAAAGCCTTGCAAATACCTGTAAGGCTTTTTTCATTTCCCTGTAACTGCCTATAAATATATTACAATGAAAAAAACAATTAGAAAACTTTTTGCCATGCCTTTGTTAAGTGTAATGGTATTTGCTTTCAGCTCCTGTGCACAGCCGCAATCTGCTGCTGTTAACAATGTGTCTGCAAAAGGAAAAGCAACGCAATATGAAGTAACCAAAACAGTGGAAGAATGGCGAAGCAGCCTGACACCTGAACAGTTTGAAGTGCTGCGGAACAAAGGCACAGAAAGACCGTACACAGGCAAGCTGCTGCACAACGATAAAACAGGCGATTATACCTGTGCTGCCTGCGATAATGTGTTGTTTAAAAGCGATGCAAAGTTTGACAGCCATTGCGGCTGGCCAAGTTTTGATAAAGCCATTGAAGGCGGTAAAGTGATAACGAAAGAGGATAACAGCCATGGCATGCAAAGAACAGAAGTGCTGTGTGCAAGGTGTGGCGGGCATTTAGGCCATTTGTTTGACGATGGCCCAACCAAAACAGGTTTGCGTTATTGCATCAATTCCTTGTCGCTTGGTTTTAAAGAAGCATCAAAAAATGTTGATGCAGTTTTACCTGCATCTGATACAGTTGTTTTGGCTGGCGGATGTTTCTGGAGCATACAGGCCATCTATCAAAAATTAAAAGGTGTAAACAGTGTTACTGTTGGTTACAGTGGCGGTACAAAACGCAACCCGAGTTATGAAGATGTGAGCACAGGCAGAACCGGTTATGCAGAATCTGTGCAAGTGGTGTACAATCCCAATGAAATAAAACTGGTGGATATTTTAAAAGTATTCTTCTCTATTCATAACCCCACAACGCTGAACAAACAGGGTGCAGATGAAGGAACGCAGTACCGCTCTGCTGTTTTCTTTAATAAAGAGCAGCACAAAGAAGTGGCACTGGAAGTGATAGCTTCATTGCAAAAAAATAAAGTGTATGATAATGCCATTGTAACACAGGTGCAGCCGCTCAATAAATTTTACAAGGCAGAAGATTACCACCAGGATTATTACAACAATAATAAAAAACAAGGTTATTGCCAGGTGGTGGTGGCGCCCAAAATTGAGAAGTTTGAAAAGGCATTTAAAGATTTGCTGAAGCAATAGTTTTTTGGGGAAGCCCCGTTTTCAATTTCCAATAGAAGAAAGCTGTCCTTAAAAGGATGGCTTTTTTTTGTGTACATCTTTAGTAGAAAATATTAATTAGAATAAGTGTAAGGATGTTTCAGTAATGGCGTACAATTATAAAAACAAACATTATGAAGAAAGTATTGATTGCGGTATTCGTTACAAGTATATCCCTTACTGTAAATGCACAGCAAAAAAATGTAAATAAAACAAACCAATTTGTCGATTTCGCCGCAACCGTTGGGCCATCACAAGGTTCCGCAGCCGCATCCTATGTGTATAACTGGAAATTTGGTTTTGGCAAAAAGAAAGCATGGGAAGCTGGTGTTGGTGCAAGGCTCACCAGTTCGTTTGGAAACAAACTGGAATATATAACTGCAGGCCCAGCTAAGTTTACCCGTACAAGCACCACGCCTTTCCTTATTGTTTTTGCCGGCCAGCGCCCTGAAAATTGGGATACACTTACTGTGCAGCGCCCATTTGTAAGCGCACTTAATCTCACGGCTAATTTGGGTTATAATTTTTCGCCCAAGTGGAGTGGCGGATTTAACATTGACCTCATTGGCTTTTCTGTAGGAAGAAAATCACCGGCAGTGTTTTTAAGTAATGGTGTTACCAGCACAGAGCCTTCTGCAAAGCCCACTGCCTTTAATGTATTGTTAACTGGCGACCACGACAGAGGCAGTCTTAATTCGGAATTTTTTCTGAAATACAAATTGAATGATAAATGGGCAGTAAGAGGCGTATATCAGTTTTTATTTACAGAACACACAACCGGAAACATAAAACAAACACTGCCTGATGGCAATACCATCAACCGCTTTAGAAACAAATCCAACAACTTCGGCCTGGGCGTTTCTTTTCAATTGTAAACAATCAAACTAAAAAAGTAACAACGATAATTATGAAAAAGATTACAGCAGTTTTGTGCGGCCTCATCATCATGTTTAGTGCAATGGCCCAAACTTATACGCCGAAAGATGAAAAGCAGGCAGTAGGCTTTGCCATTAAAAATTTGGGGTTTACTGTTGATGGAAGTTTTACGGGTTTGCAGGGTACAATTGTATTTAATCCATCCAATCTTGCAGCAGCATCGTTTAATGTAACAGTAAATACAGGCACAGTTAATACAGGCAATGATTCAAGAGATGGGCATCTGAAAAAAGAAGATTATTTTAATGTGACTAAGTTTAGTAAGATAAGCCTTGTATCTTCTAAAATAACTATTGGTACAGTGCCGGGTTCTTATGTGTTTGACGGTGTACTAAGCATTAAAGGAATCAATAAAACAATTTCATTTCCATTTACTGCTGCCGCAACTGCAGAAGGTTATTTATTCAACGGCAGTTTTAAATTAAACCGCCGGGATTTTAAAGTGGGTGGAAGCAGTTTGGTTTTGTCTGATAATCTTAATGTACAATTAAAAGTAAATGCTAGAAAGAGTTAATTGGCATGTATGTTTTCGACCTGATATATCCTGCATTACTGCTGGCATTACATTCCCTTATTTAGATGATTAAAGTAATACATCACACTATAAACCGTCACCTCAAATCTTTGCCCGTTCCTTCCAGGACGGGCTTTCCGTTGCAATCTTTCTGCCGAAAGGATTTTCACTGCTATCCCTAACGGGTATTTTCAAGATTCTAAAATAGTATTGAAAAAGACCCTGCACAGTACACCCGTCTTATTTCTTTAACGCCTGCGGCAAATAAGCCGGGAGAACTGCGTCGTATAAGGAATATTGGGAATTGAGATAGCCTCGTTCCTTTGCAAACACAATTCCAGCTACTTCAAATGGCAAACAAACTTCAAGAAAGAGTCAAATAAAAAACTTTTCTTAAAAAACTCCTTCATCCTTATCTGTCGCAAATTTCTTGACAGGCTTTGCCAAAAGCAAGGTCTGCACCTTCATTGCATTGCGGTTTGCATCCTGTTTCGTAAAAACAATCTCCACCCCGGTTTGGCCTCCTTCGGAGAAAATATTTGTGGGGTAGTATTCTTTTTACAAAAACCTTGCTTTTACCAAACCCTGTTTCAAGGCCGGGTTGCTACGATTAGAACGAACGAGGCTTATGCTGAGTTTAAAACATTTTTAAACAATTAAAATTTCATGTTATGGAAATTATCGGAAGAATTACTGCGGATGCAGTTGTTAGCGAAACAAAAGCAGGGAAAAAAGTGGTGAACTTTTCTATTGCTATTAATGACACTTACAAAACAAAAGAAAGCACACAAGTACAAAAGATTGTAACTTATGTAAACTGCTCTTACTGGATTAATCCCGGTGTGGCAGCTTATTTAACCAAAGGCAGTTTGGTGGAATGTGCAGGCCGCATTGGTGTAAATGCGTGGACAAACAAAGAAGGCGAAGCAAAGGCAGGTCTTACGTTTCATGTAAACACTGTTAAGCTGCATGGCAGGCCGGGTGGCGGCGGCAGTGCAACACCTGCACCTGTTGTACCAATGACTGCTGCACCAACAGTAGTTTCTGAGGTGGCAGAGGATTTGCCGTTTTAATTTTTATAGCATCCCGGTTATATGGCGGGATGCTTTCATTTTTTTAAACAATCAAAATTTACAACTATGGCACACAATATTAATTTTAATGCACAAACAGGCAAACACAGTTTCTTTTCAGTAAAAGAAAAAGCATGGCATGGTTTGGGGCAAATTGTACAGGATTATCCCAACAGCAAAGAAGCATTGCAGTTTGCAGGGCTTGATTTTGAAGTTCGCAAACGACCCAACACACATCAATTAGATGATGGCACAGCAATCATTTCCAAAACTTCATTTTACACTTATCGTCCTGATACTGGTGCAATTTTAGGCGACCGTTTAGGAAAAGATTATGAAGTAGTACAGAATGCGGATGCTTTCATTTTTTTTGATGCAATTGTGGATGGCGACGGCATACAATATGAAACTGCAGGTGCGTTGGGTAAAGGCGAAAAGATTTTTATTACTGCAAAACTGCCCGGTTATATCAAAGTGGGTAATGATGATATGATTGAAAAGTATTTGTTCCTTACCACTTCGCATGATGGGTTTGGCAGCATTATGGCGGCTTTTACACCAATAAGAATTGTTTGCAACAATACCCTCAACGCAGCTTTAAGAAGCTGCAGCAATTCTATTAAAATCCGCCATACAGCCAACGTAAAAGAAAGGCTGGAAGAAGCACACAAAGTGATGGGCATATCCAACCAACTTTCTGCACAGTTGGAAGGTATATTTAACCAGTGGGCAAAGGTTCGCATTACAGATATGGAAGTACAGAAATTAATACAGCTTGCAATGGTTCCCAACAAAGAAGTATTGCAGAATATCCATAACAATGAACTAGATGAATTAAGCACCTGCTTTAAAAATATGTGTGATGATGTGTACGAGTACAACTTGAGCAGCCCATCACAACAATATGAAACCACAAAGGGAACGGTGTTTGGTACATACAATGCCATTACCGGCTATTTTCAAAACGTAAGGAACTATAAAGATGATGAAGCCAAACTAAAATCATTACTGTATGGCGGAACGGCACAATTAAGAACACAAAAGGCATTTCAGTTATGTGCTGATTTTGTAAAAGGGGAAATGGTGGGGATTTTTAATTGATTGGTTAAGTAAGGGGCATTGCAAAATGCCCCTTAAACTTGTAAAAAAGCTGCCCCGCAATATGGTGGCAGCGTTGGGAAAATGGCGGGGCAGCTTGGTGTATTAATTATCTTGTTGTATGATAAACCGTAATGGTTTTTTTAGTGGTTGCTGTTGAAACGATATTTTTTGTAACAGCACTCAGACAGTCAACAACCAATTTGCTGATGTATTTTTTGCCTGATATAACAGCATAGCGGGGTTTCATCAGTTTAATGAGTGCTGCATTCAAATTTCTTGCGCTGGCATGATGAGGCACTTTAAGCCAATAAATATCCTTCAGAACTTTTTTGTGGTTTTTTATGTTTTCGAACGATGCTACACCGGCATCCCCGGTAAAAAGATATTTTCTTTTCTTGATAGTTAAAAGCAATATCACACTTGCCATATTGATGCTGGATATTTCCTTGCTCACTTTATCTAATTCGGCAAATGGGTCTTTTGCTTTTTTGGTGAGTTGTGCCTTTGTGCTTGCTGCTTCCAGAGCAGTAATTTCATTTTTTATCAGCTCTTCTGTAAAACCTTTTGGAAACAGTTTTTTGTAGTAGCCCAATGCCGGTGCTATAATTTTCACTTCGGGCCATCCTGAAAGTTTGCATTTGCCTTCAAACGGTTCAAGTAATTTTATTTTTAAAGATTTTACAAGCGTCTCCAGTTCTTTCTGCTGTTTAATGCTTGTTATAAGTGTATTATAAAAAGATAACTCTTGTTCTGAAAGGGCAGTTGAAAAATCATCTTTCATCGTCACATCATCAAAGCTGCCCAATAAGGGGTCGTTGTGCACAGCAATCTTCTTGGTTTTTGCAATCTTTAGCGGCAGGCTTTTAAACATCCACACCTCACCAATGTTGTTGCCATAGTGTTTAACAACCGGTATCAAACCACCTATATGGTCACTGTCATAATGGGTACACACAATTACATCAGGTGCTTTCTTGCTGGCATAGCTTAAAAGTGGTTTTAACTCTTCTGTCACTATTTTGCAATATGCAGGCTTACCGCCATCAATCAGCATTATCAGTTTCTTGCGGCTTTTTTCAAGCATGATAATAATGGCATCCAAAGTGGATATTCACAGCCCGATAATAGCCGTATATAATAATACTTGGCTTTATTGGAAAAAGTTTCTAAATTTCGAAAAAGTACGCATCCTTGCACATGCTTTTCCAAAATACAGGGACAATTTGAAAGCGGCTGATAAACAGTAATAAAAAATGAGTTCCAAAAAAGGTAATATGCCTGCAACAAAAACATACCGCCAAATAAGGGAAGAAATCTTCAGCTCTAAAGTTCACAAGCTTTCTGATAAGGAAAGTATTGCAATTATGACAGACCTTAACAAAGGAATGAAAGAGTTTGTTATTGAACAGAAGCGTAAAGAAAAGGCAAGTGAAGAACTGCTTGCAAATGTTATGCTCAATGCTTAAGCAATAATTTACAGCAACATATCTGCATGCAGCACCTGGTAAAGGTGCTGTTTTGCTTTTATAAGGAATCATTTTCTTCTCATTAATTCCTGCACAAAGTTCCCCTTTTGCCTCCGTGGCGGCAATGAACTGTCCGGCATAAACACGAGCCACCGCACAAGGCTATCATTTATTCCGTTGCTTCATTGCCTTGGTCGTCAAAAGGCGGTGATAGTTCCATAATTAATTTTTAAAATCATTAAAATGAAAAGTTATGGAACAGGCAATGAATGTATCAGCATTAACAACGGTGGCAGAAGTGGAATTGATTTACAAATCCAAAGTCCGTTCATCAGACAGGCCATTGATTACAAGCTCCAAAAATTGTTATCAATTACTGCTGCAAACATGGGATGAAAACAAGATTGATTTTGTAGAGCAGTTCAAGGTTTTATTACTCAACCGTTGCAACCGTGTATTGGGAGTATTGGAACTTTCGCAAGGCGGTATTACGGGCACAGTTGCCGATGTGAGATTGATTATGACTGCGGCTTTAAAAGCAAATGCTGTTGCTGTTATTTTATCCCACAATCACCCTTCCGGCAATTTAAAACCAAGCCAGCCAGATGAACAGTTAACACAAAAAATAAAACAAGCCGCAATGTTTTTAGACATTCAGGTATTAGACCATGTAATTGTTACCAGCGAAGGGTATTACAGCTTTGCTGATGAGGGGCTGCTGTAGCCCTTTTTTTAAGCTGCAAAATTGTTAAAGCGTTGCAGCAAATGAATTGCTGTACACACTGATAAAACACCTGTATACATTACTTTTGCCGTAAGGTATGCGATAGCTAAAAAAGCAGTAAACATACAAAGACACCGGTACTATAAAAATAAATCATGAATACTTTTAACCGAACAGGTATTTGCCTGTTGATGATTGCATTTCTTTTTGTAAAAGAAATAAATGCACAGCATGGGCATGGTGCCATGCAGCCAGATAAGCCTTCCATTCATGGGATGTTGATTTTTGGTAAAGACAAAATATATGCCTCTCATTTGCCTCTTTTTCATGCACCACATAACTACCAGATAATTTTAGAGCTTGTAATGGATAAAGGCAGCAGGCAGCAATTTATTACTGACCAGCGGCAGCATCCTGAATTTACAACTTATACAATAGAGCCAGAAAGGTTTATTTTGCCGGATATGGTTACTGCAAAAGGCAGCTTTAAAGCCAACTTATACAGAGGGCATTTTGAAAGAGGTGGAGTTAAAATTGCAGACAGCATCAATATAAAAATTGCCGCCATAGTTTATTATAAAAAATTTGATACGGCTGCAGTAAAAGATACCAATGCAACTTTCTTATTGTTTGGAAACAGTAAAGAACAATTTGCCATCCACCAAATCAGCAATAAACCAGACTTTGAGCAAATCATACAGATTAAAGCGGGTGAAGCAACAACCAGGGCTGATACAGTAATTTTTTCTGCAACAAATATCCCGGTTGGTGTTAGCGGCAATACCATTTCTGCAAAAGCAAATAATAAAGAGGTTAAACTTATTTTGCTTAAACAACTTTACCTGGAGTTTGATGATTTAAAAGAATAAGTATGCATATTCATTGTTTTCAGCACGTAGCTTTTGAAAATCCCGGTACAATTTTAAATTGGGCAAATGAACATCATCATTCTGTCAGCTACACTTATTTCTTTGATGAAAATCATTCATTGCCATTGCTTAGTGATATAGATGCACTGATTGTTATGGGTGGATATATGAATGTGGATGAAGCAGATAAATTTCCCTGGCTTGCAATTGAAAAAGAATTTATAAGGCAAGCTATTGATGCAGAAAAAAAAGTAATCGGAATTTGTTTGGGTTCACAGCTTATTGCTTCAGCATTAAATTGTAAAGTTTACCCTGCCAGCAAAAAAGAAATTGGTTTCTACCCGGTAACGTTTACCACTGATGCATTGCAGCACCCCCTGTTTAACCATTTTACTAATCCTTATGCTGTTTTTCATTGGCATGGAGATACATTTAATTTGCCAGCTAATGCCCAATTAATAGCTTCAACCAAAAGCTGTTTGCACCAGGCTTTTTTAATTGGTTTCAATGTATTGGCTTTGCAATTTCATTTTGAAATGAATGTGCAGGTAATTGAAGATATGCTCTTGCATGATGGGCATGAACTGGAAGAAAAAGGGAATTTTATACAGTCAATTGAAACAATCAGGGAGCAGTATGATTGCCTTCAGGAAAATAAGAGAGATATGTTTTTACTGCTTGATAAATTTTTTGGAAAAGTATAAAGCTGTTTGATTTGTTTGTGTAAATAATTTATATGGTCTGCAATGTTGCCATTATATATGCAGATGAAAGGATTGCGACGCAACAATGTCGCCATGAAATACCAACGCTGGTATCAAAAAATCCTTCTATACCCCCAAAGACACATTTCTTATGCAAAAACTATTTCTATACCTCAAAGGGTATAATTCAGCTATTTATTTTATCTTTATACCTTAAAAGGTATAAAATGCAGCTATCCTCTTTCTTAAAACAACAACGCAAAGTACATAAACTTACCCAGGAAGAACTGGCGGCCAAGGCTGGCGTGGGCTTGCGGCTGGTGAGGGAAATGGAGCAGGGCAAAACTACTATGCAAATGGATAAGGCCAACCAGGTGCTGGCCCTTTTTGGGGCAGAGCTTACAGTAACATTTAAAGCAAATGTAAATGGCTAAGCAGGCAAGAGTATTATACAACGGTGTGCTGGCAGCCCTGCTCTTGGAGACTGATGAGGGCTACATATTGCAGTATGATGAAGCCTACCTGGAGCAGCCCGAAAGTAAACCCATCAGCCTTATGCTGCCTAAAAGAAAAGAACCTTACACCAGCAAAGTGCTGTTCGCTTTTTTTGATGGGCTTATACCTGAAGGCTGGCTGCTGGATATTGCGGTTGATTACTGGAAGCTGAAGCCCAACGACCGTTTTGAACTATTATTAACCACCTGCCGTGACAGTATTGGCGCTGTAACGGTGGAACCTGAATAAACGAAATGATGAACTGCTGGTTTTGTTATAAAGAATGTGGTGATGCTGATTATCACCCGGCCTGTGCTAAAAAGTTTTTTGGCACTGCGGAAGTGCCATTGCTGCAATTAAATGATGAGTTGATAGCAAACCTTGCAAAACAAACGGTGAACCGGCGTATTGCTGTTACAGGTGTGCAGCCCAAGCTTTCTGTTACATTGCAAAAGCAAAATAACCGCAACCGCCTTACCATTGTTGGATTGTGGGGTGAGTATATTTTAAAGCCGCAGCACCATCACTATCCGCAAATGCCTGAAACGGAAGACCTCACTATGTACCTGGCGCAACTGTTTAAATTGCCCGTATGTGAGCATGCGTTGTTGCAGGCAAGTGATGGAAGCATGGTGTATTTGGCCAAACGATTTGACCGTAAAGATGGAACAAAAATACATGTTGAAGATTTTTGCCAGTTGAGTGAGTTTTTAACGGAGAGCAAATACAAAAGCTCTTATGAAAAAGCAGGTAAGATTGTTTCCACATATTGCCACAAAGGCTTAGACCTGCTCACTTATTTTGAACTGGTATTGTTCAGCTACCTGTGTGGCAATAATGATATGCACTTAAAGAATTTTTCATTGATGCATGTACCGGATGGCGCCGTGCTGAGTCCTGCTTATGATTTACTGAATGTAAGTTTGGTAAACCCGGCAGATAAAGAGGAACTGGCACTTACGCTTAATGGCAAAAAGGCCAATTTAAAATTGAATGACTTTAAAGCCCTTGCAGATACTTTGCGGATAAATGAAAAAGTGTATTACAACAGCTTTAAGCGTTTCAGCAACCGTAATGAGGAAGTGATGGATTTGATTGACCGGAGTTTTTTGAATGTAACAATGAAGAAGGCGTATAAGGAGATATGGATGAGGAGACAGGGGGTGTTTGGGTAAGGTAGTGTTAGGTAAGGGAGTTTGATTCTTGTTCATAAAGATGAAAAAGAATATAGAGCATTAACAGATATTCTCCTTTGTCATAAAAGCTATGCAGTTCACCATGTAACATAGGATTGCGGCACATAGAAAGTCTTTCAGCAATTTTATGTGGCGTCCATCTTTCTGATTTTATGCCTGCCTTTGTGAGTTTTTTTGTGGTGAAATTGTCAATATTATTTAATGCAAGCGAAATTAGCAGATTTTGTTTTTGAAGATATTCAAAGGCTGATTTTATTGTTAGGTCGAGTCTCTTTTCATTTGGGTTTAATACTTTAATGTATTCTTTCTTTCCGGAATCAAAAAAATTATACTCAAGTGGTCTGAAGCCTAACTTATACTTTGCATAGAATTCAATTATGCCGAACATAAAAGTAGTGCCTATGACTTTTTTTGTGAACGTGTCCTCGCTTAAAATCATTGTTGCAGCTTCTCTAATGGTTTCTGTGAGCGGCGGTTTTATATAATCGTTTTTGTATTCTTGAAAGAATGATTTTATAAACCATTCCACATCTGCATACCATGAAATATAGGTGCCATAAAAACTTCTTTTTAGAATTAATTGCGTGAGATAAAGTTTAAGGTTAGCATCAGCAGAATCATAGGGAACTATTCTTGATAGGTAGTCTCTGTCATGTATAAACACAATCGGATATTCTTTGAAGCCAATATTGCGTATAAGGCCCTTAAAGTCTTTGATAGTCATAAATGAAGGATAACACCAAATTTACTGCTAAATTACAATCTCTACTTACTATCCAGCTCCTTCAATTTCTCATTCAAATCAACCAGTCCTGCTTTTTTCAAACACTCATCTGAAAATGCAGTCAATTCCTGTAAAGATTCTTTTGAGAAAATATCCATGAGACTGCCGCTTTTATCATTGTCTTTTATAGTAAGGCCACGTTCAATAATGCGGTTAAGCAACAGTACATTTCTTCTGCTGATATGCACATTCAGTTTTACGTTTTCATTCATGCCGGGGATACTTAAAATAGTATCGTACACTTTGGCAACTTCACTTGTATTCATTGTTATAATTTTTATGCTGTAAAATTATTCTGATACAGTGAAAACATCCTCCTTCAAATTCAAGGAGGATAGGTTTAAGGCATGGCTGTTGTTTAACTTTATTAGTGAAAGTAAAGTGAAAAAGAGCAGTGGTGTTATGAAAGCTGAATCAAAAATATCTTCATTTAAGGAAGCAAAGCAAATTGACTTAGTCGAGTATCTTTCCTCACTTGGTTTTGCACCTGCGAAAACCCGGGGCAATATTTACTGGTATCTTTCTCCGCTCCGGAATGAAAAAACACCTTCTTTTAAAATAGACAGAAAAATAAATTGTTGGTACGACCACGGCATTGGAAAAGGTGGAAGTATCATTGACTTCGGAATGCTGTATTTCAATTCTACTGCTGCAGATTTTGTTAAACAATTGTCCGGTAAATTTTCTTTTCACCAGCCGGTTATTAATTCTTCCTTACAAAATAAAAAAGAAGAAAAGATTAAAGTGCTGGGGGATTTTGTGTTGAGTTCGCCGCATCTTTTATCTTATCTCTCAAATCGAAAAATACCTTTCGATATTGCTGACAAATACTGCCGTGAAGTCCGTTATCAAATGAATGATAAAGTGTATTACGGAATCGGTTTTAAAACAGACAGCGGCAGTTTTGAAATCCGCAACCCATTTTTGAAATCAGCCAGCTCACCTAAACGTATTACTACGATTAAAAATGGTTGTGATGAAGTAGCCGTGTTTGAAGGCTTCTTTGATTTTCTTTCTTACCAGGTGTATGCTCTCAAACAAAAATTGAATCTATCAGATTTTATAGTGCTTAATTCACTTTCTTTTTTTGAGAAATCAAGACCTCTGATGGAAAATTATAAAAACATCAATCTCTACCTGGATAATGATAAGTCCGGACAAAATTGCAGCCGTATGGCTGTTTGGTTAAGCAGTAAATACAAAGATGAAAGCAAGTTGTACAGGAACTATAAAGATTTTAATGATTGGCTTGTGAAAACAGATTTTAAGAAAAGGAATAGTATAAGAAGAAAGATTTGAGATTTTTTTTTGGGCTGTTCTATAAATGCTACTGATAGACTATTTAAAAATATTAATGATGTTGTTTAAATGTATTGATGATTTGAAAAAGCCTGGGAGATTGCCCGCCTTGCAGCAATCGGCCAGATGTCCGGTTGTTAAACAACCGAATCTGGCCGCCCCTTACTCGGAACTCGTGGGCGGTTGAATTGGCAAAGTGTATTGCATAGGAAATGTTTAAATGAAGTGTGATGAAAACGGAAAACAGAAAGCGGATTGTAGGAGTAAGATTTACTCCCAAAGAGTATGAACAAATAGAAAAGAAATGGAAAGATTCCACCTGCAGAAAGCTAAGCGAATATGTTCGGAAAATTATCTTCAGTAAACCCATCGTTACTACTTACAGAAACAAGTCTTTGGATGACTTAATGACAGAGCTCATTCATTTGAAAAAAGAATTGAACGGCGTTGGAAATAACTTTAACCAGGCGGTAAAAAAGCTGCACACATTGCATCAAATTCATGAGTTTAAACAATGGATAGAAAGCTATGAAGCAGATAAAAATACACTGCTTCAAAAAGTGGAAGAAATAAAATTAGTAACTGGTAAAATTGGTGAGCAATGGTTGCAATAATTAAAACCGGGCATTCCATTCACCGCATTGTAAACTATAATGAAAACAAGGTGAAAGAAGGTGTTGCTAAATGTATTTCAGCAGCTAATTATCCAAAGGATGCAGATAAGCTGTCACTAAAAAATAAATTAAACCGGCTGTTGAACCAGGCTGCATTAAATACAAACGTAAGCCGCAACAGTGTGCATGTGTCTTTAAATTTTGACCCGTCGGAAAATCACTCACAACAAAAATTAGAAACCATCGCCACTACTTATATGGAACGGATTGGTTTTGGCAATCAACCTTTTTTAGTGTATCAGCATTTTGATGCAGGGCATCCGCACATACATATTGTGAGTATAAAAGTAAGGGAAGATGGCAGCAGGATTGATACGCAAAACATCGGCAGGAATCAATCTGAAACTGCAAGAAAAGAAATTGAAAAGGAGTTTGGATTGGTAAAAGCGGAAGGTAGTAAACGGCCTAAGCAATTTCAATTGAAGCCAATTGCAGCGGAGAAAATTCAATATGGTCAATCTGAAACCATACGTAGTATTTCAAATGTGCTGAACGAAGTTTTATACAGCTACAAATATGCTTCTATTCCTGAACTAAATGCGGTACTGAAACAATTTAATGTAATGGCAGACAGAGGTAGTGAAAATTCAAGGACTTATAAAACCAACGGACTTACTTATCGTTTGCTGGATGCAAAAGGTAATAAAGTGGGAGTGCCAATAAAGGCAAGCGATTTTTATAATAAACCAACGCTGAAGTTTCTGGAAGAGAGATTTGTGCTGAATGAAAAAGAAAGGCAACCACTTAAAGCCAGAGTTAAAAATGCTATTGATTTATTAGTGATGAAGAATCAGGGATTAGGTGTAGAGGCATTAATAAAGGGAATTGAAAAAGAAGGCATCCAAACTATTTTACGACAGAACAAGCAAGGTATGATTTATGGCATTACTTACATTGACCATCAAACCAAATCGGTTTTTAATGGCAGTGATTTAGGAAAGCAATATAGTGCCAGCGCCATGCAGGAAAGATGCAGTGCTATGCCTGCATCATCTAAGCAAATAAAAGATTCAAAAGCGGCTGGTGAAGAAAAAAATCAATCTGAAAAGCAATCGGTACATCAGTCAATGGAGCAAGAAAAGTCCGTGACTGATAACAATCTGTTGGAAGTATTGGTGAATTCAAAAGAAGGCTTTGATTATGTGCCCTGGCAGTTGAAAAAACCAAAACGAAAAAAACGCAAAGGGATTTCAAGATAATTATTTACAAACCTAAAATGAGACGTTATGAATACAGGAGAGAATGAACAGGGGTTGAGAAAGATTATTGATATGACGAGGCTGATAAGCATAGTACTGCTGTCTCTGCATTTTTATTATTACTGTTATGGGGCATTTGATAAATGGGAACTTACGGCCACTATCAGCGACCGGCTGCTTAGTAATATCAAGAACACCGGATTGTTTAGCAATTTTCATGTTTCCAAACTTATCAGTCTTGGGTTTTTAGTGATTTCATTATTTGGCGCAAAGGGAAAGAAGGATGAAAAATTAAATCATAAAACTGCTTTTGCTTACATCATTACCGGGCTGGCAATATTCTTTTGCAGCTTCCTGATTTTGTATGCTAAAATTTCAATCACCAGCATTGCTGTCATATATATGATAGTTTGTTCTGCAGGTTTTATTTTGATTTTAACAGGAGGCACTTTGTTATCAAGAGTGATACAGATGAAGTTCAATAGCAAAGATATTTTCAACAAAGAGAATGAAAGCTTTCCGCAGGAAGAAAGGCTGTTGCAAAACGAGTTTTCAATTAACCTGCCGGCAAAATACAGATTGAAAAACAAGGACCGTAAAAGCTGGATAAATATCATCAATCCGTTCAGGGCTTTGTTGGTGTTGGGCTCACCGGGCGCAGGCAAATCTTATTTCGTAATCAGGCATGTAATTACCCAGCATATCAGCAAAGGCTTCGCCATGTTTGTGTATGACTTTAAGTATGATGATTTGAGCAGGATTGTTTACAACACCTGGCTTAAATACAAAAATAATTACCCGGAAGTTCCAAAGTTTTATGTCATCAATTTTGAAGATTTAAGTTGCAGCCATCGCTGTAATCCGCTTGACCATAATAGTATGACCGATATAACTGATGCAGCAGAGTCTGCCCGGACAATTTTAATGGGATTGAACAGGGAGTGGATAAAAAGGCAAGGCGATTTTTTTGTTGAATCTCCAATCAATTTTTTAACCGCAATCATTTGGTTCTTGCGAAAATTCAGGGATGGAGAATTTTGTACACTTCCGCATGTAATTGAGCTAATGCAAACAGAATATGATAACCTGTTTACAGTATTACGAACCGAGAAAGAAATTGAAGTTTTAATCAATCCTTTTATTACTGCTTACCTCAATGATGCAATGGAACAATTAGAAGGACAAATTGCTTCTGCAAAAATTGCAATGGCAAGACTTTCATCTCCACAATTGTACTATGTTTTGTCTGGCAATGATTTTACGCTGGATATTAATAATCCCAAAGAGCCAAAGATTATTTGCATGGGTAATAATCCGCAGAAAATACAAATCTATGGAGCGGTACTTTCTTTATACATAAGCCGCTTAGTAAAAATTGTAAATAAAAAAGGAAAGCAAAAAAGCAGTTTGATTTTTGATGAGTTCCCAACTATTTATTTAAATAATATGGACAGCCTGATTGCGACTGCAAGAAGCAATAAAGTAGCAACAACTTTAGCCGTTCAGGATTTTAGCCAGCTAAGAAAAGATTATGGAAAAGAACAGGCCGATGTGATTATGAATATCTCCGGCAACATCATCAGCGGACAGGTAACGGGAGATACTGCTAAACAGTTATCAGAACGTTTTGGAAAGATTATGCAGGACAGGGCAAGTTATTCCATCAACCGCACTGATACTTCCATTAGCCATTCCAAGCAATTGGAAACAGCCATTCCGCCTTCCAAAATTTCAGCACTCAGTTCAGGAGAATTTGTAGGCATGGTTGCAGATGACCCCGACCAAAAGATTGAATTAAAAGCTTTTCACTCCTCTATCATTAACGACCATACTGCCTTGAAAGCTGAACAGGATGCCTATAAAGAAATTCCTGTTGTAAGAAAATTAGATAACAGCATCATTCAAAGAAACTATTTACAAATAAAGCAGGAAGTGCAGGAACTGGTTCAGGCAGAAATTGAAAGGGTGATGGGTGAACCGGGGCTGCAGCATTTGGTGATAAAGAAATAATTGTTAAACAAAAATTGTGTTATGAATATGAAGAAGGAGTTTTCAGCAATTATCAAAATCATAGAGCAGGCAAGGCAGAATGCTTACAGTGCCGTAAATGTTGAACTGATAAACTGCTACTGGCAAGTGGGTGAATTTATCAGCGGCAGGGTTTCTAAAGCCAATTGGGGCGATAAAACAGTGCAGCAGTTAGCGGAGCATATCCAAAGCAAGTACCCTGACTTAAAAGGGTATAATCGCCTTGGTTTATACAGGATGAAGCGGTTTTACGAAGCTTATACCGACTCCCCATTTGTATCACCGCCGGTGATACAAATGGAAAAGGCAAAAACACCCCCACCCAGAATTGTATCACCAGTGGTGACACAATTGACTTCCGACATACGGCAATCCATGCTTTGCAAAATTAGCTGGACACATCACCTTGTTATTTTATCCGGTACCAAAACAGCAGCCGAACGGGAGTTCTATATCAATCTGTGCATTAAAGAACGCTATGGAAAAAGAGAACTGGAACGGCAAATCAGCAGCGGTTTGTTTGAAAGGGTGGTCATTGGCAAGCAATCGCTTCCTGCAAAATCACAACCGCAACAAGATTTAATCAATACTTTCAAAGACACCTATGTGTTTGAATTTCTAAGTCTTCCTGTTGAACACAATGAAGATGATTTGCAAAAAGCTTTGCTTACACAACTAAAAGCATTCATACTTGAATTAGGCAAAGACTTTTTATTTATCAAAGAAGAATACAAACTGCAGGTGGGCAACAGCGATTTTTATATTGACCTGTTGTTTTATCACCGGACACTTCGTTGCCTCGTGGCTTTTGAATTGAAGGCAGATAAGTTTAAACCGGAGCATTTAGGGCAATTAAGTTTTTATTTGGAAGCATTGGACAGGGATGTAAAGAAGCCAGATGAAAACCCAAGTATTGGCATTTTGCTTTGTAAGAATAGCGATGCTGCTGTGGTGGAATATGCATTAAGCAGGTATTTGACACCAGCAATGGTGGCGGAGTATAAAACGGTGCTGCCGGATAAGAAGCTGTTGCAGGAGAGAGTGGGAAGGTTGTTTGAGAAATAAGTGATTTTAGCTATTTTCGGTTAGTTCAATTCTTGTGTGTGTGTAATTAAGGAATATGTATTATTTTTAGAGAATTGAAAACTGTTTTAAAACACTTCTAATCAACCATTTAACCAAACTGCTGCCTATGCTTGCTGTCTCCCGCTACATTATTCACGAAGTGCATAAGGAATTTAAGGTTACTGGGGCAACAGTTGAACCATCACTCCAGGTTCCTGTCATTGATGATTTTGCCAAAAAACTTATTGATGAAACACATAAGTCTTTTGGAATGTCAACTTCATTAAAAAATACAAAATTTGAGGATGGGCATTCAACCCCATTTCATACTGGATTAACAAATTATCTTGATTTGGAGACTGATGATGACTTTTATTCTTATACAATTAGTTCATTAAACGACCTGAAAGAAAGAATAGAAAATGAACAATTTGCCACTGGTGGCTACTACCTTTTCGCTGATTATCATTTTGATGCAAGGAGGTATGTTTCTGCAATTCTGTTGAGAAAAAAATCTGGAATTAATTTTCAAAAAGTAAATAATGTTTTCAGACCTGTAGAAGGCGAAACCCTGAATATTGAAAAGATTGCAATGGGTTTCAGATTAAATCATGGGATATTTATTTCTGATGACCCCGATAAAAATTATGTTGCTTTGATAACTACTCAGCAGGATAAACTTTCGGGATATTTCAGAAAATGGGTTCAGGCTGCTGGTATAATTTCAAATGATAAAAATACATCGGCTCTTGTAAAAATCATCAATAGTATAGATGTTCCGGCAGATGAAAATGGTATAGCAAAGTATCCATCGAGAGAAGAAATGAAAAAAGCTTTTTATGACATAGTTGAACAAAGCCCCGGGAAGTCAGTTAATCTTATGCAGCTTTCTCAATATTTCTATGGAGAAGCACAAGAGCAATATATATCGGAATATGCCCAACAAAATGCGATTACCATTGACACGGAGTTTAAACGTTCATCCACAGTTTTAAAAAAACTCATTACAATCAGAGCCAGAACAACAGGTATTGAACTAAATGTAGATTATGATAGACTTAATGCTAACGAAGTAGATGTTCAGGACAATATTGTAATTATACGTTCGAAGGCAATAGTTGACCAGATTAATCAGCAAAGAAATGAACAGTAACTTGACTATTGATTTTATTACTGAAACCATACATGCTGCTGAAGCAAATCCCGTGTTTAACGGACGGGCAGTAAGATTTACCTGCAATACTTTGCAAAAGGATGAACTGGAAAGTAACTTAAAGGAACTTAAAATTGAGTATGAATTTCATCTCAACAACCAATGCGAATTTAGGATTGATGTGCCTTATAATGACGGACAGCTTTTATTTTTTTACGATGATGCGGATTTTTTGAAACGGAGTATTCACTACATACACAAGTTTAATGATATTCGAATAACTATATTTTTTCACGAAGGCAAACCTCTTGATAAATTAGCAGGTGATTTATTTACTACTGACAAAGCAATTATTTTTAATTTTAATAGCTATCATCAAATACTTCAATTTCTGGAAGGGCAGGAGCATTTCATGTCTGTTCATTCAAAACCTGACAGGCAGTTTGTTATCTTTTCATCTGAAACAGGCCCCTTCTATATTGGATATGATTTACATGAGCCACGAATTAAAAATCTGGAAAATCTTGACTTGGTTTATAACTCATTGACTGCTCAACTTCAGAAGATAGATTTTGTACAGTATTTTAAATCCGCTGTTATTCAGGCTGTTCATGAATATCCGGTAAGAGAACGTTTTTACTATTTGATACAGTCATTAAGAGTTATTTTAAGCGTTGCTGAAAGAGACCATTATGTCTATATCAGGAATTTTAATTTTGAAAAGATAAAATCAAAATTTAAAGAGGAAAGAAACAGATACATGGAGAGTATTGAAAAAAATATTGAAAGTGTAAATAAGCAAGTCACCTCTTTCCCCTTAACATTTGCAGCTTCTGCATTTGCTGGATTCCAAGTTAAGGATAAGCCAGCAATTTTAATACTTATAGCCGGAGCCTATTTTGTTTATACCATTGTGGCATATAAAGTTTTAAGTATTGCTTCATACAATGTTGAAGGCGTTAAGGCTGATGTTGAAGCTGAATCAGATAAATTAAAAAAGGGATATGAAATTGTATTTAAAGAATTCGAAGGTGATTTTACACGAATTAATACCAAACTTGCTAAAACAACCAGTCTTATTGCTGTATTGAAAGGAGTATTAGTTTCTTTATTGTTGGCATTTCTTGTATTTGCAGTATATGAGATATTTTTTGTCAAACACAATGGCTAAATGCCAGCATTATCTAAAAAAATGTGCGTAAAGAATGAACTACGAAAAAGCCCTTGCCTTATACCGTAATGATAAAACTCTTCAGATTTTAAGGGCTGAACATTTTCCTTTATTAGTTAGCTTTTTCCATTTTGCTTTTAAAGAATTAAATAAAGACAGGTATGTACAGCCGGTTTTGACCAGCCTGTTAACTGACTTTATTTTTTCACTTGAGCGGCATGGTGTAAATGATTATCAGCAGGCTCCCCTTGAATATTTGCAAAAATGGACGCACCAGGGTTATTTACGCCGTTTCTATGATTCAGGCGATGAACCTTTTTACCAGCTCTCGCCTGCTGCCTCCAATGCATTACGCTGGCTTGAAGATTTGAACAAGCAGCAATTCACAGGTACTTATAGCAGGTTAGTGCAATTTTTTACTTTGCTTCAAAATATTGTAAATAAAACTGCTGGTCCGTATGAACGCATTCAGCAATTGCAGCAGGAGAAAATGAAAATTGAAAAAGAAATTGAAGCGATAAAAAAAGGAAACTACGAAAAGCCATCTGATACATTAATAAAGGAAGAATATTTTTTGGCCGAGGAAACAGCTCGTAGGCTGTTGGCTGATTTTAGGCAGGTGGAGGAGAATTTTCGGGAACTCGATACAGAAACAAGGCAAAAGATTATCCGAAGTAATCTGGCAAAAGGAAAATTGCTGGATGACATTTTTAAAGAACAGGATTATTTGTGGGATACTGACCAGGGAAGAAGTTTTAAGGCTTTCTGGGAATTTTTAATGAGCGAAACAATGCAGGAAGAACTTGAGCAATTACTGGAGAAATTGAATAAAATTCCCGCCATAAATGAAATAAAGCAAAGCCAGTTGGTTGACAGGATAAAATCGAACCTCGTGGACGCCGGGGATAAAGTTAACAGAAGTAATGATGGTCTCATTGAGCAGTTAAGAAAATATGTAGAGCAAAAGAATTTGTTAGAGAGTAAATATATACTGGCGAGCATTGAAAAAATTGAACTTTTATTACTCGAAATAAAAGAGAAAACGGATTTGCCTGAAAATTTGATGGAAATTGATGGGCTGTTTAAGCCAATATTGTTTATGGAAAAGCCATTATTTAGCCCTCCGGTAAAAGTAGAGTTCAATCAGCAAGAGGTGGAGCAAGGGACTGCTGATAGTGATACTGATGTTTTGTTTGAACAATTTTACATTGATGTGGATGAACTGAAAAATAATATAAAGGACTTATTGCGATACAAGCAGCAGGTATCATTGTCTGATATTGTTGCCGCATATGAAGTAAAAAAAGGAATGGCTGAGCTGTTAGGTTATATCCAAATTGCCACTTCTGATGAAAAGCATTATATCCATCCAGACAGGAAAGAGTTGCTTAGTATAAGTAACAGCTATTCAGATAACAGTTATGATGTGCAAGCGCCTTTAATAATATTTAAAAAGTAATGTATGCTTAGAGAGTATTCATTGAGCTTAGTGTCACTTCTTAAAGGGATTTTATACGACCATCAAACCCTGGCGTGGGAAAATCTTAGAAAGTATGAACCCGAAGTAAAGAAGTATTTTTCTGCTATAGGACTTGAAGTGTATATAGATAAGAGTGAAGGCTATGCTTTTTTGCGCCAGGTTCAGTTGGAAGACGAAGTTGAAATACCCAAAATTGCAGAGCGAAGGCCGTTAAACTTTTTTACATCACTTTTATGTATTGTTTTAAGGAAATATATGCTTGAAAGAGATGCAGAAGCCGGTACCATACGTATTACCATTACACAACAGGAAATCAGTAACAGGATGAAATCTTTCCTTCCCACTGCAACTGATGAAGCTAAGCAACAGGATAAAATATTAGCCACAATCACAAAGGTTGCAGATATCGGGTTTTTGAAAAAGCTTGAAGGAAACAATAATGAATATGAAGTGCATAGAATTATTAAAGGGTTTGTAAATATTGAAGTGATAGATGCAACATTGGAAAAATTGCAGTCTTATGCGGCTGAAAAACAGCTAACAGAATAGAAACATAAACTATGGAAATTCTTTTTAATGAAAATGGACATATAAATGCTGGTTTTCGGCTGCAATATCTTGAAGTATTGAATTGGGGCACATTCAATAAAGCAAGCTGGCGTATCCAGCCAAACGGGTTCAATGCGCTGCTTACAGGCGACATTGGCTCAGGTAAATCCACTCTTGTGGATGCTATTACCTGTTTGCTTGTGCCATCTAATAAAATCACATTTAACAAAGCGGCAGGTGCAGTTGGTAAAGAGAGAAACCTGCTCACTTATGTAAGGGGTGATTACAAAAAGGAAAAAGGAGAAGTTAGTACAGTTGCCAAGCCGGTCTATCTGCGGTCAGAGGGTAATACATATTCTGTAATTGTTGGAAATTTTCGTAATGAAGGCTATAATGAAAGTATATGCCTTGCACATGTATATTGGATAAATAGGGAGGGTAAAGTGGACAGACTTTTTATAATCAGTACCAGTCCATTATCTGTGAGCGAAAACTTTAGTGGCTTTTCTGATATAAACGAGCTTAGAAAACGGCTTCGCACTACAAATGGTGTCCAGTTGTTTCAGGACAATTTTACACAATACAGCGACCAGTTCCGACGCCTTTTTGGCATGAATAGTGATAAAGCAATTGACTTGTTTTATCAAACTGTTTCCATGAAATCTGTAAGCAGTCTTACAGACTTTGTGAGAGAACAAATGCTTGAGAGAACAGACGTGAAAGAGCAAATAGCCACATTACTGAAACGGTTTGAACATCTTAAAATCTCACACGATGAAGTTGTAAAAGCAAGAGAACAGTATCAAATACTAAAGCCCCTGGTAGAACAGTCTGTTGAGTATGGAACTATAAGCAAGGAAATTGAGGATATAGAGATGATGTTGGAATATGTTCCGGCATGGTTTGCATCAGAAAAGCGAAAACTTTTAGAAGTTGCATTAGGTGAAACACAACAGAAGCTTTCTGATACTGAAAGCATTTCACAAAAACTTGAGCAGGAAAAGCAGGATTTAGATAACAAGCTGCTGGGGATATTACAAGATATACATGACAATGGTGGCAAACGGCTCGAACAGATTGACACTGAAATTCGACAGCATGAAAGAGACAGGGCTATTAAGGAAAATGAACATAAAGCGTATGATACATTAGCCAAAAACTGCGGCTTGCCAAAGGTGGAGTCTGAAGATGATTTCATAAGCAATATTCAAAAGGCGAAAGAATTAAATGATAATTGCACTTCATTGGAATTAAGCTTAAAGGAAAAGAGGGACGAATTGGTAAGCGAATTTCGAAAAACAGATATAAACCTCAAGGACGAAAAAGCAGAATTAGATTCTTTAAAACAGCGTCAATCACAAATTCCTGCATGGCTGGTACAATACAGAACACAACTGTGCTATGATTTGCAAATAGAAGAAGACGAATTGCCATTTGCAGGTGAGTTATTAAAGGTAAATGAGAATGAATTAGATTGGGAAGGTGCTATTGAAAAGCTGCTGAGAGATACTGGGAAAAGTATGCTTGTACCATCGCAATTTCACAAGAGTGTCATCAGATATGTTAATGATAATATTGTAAAAAACCGTGATGGAAGAGGTATCAAGATAACATGTCTCGAGGCAGATTTAAGCGCCGTAAAAGCAAGCAATACTCATTTAATTGATAGCAGTGTAGTAGATAAAATTGATATTAAGCCTGATACAGAGTTTTACGATTGGCTTGGGTATTATTTGCAGCGAAATTTCGGTTCGTTTCAGTGTGTAGATGTGAATGAACTGCAGCATGTGCCTTATGGAATTACCCAAAATGGATTAATAAAAAGTGGTAAAATAAAATATACAAAAGATGATACAAGAAATATTGGCAATAAACGGGATTATGTTCTTGGATGGAACAATGCGGATAAGATTGAACTGTTGGAAAAATTAGTGATGGACTTGGAAGAAAAGCTTGCTGATTTATCAACTGAAATAAGTACAATAGATAAAAATCAGGAGAGGAATGGTAACCTCAAAGTGATATTGGGGCAATTATTGTATCTCTCAAACTATGACCGTATTAATTGGAAATATCACACTGAAAAAATACATGACCTTGGAAAGGAAAAGGATGCGATACTGAACAATAATGATAAGCTGTCTTTTTTAAATAGTGAAAAAGACAGAGTTGCTGGTCTTTTAAGCAGCTTATCAGATAAACAAAATCAGAACAGTGAAAATATAGGTAGTTTAAAAACTGAAATAAAGGGTTTTGAGCAACAGTTACATTATGTGAAAGAGCTTCTAAATTTAGCTGATGCGGCAAAAGTGGAAATGTATTTTCCCATTATAGAAAAGCGGTACGGAAAGATTGATTTTGCTTTGTCATCTATTAGTAATAAGCAAGAACAGTTTAGAAAGATGTTTGAGGGAACTAATGGTGAGTTAAGCAAACACAGGCACAGGCTTGGTATGTTGCGTTCTGGAATTGAGAAAAAAATGAGGGAAATTAAAAGCCACTCGCTATCTGAGTATAGCGAATTGCCTGAAAGTATAGATGCAAGGGTTGAATACATAAAAAAATTTGAAAAACTTGTAAACGAGGATTTAAAACGGCATGAAGAAAGATTTAAAGATGAGTTGACAAAAAACACAATTAACAGTATTGCCGTTTTTGATAACCTGTTGGAAAATCATGAAAAAGATATAAAACAAAAGATTCGTATCATCAATCAGCATTTGAATGAAATAGTTTACAATGCTGCCCAGGGCACTTACATAACTATCCTTATAGAAACCAATCCTGATAATAAAGACATCAGGTTGTTTCGTGAAGAATTGAGAAAGTGTTACACTCATTCTTTTAGCAGTAACCAGGAATTGTACACAGAAGAAAAATATGAGCAGGTAAAAAGAATTTTAGACAGGTTTGCAAGTACAGAAAGCCATGATAAGGAGTGGACAATCACTGTTACAGATGTAAGGCAATGGTTTGTTTTCAACGCAAGTGAACGGTATGCTGCAGACCATTCTGAAAAAGAGTTTTATGAAGGTTCAGGCGGAAAGAGTGGTGGACAAAAGGAAAAACTGGCATACACAATCCTGGCCAGCGCATTGGCATATCAATTTGGACTGCAATTTGGTGAGGTTAAGAGCCGCAGTTTCAGATTTGTTGTAATTGATGAAGCGTTTGGACGGGGAAGTGATGAAAGCACCAAATATGGATTAGAGTTATTCCGTAAGCTAAATCTTCAACTTTTAATTGTAACGCCTTTACAAAAAATACATGTTATTGAGACGCACGTTAATTCCTTTCACTTTATTAGCAACAGGGAGGGCAATAATTCAAAAGTAAGCAACTTTACTAAAGAAGAATATGCTATAGAGAAAGAGCGTCATAAAAGTATTTTTACTGCAAAAGATAAAAGTGAATGATACAACCTGGTGATATTAAAATAAAGGCTTTAAAGTGGTGGCCACCTCTTTTAGAGTCATACGTCAAGGGTGAAGTTTTTTTTCCAAAAAGTATTGAGAAAATAGGAAAAATAAAGGCGGGGGACATAACAAATAATTATGGCTTGCTTTACGCAGCAGTTAAAGAATTATACAGCCATTCAAAGAATAATACAGGAGCAGGATATTCTGTAAAAACCATTGACAAAAAATTTAGAAGAACAGGGGAGCATGAATTACCTGATGCTATTGAATTCGAAACGTTGGAAGACTACCTGGCGTTTACATCTAAAAAGAAAGACTGGATTTATTTTACTGCCAATTATACAAAGTTAATTTCAGTACTCCCCGCTTTAAAAGAATGGTGTTTAGTTAATGTATTAGCCCTTTGTGACCATTCGGTTGATTGGGATAACATAATAAAAGTTTGCAATTATTTTCTTGAAGTTCCGAGGCCCCATTTGTATATCCGGCAGTTGCCCATAAAAGTTCATACAAAATTTATTCAAGAAAATGAAGTTCTGCTTCAATCCTTACTCGATTTTTTAATACCGGGACACATCAGGGATTCTGTTAATAGAAAATTTGAAGAAAGATATTATTTAAAATATAGTGAACCACTTGTTCGTATTCGAAATTTAGATGAAAGGGTGGAAAGTTATTTAGGACTTTATGATTTGAGCTTGCCTCTATCAGACTTTGAAAAACGAAAGTGGAAGTGTAAATATGTATTTATAGCCGAGAACAAAATGAATTTCCTCACATTGCCGAACACTAATGATGCAATTGCTATTTGGAGTGGTGGTGGATTCATGGTGAGTTATTTGAAAAATGCCGATTGGCTTAAGGGAAAAGAAATATTCTACTGGGGCGATATTGATGAACATGGTTTTCAGGTACTGCATCAAATTAGAAGCTATTTTCCCCGTACAACGAGTCTAATGATGGATATGGAAACTTATGAATCCTTTAAGCAATTTGCAGTACAGGGAAAAAGGAACAAAGCTGAAATTTTACACCTGCTTAATGTTGAAGAAAACTTGCTTTACCAGTACTTAAAATCCAATCCAAATCACAATAGATTAGAACAGGAAAAAATCCATCAAAGCTATGTTGAAAGAAAAATTTTAGAACGTATCAGTTCGTAAATACCTTTGAAATAATTGTACTTTTTACTTTACAACCGGCGAAATTATGAGCGAAATTCATTTTAGGCCCCGGTTGTCTAAAACTTCAGGAATGTTATAATCTTATGTTCAGTTTCTGTACCCTCTTTCTTGTTATATGCTCATTTTCAAATACTTTCACTTTCTGTATTGGGAAGTAAGTTATTACCCTTTTTTATTCTTATTTGTAAAGCTATATTTTGACAAATAAGTCAGTTTTGACAAAAAATAGCTTTTCTTTTTCTTTTCCTTGTAACTTTTTAATAACTCTTGAGTTTACTATTTGAACAGCTCTCATAAAGTATCTTATCTGATACCTTCTGTTCATGCACTGAAGAAACAAACAACCCTTTTACATCGGTCTATTAACCGTTATGTCAATAACGGAGTGGCCATATTTTAAATTGTATTGTATGCAAAGAGTCGGTAAGTTCATTTTGTTTGTATTCTTTTTAGTAGTCTGTAGTCAGACCCTGTCGCAAATCAGTAATATCTCCGGTACAGTTACTGATTCCATGAAGAATCCGATTAAATATGCAGCTATCAATCTTAAAAAAGTTAGCACTCCATCACAAGTAATATCTGTATTAACCGATAGTTTGGGAAAATTTACAGTGGGCGTAAAAGAAACAGGTCGATACATTCTTACTGTTGAAGGGCTTGCTTATCGTCCTTATGTTACTGATACCATTGTTATCAAAAATATGGGTGAAAATATAACTATTGGGAACCTGATAGTACGCTCGCAACCGGCTGAACTGGCGCAGGTAACGGTAGAGTCTGTTCGACCCGTCATCACACAAATGGCAGATAAAATGGTGGTGTCTGTTGCTGGAACTGCTATGGCAGCAGGTAATACAGCATTTGGCGTTTTATCAAAATCACCGGGTGTTTTTGTTGATCCGGAAGGGAATATTCAGCTCAACGGTAGATCGGGGGTAAGTGTAATGATTGACGGTAGACTTACATACATGTCTGCCCGAGAATTGCGCAATTACCTAGAAGCCATGCCTGCAGAAAATATCAAAAGCATAGAGTTGATTACCAATCCATCATCACGCTTTGACGCACAGGGTAGTTCAGGGATTATCAATATTGTTCTTAAAAAAAATACCGTTGATGGAATACAAGGATCAGTATCCACATCCTATACATATAATTTCAAACAGCATATTTATTCTACAGGTTCTTCGGTGAATTTTAAAAAAGGCAGATGGAATAGTTTTATTAATCTGGATCTATCAAGAAGGGCAGGTGGGCGAGAAGCCACATTTACCCGCATATTCAGATCGGGTGCATCATCCATTTACTTTGACCAGATCGCAACAGGAAATTATAAGGTTACGAATTTACCTACTATTCGTACAGGTAGTGATTATAGCATCAATCAGCAGTCGTCTTTTGGCTTTCTGCTCAACTATAACAGAACCAGAGGAGAATCTGATTTTATCACAGATACCGAATTAGGTCAAAATCCTACTGCAAAAACACAAAGTATTCAGGCAGTCAACCGCGAGAAGAGTAAGAGCAGTAATTTTTCAGCGAATATCCATTATGTACAAAAGCTTGATACAATGGGTAGTGTTTTCTCAGTTGATGTAGATTATGCCGCTATCAAAAACGATGGTCAGGGTAATTTTAATAATGTATTTGTAAATCTGCAGAGCAATCAGCAAACAACAGACCGGTTGTTGACACAAATGCCCAATGGATATGATGTATTAACAGCGAGAGCCGATCTGGTATTTCAATTGAATAAAGCGAAACGTCTTGAAATCGGTGCCAGAACCGGTAGTGTAGTAGCCGATAATGATTTTCGCTTTTATTTTAATAATACAGGATTGATGGTAGACCCCAGCCGTACCAATCATTTCCTTTTTAGGGAAAGAATTAGTGCAGGATATATTACCTGGGCTATGCCCGGCTTTAAGGATATGACATTGCAGTTTGGATTAAGAGGTGAACACACTTCTTCCTTTGGTAGATCTATTACAACAGGACAGCAAAATAGAAGAAATTATTTTAACTTATTTCCTACCTTCTTCATACAGCAAAAAGTAAGTAGCCAGTATGATCTTAATATTAGTTATAGCAGAAGAATTGGGCGCCCTAATTATTCGAACTTGAATCCTTTTCGTTTTTATCGCGACCCCTATACCTGGTCTGAAGGCAATCCTTTTTTACGTCCCCAATTTAGCCATGTTGTAGTTATTGGTAATACGTTTAAAAAAAGGTATATACTTCAATTCAGCTATGTCTATACAAAAGATGTGATTTCTGAAATTCCAATATTGGATGTAAGCAACAATATCACTATTTACACGAATGGGAATGTAGATCGTTCACATTCTGCAGGAGTAACAGCGATCATACCGGTTAAAATCATCAAAGGCTGGGATACTAGAAATGTGGCTCAGTTATTTTACAATGATTTCAGGGCTTTTACGAACAATGGTAGGGTTGATAATAAACAGTGGCTTGCGGTATTGCAAAGCATTCATACTGTACTATTACCTAAAGATCTAAGAGGTGAAGTTACCATGTTGGTAAGAGGGCCAAATGCCTCAGGTTTATATCGAATGAAAGGATTTTACACAGTAGATGTTGCACTTCGCAAAACATTGGCGAAGGGTAAGTTTGAACTTGGTCTCAGAGCTACCGATTTGTTCAAATCTTACCGTTATATCTGGTCTACCCGTATTGCAGATAATGTGAATGATTTTGATCAATATTTCCGTCTCAGAACCATCAATCTAAGTTTCCGATACAATTTCACAAAAGGTAAAAGGGTGAATGTGGCTGAAAGAAAAACAGTAGAAGAAATGGGAAGGTTATAGCTGGGAGGTAGGCATTAATAATGTATCTTAAATCATTATTTTAGATACATGAATAACCAACTCCAACTAACTGATATCATTGTCATTCTTGCTTATTTTATTATTGTGGTAACTTATGGTATATGGGTGTACCGCAGAAAGAAATCAACAACCGCCAGTACCAAAGATTATTTTTTGGCAGAAGGCTCTCTTACTTGGTGGGCCATTGGAGCTTCCCTTATTGCCTCTAATATATCTGCAGAGCATTTTGTGGGGATGAGTGGAGAAGGTTTCTTCGCCGGCATTGCAGTGGCTGCTTATGAATGGATTGCGGCTGTTGCACTCATTATTGTTGCCATTTGGTTCATTCCGGTATATCTCAAGAATAAGATTTATACCATGCCACAATTCCTGAAACAACGCTATAATGAAACCGTTTCAGTGATCATGGCTGTATTCTGGTTGTTCCTGTACATTTTCGTAAACCTTACTTCCATTTTATACTTAGGCTCTAAAGCCATTAGTGGATTGATCGGAAATGAATTTTTTCATATCATACTCATCGTTCTTGCATTATTTGCATTTTGTATTACCATCGGAGGAATGAAAGTGATTGGATATACCGATGTTATACAAGTAGCGGTATTGATCATTGGTGGTTGCGTCGCCGTTTATTTATCACTCGTAGCAGTTGATGAAGTGGTGAATCAAGGAAACAGTGCGATCAGTGGATTGGGGGCGTTGATGAAAGAGGCACCCGATCATTTTCATATGATTTTTGACAAACCAAATGCTGCAAGCAGTGCAGAGTATGTACAAAAATATATTGCATTACCAGGTATCACCATGTATTTCGCCGGACAATGGATATCCAACCTGAATTACTGGGGCTGTAATCAATACATTACACAACGAGCATTAGGAGCAGATCTGCAAACCGCACGTAACGGAATTTTGTTTGCTGGATTTATAAAAATCTTCATGCCGGTGATCGTGATGCTACCGGGTATCGCTGCTTTTGTTTTATATCAAAACGGATATTTTGATGCATCCGTTTTCGATGGTAAAAAAGATGGCGCCTATGCAGCTGTTTTAAGTTTATTACCTGTTGGTATGAAAGGTCTATCTGTTGCGGCTTTAACAGCAGCTATTGTTGCTTCATTAGCAGGTAAAGCAAATAGCATCTCTACCATCTTTACCTTGGATATCTACCAGAAATATTTTGATACAAAAGCAGATGAAGCCAAATTGGTGAGAATAGGTCGCATCTCCATTTTTGTTGCCATGCTCATTGCTGTGTTCTGTACCTGGGAAGATTTACTAGGCATCGGTGGTGAAGGTGGATATACTTTTATTCAAAAATATACAGGCTTTATTAGTCCGGGTGTATTCGCCATGTTCCTGCTGGGTATGTTCTGGAAAAGAACCACGGGGGCCGCTGCTGTGGCTGGTGTATTATCCGGCTTTATTTTATCGGTGGTCTTCAACAATTATGCGCCATCTTGGTTTGGTTCTGAAACCATTTTGTATACTGCCTATATCAATGCTGCCGGGCAATATGAAATTCCTTTTATGGTGAATATGGGTTGGACTTTCTTCTTCACGGTATTGATTATGGTGTTGATTAGTTTAGGTGGACCGAAAGTAAATCCAAAAGCATTTGATATTGATCGTAGTATGTTCAAACTAAAACCGTCCAGTATCGCTATGATCACGATGTTGTTGATGATTGTGATAGCGTTGTATGCAAAGTTTTGGTAGTAGGAGAATGAAAAGGAAATCGGTAATTTCAAGTCATTCATTCTTATCGTATGAAAAAAGCTGTATACTACTTGATACTGTTTTATTGTTTTTCCTGTCAAGAGAAAAAATCCATGACAGAAGAAGAGTTGTATCGTCCTGATATTCATTTTACTCCACCAAAGGCATGGATGAATGATCCCAATGGGATGGTATATCACAAAGGGGTTTATCATCTTTTTTATCAACACAATCCGGATTCATCTGTTTGGGGTCCTATGCATTGGGGGCATGCCACCAGCATAGACCTTATTGAATGGCAACATGAACCAATTGCTTTATTTCCGGATAGTTTGGGTACTATTTTTTCAGGTAGTGCGGTGGTAGATAGTAATAATACTGCGGGTTTTGCCAAACCGGGAGAAACAGCTTTGGTCGCTGTTTTTACACAACATAATACAGATGGAGAAAAAGCAGGTCGTACAGATTTCCAAACGCAAAGTCTTGCTTATAGTATAGATGATGGAAAAACCTGGATAAAATATGATCAAAATCCGGTGATCAAAAATCCGGGTATCAAAGATTTCCGTGATCCGAAAGTAATTTGGTATGCACCAAAACAAAAGTGGATCATGTCACTTGCTGCCCAAAACAAAATATTGTTTTACTCCTCCAAGGACTTAAAAAATTGGATAGCGGAAAGTTCCTTCGGTGAAGATTTGGGGGCTCATGGAGGTGTATGGGAATGTCCGGATCTTTTTTCAATGCAGTATGAAGGCAAAACCATTTGGGCATTAATCGTAAACCTCAACCCGGGGGCACCAAATAAGGGCTCAGGTACTCAATATTTTTTGGGAGAGTTTGATGGTAAGTCTTTTAAATCTTTTACCGATCAAACATTGTGGTTGGATTATGGTCCTGATAACTATGCCGGAGTCACATGGTCAAATACCGGCGATCAAAAAATACTGATTGGATGGATGAGCAATTGGATGTATGCCAATCAAGTACCTACAACACTGTGGAGAAGCGCCATGACCATTCCCCGCGAATTAAAACTGATGAAATTAGGAGAAGAATGGCGATTGACTTCGCTACCCGTATCTTCTCTCCATGCATCCGGTAAAAATAGGTTTCAAAAAAATGAGGTCAATGCTATTGAAAAAGTAAAAATATCCGGTTCGACTGTAATATCTTTTGAAGCGAGTGCCGCAAAAGATTTTTCTATTACATGTATGAATGATGAGCAAGAAAAAATCGTGATTGGATATGATCATAAAAAGCAAGTTTTTTTTATTGATCGGAGTGCATCGGGACTAACAATATTTCATCCCGAGTTTGCGGGGATACATATTGCACCAAGATTATCCAATCACCCATCAATTAAAGTAAAGCTGGTATTGGATAAAACCTCTGTGGAATTATTTGCAGACGATGGACTTTCCGTTATGACCAGTATTTTCTTTCCGAAAAAGAGCTACCAAGAATGTTGGGTGGATCCTCAAAATGGTCAGATAAAGGGGCTATTATTAGTGCAGATGGGTAAATAAAAATGAAAAACGCTTGTAACCTTTTCCTCCAACCTCAGTTTATACTTCAAAGCAAACATTAACTGACCCGAGATTGACGAACGAAACCATTGATAATCAGCTCATGTTCAGGGTAAAAGAAGGCAACCTGGATCAAATGGCACTGTTATTCGACAGACACCATCGTCCGCTGTATGGTTTTTTTTACCACCAAACAGGCATAAAAGATGAAAGTGAGGATTTGGTTCAAACTGTTTTTATGAACATGATTCGTTCTCGGGCAACATTCACGGGTACTTTTAAGTTTGAGACTTGGATGTATACCATTGCCAGAAACGCATTAAAAGATTATTACAGAAGAAATAAGCGAACAGGTAACACTGTAAATACCGAAGAGGTTGAGGAACATATAAAAGAAACAACAACTGCGGATAATACGTTACATAGAAAAGAAGAAGAATTGATCTTACGAAAAGCACTGGCAAGGTTGAGTGAAACAGATCGGGAGTTGATCATATTATCCAAGTATCGGGAAATGAAATACCAAGAGATCGCCGAGATTTTAAAATTGTCAGAAGGAGCGATTAAAGTGAGAATACATCGGGCTGTCAAACAGCTAAGAGAAATATATCTTGAAATTAGTCAACAAACAATGAGTGTATGAAATGTGCATTTGATAAAGAAAAATTATGGTCACTGGCACTGAATAACTTAAGTGATGCGGAGAAGGCAGAGGTAAATCTCCATGTAACTACTTGTTCAGCATGTACAGAAGAATTGAATAGTATCATGACATTCTGGAACATTACAGCTACATTACCGGAGCCAGAACCATCTGCCGGTATCAAAAATATTTTCATTCAGAACTTGGAGGCTTATAAAAAAGAGCAACTTTCGAAAACCAGTTTCTGGGATCAGCTAAAAGAAAATATTTCAAAACTCACTACGCTATTGGTTAATCCACGCATGGCTTATGGATTAGGTATGTTAGTGGTAGGAGTGGTGGTAGCTTCACTGTATTTTCAACAAAAGGGAAGCGGAAAGTCAGAGGTAGCAATGCTTTCCTCGCAAGTAAAAGAAATGCGTGAAATGCTGACGCTGACCTTACTGGAACACCCATCTGCTTCAGAAAGATTAAGAGCTGTAAGTTATGTGAATGAAATTGATACGGTAGATAGACGAGTGAAAGATGCGTTGTTGACAACGTTGAATAATGATGAAAATGTAAATGTTCGATTAACGGCACTAGAGACTTTGTCTAAAATGACCAGTGATCCAAAAGTGAGAGAGGGCTTGATTCAGTCCATAGCTCAACAAGCGTCTCCGCTGGTTCAATCTGCCCTTGCTGATATTATGCTGAGTATACAAGAGAAAAAATCGGTTCGTTCTTTTCAGCAACTCTTAAAGAAGCCTGAAACCAATGAAGCGATCAAAACCAAAATACAAGCAACCATTCATCAGTTAAATACTTAAACCCCTGTACATATGAAAACCTGTTTTAACCTGCTTGCAGCAGGAATACTATCCCTTTGTGCCTGTATCAGTGTACCGGCACAAGAAGTAAAGGAGCATATTTCCAAACAATTTACCGTCAATGGTAAAAACAACGATGCAGTATTAGCTATTTACAATGTTTTTGGTTCTATTAAAGTAGAAGGTTATGACGGCGATAAAGTGTTATTAGAGATCGACAAAAATATCAGTTCTAAATATCCGGATGAAGTTGCCAAAGGAAAAGAAGAATTTCGTTTTGAAATGGAACAACAGGGCGACAGCATCGTTGTATACATAGCTGCTCCCTATGATTCAAGACCTAATAGGAATTGGGATAGAAATGACGAACGTAAAAATATTCGTTATAAATACCAACTTGATTTTGTGGTAAAAGTCCCACATCAAATGCGGTTACGTGTATCAACAATCAATAACGGGAATGTGAAAGTGAAAGATGTGTATGGTACATTATGGGTTTCGAATGTAAACGGTGCGATAGATGTAGAGAATGCAAAGGGTACCACAAAAGCTACAACAGTGAATGGAGCAGTCAATGTAAGTTATTTGGTGAATCCACCGGCTGCATCTGTTTATCATACCATCAATGGTGATATCACGGTGAAGTATCAAAACGGATTAAATGCAGATCTGTATTTCAAAAGTATGAATGGGAAATATTATACCGACTTTGATAATGTAGAACCTATTAGTAACACTTTGGAGAAGAATACCGAAAATAAGTCTAATAGTACCGTATATAAGATTAGTAAAGGGAATGCAGTTCGAATTGGTAGTGGCGGTAAGCAATTTAATTTTGAAACCCTAAATGGGAATGTTTATATCAGAAAATCATAAAAACAGAAATATGAAAACAATCAAGTATACACTCACACTTATCAGCTTGCTCTGTTCAATGGTATTGTTGGGGCAGGGTGTTGAGAAGGAACAGCTCACAGTAGCACTAAGTAATCCCGGTAAACCCTACAAGTTAGTAGTGGGTTTGTTAAGCGGTTCTATCCGTGTAACAGGACATTCAGCAGACAATCTGATCATTAATGTAGAAGTTGAGGAAGATCGAAAATCTAAAAAGAGTGATCCGAAAGTATCAGGCTTGAAACGTATTGGAGCTTCTTCAGGCTATGAGATTGATGCAGTTGAAAAGAATAATGAAGTAACGATCAACAACCATAGTATGATGCGTAAAATTGATCTGGATATTAAGGTTCCGTTGAATGGTACACTCGTTTTAAATACGCTGAATGAAGGTGATATTGTGGTCAGCAATATCAAAGGTGAGTTGGAATTGAACAACGTAAATGGAGATATTAAAGTTTCTGGTTTTTCAGGCACTGCTGTAGCCAATACGGTGAATGGAGATATTTCAGTGGCATTCTCTTCCGTAACTGAAGGAAAGCCGATGGCATTCTCTACATTCAATGGTGACGTCAATCTCAATTTTCCGGCAACTACCAAAGCAAACCTAAAAATGAAAACCGATCAGGGTGAAATATTCAGCGATTTTGAAGTCGCGATCGATAAATCTTCTGCGGCTCCGGTGAAAACCAATTCAGGAGGTACTTACAAGATCAGTAAGGATGCTTGGGTAACAGGAAAGATCAATGGCGGAGGTGCAGAACTAATGGTAAAATCTTGGAGCGGTGACTTATACATTCGTAAAAACAAATAGGCTATACTCAGCAAACATATAGCAGCATTTATTGTTGCAAGCAGTAAATGGATAGTGGCTTCTGAAAAGGAGCCATTATTTTTTTGTGTTACTTCAACTACAACTGAATTATGATTTATATTGAGCATGCTCAACACTCATTATGCAACATATCAGTATCATTATACCTACTTATAACGAAGCCGATGGTATTGGTAAACTGGTTCAATATTTACAAGAACATGGAGGTAGTCATGTAAAGGAAATTATTGTATCTGATGGTGGTAGTATTGATGATACCATGTCTATTGCTGCAGCAGCCGGTGCTTTTACAACAGTATCTCCTCATAAAGGCAGGGCAGCTCAAATGAATTATGGCGCAAGTTTGGCAACAGGCACTGTTTTTTATTTTGTACATGCAGATACATTTCCTCCGGTTTCTTATGCATCCGATATTGTTACAGCCATCAATGCCGGGTATTCATTTGGACGCTACAGAACCAAATTCGATTCCAATCATAAAATTTTACTTTTTAATGCCTGGTTTACACGATTTGATCTATTCATTTGTTATGGTGGTGATCAAACATTATTCATGGATCGTAAACTATTTCAACAGATAGGAGGTTTTAATGGATCGATGCGTATCATGGAAGACTATGATATTGTGACTAGAGCAAAATCTACCGGCGCACGGTATAAGATATTTTCAGCAGCTGCATTGGTTTCGGCCAGAAAATATGAGACCAATAGTTGGCTAAGGGTACAAATAGCCAATTATACCATTATTCGCATGTACAAAAAAGGGGTTACACAGCAAGAGATGGCAGAACGATATCGGTCTTTATTGAATTATCGTTAAGTCGTCAACCTTATGCATGACTAGTTCGTATATCTAATAAAATTGCTTATGTCTGTACACATCACGGGAATTCAGCAAGTCGGTATTGGCGTTGTCGATGCAGATCAGACCAAGTATTTATATCGGAATCTTTTTGGTATGGATGTATTGGTTTTTGATGATGAGGCAGAAGCAAAACTCATGACCCGTTATACAGGTAATCAATCGTATAAACGAAGAGCCATACTAACCATGAACTTAAAAGGAGGAGGCGGATTTGAAATCTGGCAATATCTTGACCGGACACCTATTACTCTACCAAAACATTCCATATGGGGTGCTCCGGGCATTAATGCTGTTAAGATAAAAACATCTTGTATACCTACTGCCAGAAAAAAGTTGACATCTTCTTACCCTTCACTAAAAATATCTCCTATTCACGCTTGCCCTAACCAGGGATCGTCTTTTACGGTAACAGATGATATATCCCATACATTTCAGATCGTTGAAGGGGTTGATTGGTTTAAAAATAATTCAACTTGTTTGGGTGGAGTAGCAGGTGTAGTAATTGGGGTAAGTGATATGGAACGTTCTTTACTTTTTTATAAGCGACTGTTGGGAAATGTACATACGGTATTGGATATAACAGAAAACATAGTAGATAATGGGAAAGAACAAACCATTCGAAAAGTCTTATTACGAAAAAATATCGCCAATGCCGGTGCGTTCAGCAGGTTACTGGGAGGTTTTGATATAGAATTGATTCAATTGTTGGATGAACAACCTCCACATCTTTTCCAAAACAGATATTGGGGTGATTGTGGTTTTATTCATGTATGTTTTGATGTCTTAAATATGGATGGATTAAAACAAACCATGGAACAAAACGGATATGCTTTCACAGTAGATAGTGCAGGATCTTATGCAATGGAGAATGCGTCAGGACGATTTTGTTACGTAGAAGATCCGGATGGCACTTTAATTGAACTCGTCCAAACAGATCGGGTTCCTGTGATCAAAAAATTAGGATGGTATATTCATCTATCCAATAGAACCCATCAAAAACCTTTACCCGATTGGCAAGTATCGATGTTAGGCTTGAACAAGGTGAAATAAGCGCTTGGAGATTTGTGGAATGGTTTATTGGTCATGGCTAATTGTCCATAGTAAAAGCAAGAAGCTGTCTTAGAAGCAAAATCAGAACTTGAGATTCGTTTGAATAAAAAGAGGCATATCAGACTTTTGATACTGCCTCTTTTTATGCTTTTGGTATTAACAACATCCCCCGCCATCATAAAAGAAAGTAGATGGGCTGATAAAAATATCGTTCCTTCCTAATGTACGCAATGCATTCGCTGTTTTATCACATACTGCCAGTGGTTGATTGGGCAATAGTACATGTCCTTTTTCATCATCAAAATATTCATCCTTACCGTAATAAATAGCTGTTTTGCCTGTGAATACACAAGGTCCGTCTGCAGGCATAGGATCTTTAATGGCACAAACTTCTACACTCTCGATATAGAGTAGAATATCCGTATCATAATTCTCTGGATCTAAAATTCTATAGGGTCGTTTTGCCCGAATTTCTACCGTTCCAAATCCAATAGCAGTGATCATATCAATGTACTGCTGAAGTGGTAAAGCACCACTTAAACACAAAGCTCTTAATCGGGCATCCTGTTTCAGACTTTCTGGCATTGCTTGCTCACAAGTAGGATCACTTAATACCAATCTGCCTCTAGGCTTAAGTACCCGATACATTTCTTTCAAGGCCAATTGTAAATCCGCTTCTTCAAATATGTTGAAGAGACAGTTTTGTGCAGCAATATCAATGCTATTGTCTTCAATGGGTAAGGAAAGGGCACTTCCTTTTCTGATATCAATAAATTCTTTTCTGAACCATGGATTTTGTTTTTCTGCTTCGATCAGGTTTTCCTGACATACTGTGATCATTTCATCTACTACATCTACCCCGATTACAGCTTGATGTTTTCTACTGAAATAAGAAAACTGTAGTAATTCCATACCACCACCAATACCCACATATAAAACAGTAGGTTGATTCACCAGGTCTCTTGCATTTACGGTACTTCCGCAACCATAATTCATTTCCAGCATTTTTTGTGGAATGGAGAGTCCGGGCAATTGCCATACCGGAGTAGTGGTACAGCATAATCCTTTTTGTGGATTTTCAGCAGCTTCTTTGTAAACACTGTGTGCAGTTTCCAGATAATTTGACATGTATTGGTTTTTATGATTGTTGTTGTAAGTATTGTTTCCAGTCGTCTTCCGTATCAATATCATTGAGTATCGGAAGTATTTCATAACGGATGTTCTGTATTGCTAATTGTTGAACAGTGCTGCTATAAACGCTGTCTGTGCTCCATGCTTTCTCTTCAAAGAGAAATGGAAAAAATTGCCGCATACCCAGTAAATAGTATCCGCCATCTTCCGAAGGACCGATCACTACTTCCTTTTCATCCAATGCAGTGAAAGCATCCAATAAGATAGAAAAAGAAAGTTCAAAACAGTCGGTGCCAATGATGATGATTTTTTGGTATCCCTGTTGAAACAGTGTATCAAAAGCATGAAGCATGCGTTGACCCAGATCCTTGCCTTCCTGATTTTTTTTCAGATAGAGATCATCTGACCAAATATCATTCTTTAAAATACTATCGGCATAAAAAACATAACGATCACAAGGTAGTTGTTGGGTGATCTGAACAGTATGTTCTAATAATAATTGATAAATGGATAAAGCTTTGTCATGACCCATCGTAGCAGCCAAACGGGTCTTCACTTTTCCAGGAACCGGATTTCTAGCAAAAATGATCAATGCCTGTTTCAATGTTGTATAATTTATGCCACAGCCCCGCCACAACTAGATCCTGATCCGGCAGTGCAACCATAACAATGTTGATTGAGAATGATTTCGCGTTCACTGATTGCAGACGAAGAATAATTCGATAAATGATCAGAATCGGAACACCCAACTTTCAAATCCAGCATTTGATTAAAATCGCAATCATACAAATAGCCATCCCATCCCACCGAAATCGTATTTCTACACATTACATTGGCAGCTGCTACCGGATTAAAAGCTTGAATGAGTTTATCCATATAGCTGCTGTAATTACCACTTACCAATAGATAATCGAGGTAACGACTGATCGGCATATTGGTGATCACATACAATTGATTGAATCGGATATTGTATCGCTCTAATAAAGCGTCTTTATATTCTTTCTCTAATGCTATTTGTGAAGGAGGAAGAAAAGCACCGGCAGGATTGTACACGAGATTCAATAATAATCCTGTTCCTTCCATGCCATACCCAACTGCATTCAACATTTGTAATGCTTTGATCGAATCTTCAAAAACACCATTGCCTCTTTGTCTGTCTGTTCTGTCTTGGGTGTAAAAAGGAAGCGAAGAAACCACTTCGACTTCATGCTGTTTAAAAAATTCAGGCAGATCATGGTATTTTTTATTCGCCAGAATAATGGTAAGGTTACAACGTACAATAATATGTCTATTCAGTTTTTTGATCTCCGACACAAACCACCTGAAATCCGGATTCATTTCCGGGGCGCCACCGGTTAGGTCTACCGTTTTGAAAGAAGGATTATTGGCTAACACATCCAGACAAAGCATCATGGTCTCTTTGGTCATGATCTCTTTTCGGTCGGGACCTGCATCAACATGACAATGTTTGCATACTTGGTTGCACATTTTACCCACGTTCACCTGAAAAATTTCAGGTTGTGTAGGGTGTAAGGGTAAGAGCCCTGCCTGTTTCATTTTATCGGTGAATAATGGCAGGTCTTTTTCGTGTTCTAAAATATCAATCTGATGTCCCGCATCAGCTAATGCATGTTGTAATGCTTTCAGTGATTTCATGAAGTGGTTTTAATAAACTAGAATAACAGATTTACATGGCAATGGACTTCACTTTGTTCATCATTTGAACGCCATGTACCAAAGCAGCACCCCCTTTAATGGCTGAAGCCACATGCACAGCTTCCATCATTTGAGATTCACTCCATCCTTTTTCATAAGCGTCACTACTGTAAGCATCAATACAATAGGGACATTGAACGGCATGTGCAACTGCTAATGCAATCAATGATTTTTCACGTGCACTTAGCGCACTGTCTTTGAATACTTCTCCATACCATGCAAAAAATTTATCAGCCATTTCTTTTTGGTACTCGCCAATAGCGCCAAATTTTCCTAGATCTTCTGCATTGTAATAATGATTAGCCATGTTAGTCGGTTTTGTAATTATCTAAATAAAGATTCCAATCGTATTTTTTGAATTTGATAGAAGGATTAACGTCACTAGGAATAATGCTGATCTTCTTTAATAGTTCTTTCATTTTTTTCTTTCCACCAAAATCGCCACGAAACCAGCCCATAATGGCAGGTAGTTGGATTTGATTTTTAGTGCTATCATATACTGCTTCATTTCTCAAATAAACACGAGTAGCAAGGTCTAATTGTTTATCCAATTGTTCTGCACGATAAAAAGCAATCGGTGGACAACTCTTTGCCCCACAATTCAGAGCAAAATGGATTCTGTAATCAACACTATCCACACGGTGTTTTCTTTCAAAGGAGGAGGGGAATAAACGATTGATATATCCCATGCTCCATTTTGTTTTTGATCGACGTAATAGTCCATGTTCTATCCGATCAAGACTTAGTCGCTCTCCGGCAATGATGATATTTTTTTGACCGAAGAACTGTCCTCGTTTTTTATACTGATCCGGGTTTTTTGCAAGAGCGAGCTGAGTAAAAGCGTTGTAAATGTTCAGCCAAAAAGTTTTCTTTTTGGTATCATTGTTCAGTTCCTGATATAAGTCATCCGGAGATATCTGCTGTAAAAACTGAATCACCGAATCAGCGGGTTCTCTTCTTTTTGCTGTAAGTAGCAATTGCTGAGATATTTTGGTGAATCGATTTTGGTCTGATAAATGAGCTTCTTGAGCCTTTGCAATCATAATAGTACCGGGTAAGAGTAACATGCTGATCACAAAAAGAAACAATCTTTGCATACAATAAATACGTTCATTGAACGCATATAGTTTTAATTTACACACTGAAAAATTACTGGTTATTATGGAGAATATGTTGCAAAAGATTGAAGAATGCGCTTCTTTTTTAAATGAAAAAGGGTTTAAAAGTCCGGAAGTAGCCGTAGTACTGGGAACAGGGTTGGGTTCTTTTGTACAGCACATTGATATTATTCATGCCATTCCCTATCATGAAATACCTCATTTTCCGGTAGCTACCGTAGAGTTTCATAAAGGCCAATTGATCTATGGCACTGTACAAGGGAAAAAAATCATGGCCATGCAAGGACGCTTTCATTATTATGAAGGCTATAGCATGCAACAAATTACTTTTCCAATAAGAGTGATGAAAGCATTGGGTGTTCAGTTTTTATTATTGAGTAATGCGGCTGGAGGAATGAATCCTTTGTTTAGGAAAGGAGATATGGTATTGATCAATGATCATATCAATTTATTACCCGAAAATCCGTTGCGAGGGTTGAATGATCCCGCATTTGGTAATCGCTTTGTAGACATGTGTAAACCGTATGATGAAGCACTGGGTCAACAGCTGATCAAAGCAGCACATGCTTTACAAAAAGAATTATTGCATGGTGTGTATGTGTCTGTACAAGGACCGAATCTGGAGACAAGAGCAGAATATAGATACCTAAGGGCAGCAGGTGCAGATATGGTAGGGATGAGTACCGTTCCCGAAGTAATTGTTGCAAATCATATTGGCTTACGATGTGCGGCAGTGAGTGTGATTACAGATGAGTGTGATCCGGATCATTTGCAACCTGTGAATATTGCTGAGATCATCGAAGTAGCTGGTAGAGCAGATGCCGGTCTCAGTGAAATTTTTGCAAAAGCGATAAGGGCTTTGTAATGATGAATGTTGAATAATGAATATCGAATGATGAAATGTTGTTTACATACTATATCATTCGATATTCATTATTCGATATTAATGATTTTCAAAGCGATCCACCTTTGAAAAGCACAGCATCTACCAATAGCTCAGTTGGCTCGGTCTTAGTTTGCATACAATTCAACATATGCGCAAAAGCAGCTTTGCCCAGTTTTTCACCACTTGTTTCGATATATGTGATTTGAGGATGGAAAAGTCTGGGTATCGTACCATTACTAATAGTGAGTAAAGCGATATTATCAGGATAGCGAAGTCCTTTTTCCTGGATGGTCTTTAATACACCAATCAATACTTCATCACTCATACAAAAAATGATATCGGGAAGATGTTTATTCAGCATCTCATGACAAACAAGTTTTGCTTCTTCAGAACTATTGGCATGTTCTATCAGTAAAGAGATATGTGGATGTGCTTGAAAAGCATTTTTTAACGCAGCTTCTCTCTTTTTGGTGATGGATAATGCGGGATTGCCAAAAATGGCCAATATAGATTGATAAGGATGTTGCAAGATCAATTCAGCAGCCAACTGGGCACTTTTTTCATCAGCCAGACAAATCTTGTGTACATCTGATTCTTGTGGTACATTATCAAAAAATACAACAGGTATTTCGAGATCAAACATTTTTTCAAAACTGCTCAAGTCTTTGGTGTTTGAACTCAAACAAACAAATACGCCCGACACCCGATTTTGTCGGAATAATTTCAAGTTTTCTGATTCAATCAAGGGATCGTTTCCTGATTGCAGGATCATCACTGCATAACCATTTTTTCTGGCGTCTTCTTCTACCGCAGCAATAAATGTTTCATAGAAATAGTTGGAAATGGTAGGAACCATGAGCCCTAAGAGTTTGCTGTTCTTGGTTCTGAGTTGAACAGCGTTGGCATTGGGTTCATAATCAAGCGTGCGTGCCAGTTCAATCACTTTTTCACGGGTTTTTACAGAGATGTCAGGATGGTGTTTTAATGCACGGGAAACTGTAGAAACGCTGATGCCGAGTATTTCAGATATCTTTTTGAGCGTGGTATTTGTCATGCAGTTGGTGATTTGTAAAGGAAAAATAAAGAAAATTTCCACAGCAAACCTTTGCGGAAATCCTTTTTATTATCTCTAAATCACTGATTATCTGATATTTAATTCAAAATCAAATCTTTTGAAAGCCTTAAAATCCTTGAATTGTGCATCTTTTTGGTGGAGAATGTGGTCTTCCTCAGCGAGTATGTTTTACACATTGGCTCAGATTCACAAAATTTTAAGAAAATATTTTGTTTCTGAAAAAAATGTGTACTTTGTACACGCTTAATAACCAATAAACTGCCATTTATGAATCTTTCGAAGCTTGTCAGGCCCGCATTGGTGGGTTTACTCGCTTGCGTATTTACCCTATTCGCGCAGGCACAAACAAAATCGGTTACCGGTAAAGTAACCGACTCCAAAGACGGATCGCCTCTTGCAGGTGCATCTGTGTTAGTAAAAGGATCAACGACTGGTGCACAAACCGGTGCTGATGGTACTTTTAAAATCACCGTTCCTTCATCAGCTAGAACTTTAACGGTATCCTATGCCGGCTATGCTTCTGCAGATGTGAACATCTCAGCCTCTAATACTGCCAACGTATCGCTTACCGCTTCTGCGGATGCGCTTGCTGACGTAGTAGTAGTAGGTTATGGAACCAGAAAGTCAAAAGACGTAACTGGTTCTGTTTCTCGTGTTACTGAAAAAGATTTCAACAAAGGCCAGATTGCTTCTCCAGAGCAATTGTTGCAAGGTCGTACAGCAGGTGTGCTTGTAACACCTTCTACCGGTGAGCCCGGAGCTGCTGCAACCATCAACATCCGTGGTACGGGTTCTATCAGTGGTGCACAAGAGCCATTGTATGTTATTGATGGAGTGCCTTTGATCCAGGGTGGTACATTGGGAACAAACGGAAGTGGTGTTGAAGGCGGAACAACCGCTAAAAACCCATTGATTTTCTTGAACCCAACTGATATCGAGAGCATCACTGTATTGAAAGATGCATCTGCTGCTGCTATCTATGGTTCAAGAGGTGCAAACGGCGTTATCTTGATCACTACCAAGCAAGGTAAAGGTGGCAAAGGTGGTGTATTCTCTTACGGTGCTAATACAACCCTTGCACAAACCGCTCGCCGTTATGATCTGATGAGTGCACAAGATTTCTTATTGGCAGCTAAAAGAGCCAATATTGATGGTGGTGCTTCACCAGATGCTGCTGCTGCTGCGGTAGTAGGTATCGACAGAGGTGCCAATACCGATTGGCAGGATGTAATCTTCAGAACTGCTATTTCTCAGAACCACAATTTAAGTTGGTCTATGAGCAATAAAGGTACTTCTGTACGTTTGAGTGGTTCTTATGATAACCAAGAAGGTATCATCAAGAATACCGGTTTGGAAAGATTAACTGGTCGTGCCAACATTAGCCAAAAGTTATTCAACGACAAAGTGAGACTGGAAGCTAATATGACCATGTCAAGAACGGAGAACTCTTACGCTCCACTCTCTAATAACGCAGGTTATCAGGGTAGTTTGTTAGGTGCTGCATTGCAGTTCAACCCAACCAACCCTATTTATAATAATGATGGTACTTTCTATCAGCCCGGCGATCAGCGTAATCCGGCTCAAATGCTGGCTTATTTTACTGACACCGATTTCAATAATCGTTTTCTGGGTAACTTCTCTGCAAGCTATCAGATCACAAAAGCCCTTAGCTATAAAGTAGTATTAGGTTTAGATAATTCTAAAGCTGAAAGAACTTCATTTGCTGACCCACGTTTGGGATCTAACGCTTATGGTGGTACCATCAATGTATTTGGTAGAGACTATGGTAATGGTATCCAAGGTAATGGTCGTACAACCAAGCAAAACTTGGAGACCAAATCAACACTAGTTGAACACTACCTGACTTATGACAAAACTTTCAATGATAAACATGCTATCAATGCGATTGCAGGTTATTCTTATCAGAGTTTTGAAAACCGTTACAAAGCTTCATTTGGCTGGGGAACAAAAACTCCGGTTGTAGGTCCTAACGATGTATTTGTAAAAGATTACAATGCATTTAATAATTATGCCAACTTTGTTCCCGGATATGACAGAAATGAATTACAGTCTGTGTTTGGCCGTTTGAACTACACATATAACGACAAATACTTCCTGACTGTAACAGTAAGATCTGACGGATCTTCTAAATTCGGTTCAAACAATCGTTATGCAACATTCCCTGCCTTTGCTTTCAAATGGAGAGCACTGGAAGAGTCTTTTATGCAGAATATCTTTGGAGGTTTCTTAAGCGACCTGAGCTTCAGAGTTAACTATGGTAAACTGGGTAGCCAGGATAACCTGGGTTCTTATGCAGCACTTAACTTACAGCAAACATTTGATGTGGGTTCTGGTCCTGTTACTCGTTTTATCCAACAAGGTAATCCTGATCTGAAATGGGAAGAAGTAGCTACTACCGGTGTTGGTGTAGACTTCACTACCAAAGACAGAAGATTGTCTGTGACTTTGGATTACTATAATAACAAGCGTACCAACATGCTGTTCTTCGCTCCAACACCGGGAGGTTTTGCTCCTACTGCTAACTGGTGGATAAATTTAGATGGCGAAGTAATCAACAAAGGATGGGAAGCAAGTGTTAATTATCGTGCTATCCAAGGCAAGAAGTTCAGCTGGGATATCAGCTATAACATGACTACCGTAAATAACAATATCGAAGGTTTACCAACACCCATCAATACTGGTGCGGTGAGTGGACAGGGTCTGACAGGTGCGTTTGCACAAACCCTGACCAACGGATCTTCTATCTTTACTTGGTCAATGCCTGTATTCAATGGCTTTGACGGTAACGGTAACGCTCGTTATGGTAATGGTGCTGCTAACCAATTGGTTGGATCTGCATTACCTACCTTCTTTGCCGGTTTGACCAACAATTTCTCATACGGCAGATGGAATTTAAGCGTGTTTTTGAACGCAATTACAGGTTTCCACGTATATAACAATACAGCGAACGCGTTATTCTTGAAAGGTAGCTTGCGTAATGCTCGTAACGTTACATACGATATCGGAAACGGACCTGAAAATCCATTTAACCCTGGATCAGTTTCAACTCGTTTCTTAGAGAAGGGTGATTTCATCCGTCTTGCGAACGTGAACCTGAGCTATGCATTTAACCTGAAGAAAACCAGCCTGTTCAAATCAATGTCCGTATTCGCATCAGGTCAGAATTTAGCCCTGATTACCGGATACTCTGGCATCGATCCTGAAGTGAATGTTGACAAGAACATCAATGGCATCCCTTCTCGCGGATTTGACTACACTCAATATCCAAGACCAAGGATCATTACTGTAGGTTTAAATGTTGGATTTTAAATAATAAATACTGAAAGCAATGAAAAATATCTTTAAAAGTAGGTTTGTACCGGTTGTTGCTGCGGTAGCTGCACTAACCGTATCCTGCTCCAAGCTTGACCCCAAGCTGGAAGCACCAAACTCAATTGCACCAAATACAACTAGCGGCGCTCCAACAGCTCCGTCAATAGCTGCGGTGTATGAACAATTGAATCAATTAACCGGTGGCCAGGGTAACTGGTTTGGTTTGCAAGAGCATTCCACCGATGAAATCATGGGCCCAACACGTGGTACTGACTGGGATGACTTCGGTACATGGCGTCGTCTGCACCTGCATACTTGGGGTCCTGACCATAACCAGATCAATGATACCTGGAATGGTTTGAATGGAGCTCTTTTCCAAACAACACTAGTAGCTGAAACTGCTACAGGTCTTACCAAAGCCGAAGGACAGTTCTTACGCGCTTTCTTCCGTTTACAGGTTTGTGACTTGTACGGACAAGTACAAACACGTCCTGCATCTTCGCCTGCTAATGCTATCCCTGATGTGTTAACCAGATCAGCTGCTATCGATGCTATCATTACTGAACTCGAAGCTGCTGTACCAAGTTTGCCTGCATATGACAGAAACAACAGAGGTCAAGCAACAAAAGAAGCTGCATGGGCTTTATTGGCAAAAGCATACCTGAACAAAGCTGTGTATAAGCAAGATCCGGCTTCACCTGCTGGTCCTTACACATTCGCACCGGCAGATATGAACAAGGTGATTGAATACTGCAATTTAGTTGCAGCCAATGTAAATCTGAGTTTAGATCCTCAATACTGGGATAACTTCAAATGGAACAATGGTACCGCTTCTTCTGAAAACATTTTCGTGCGTAAAGCAGGAAGTGATGCAAGAGCCGGTAATGGTGCTAATCTGGTTTGGCAGACTTGTCAAAGCTGGCACTATAACCAACGTCCATCAAGCTGGAACGGTTTCGTAACATTATCTCAATTCTATGATAGCTTTGAAGATGTTGACGTTCGTAAATCAACTCCATTGGCTGGTTATACCAACTTAGTAGGTGCCAATGCTGGTTTCCTTGTTGGACAAGCACGTGGTCCTGTTAAGGCTAGTAATCCTAAAGAACCAGGTGTAATCGGAGATCCAATTGGTGATTTGTATGACAGAAGTGGTAACCCACTGATCTTTACTCGTACTGCATCTATCTTCTTCAATGGTGAAGCAAGTGGTATCCGTGTAAACAAATTCCCACTGGATCCTGCTACCATCAATGATGGTGCATGGGGTAGTCAGAATGAGTTTCCATTCCTTCGTTTTGCTGATGTTCGTCTGATGAAAGCGGAAGCATTACTTAGAGGCGGTACAACAGGTGCAAACGGCGAAACTCCGTTGACCATTGTAAACAGTATCCGTGCATTAAGAGGAGCTACTCCGGCTACTACAGTAACGCTGACTTCACTGCTGGCTGAAAGAGGTCGTGAACTTTACCTCGAAGGTCACAGAAGAACAGATATGATCCGTTTCGGAAGATTCAACGCTCCTGTTGAAGAAAGACCAAACGCATCAGAAGCTTACAAAGCAGTATATCCTATTCCAACTACTGCCTTAGCATCTAATCCTAATCTGAAACAGAACGTAGGTTACTAATTCAGATAGATCATATTTTCTCAAAGAGGCTGTATCAGACATTTGATACAGCCTCTTTCTTTTACTATGGCTTATAGACCATAGTCCATAGTCCATGGTCCATGGTCTATAAGCCATCAACCAATCTGGCTCCTATTTTACTCCTGAGACCAGCTTCTCTTTTTATGTTCACTTTATGCTATGCTTCAACAATATCAGCCGGTATTTATACTATTTTAGCATGCTATGATACGTTATCAATTTTTGCTGCTAATTATTTGTTGCGCTTGCATGACAGCTTGTAAGAATGATCGTAAAAAGACATTGTACGCATTGGTGTCTGATTCGAATATCAATTTTAAGAATACACTTACAGAATCAGAATCTTTCAATGTATTTAAGTATCGTAATTTTTATAATGGCGGTGGTGTAGCAACCGGTGATTTGAATAATGACGGACTGCCCGAAGTTTTCTTTACTGCTAATCAAAGCAGTAATAAACTATATCTGAATAAAGGAGATCTAAAGTTTGAAGATATCACTGCAAAAGCAGGAATTACCTATAACAATGAATGGAGTACAGGCGTTGTCTTTGTAGATATCAATGCCGATGGATGGCTGGATATTTATGTATGTAATGCCGGGAACATGCTCAATAAAGCCTTGCGTAAAAATAAATTGTACATCAATAATCAGAACCTGACATTCACTGAAAAAGCAGCTGAATACGGACTGGATAATGATGGATATACTACCCATGCATCTTTCTTTGATTATGATTTGGATGGTGATCTCGATTGCTTTCTGGTCAACAATAGCCCTATTCCGGTTAATTCCTTGAACTATGCCAATATGCGGAGTGTTCCCGATGCACAATCACCTTATGCAGAATTTTTAAAGGGAGGAGGTGATCACTTACTGCGGAACGATAATGGAAAATTTACAGATGTAACCAAAGAAGCCGGTATCTATGGCAGCATCATCAGTTTTGGATTGGGTGTTACAGTTGGTGATGTGAATCTGGACGGCTATCCGGATGTGTATGTATCCAATGACTTTTTTGAAAAAGACTATTTATACATCAATCAAAGAGATGGTACGTTTAAAGATGAAATAGAGAATCGTACACAGCATATCAGCTTTTCATCGATGGGAGCTGATCTGCAAGACATCAACAATGATGGTAAGCCGGATATTTTTACCACAGATATGTTGCCGGGTGATGATTATCGATTAAAGACCAATACTTCCTTTGAAAATTATGATGTCTTCAAGTTAAAACAAGATCAAGGCTTTTATAACCAGTATACTCAGAATGCCTTGCAAGTGAACAATGGGGAAGGACGATTTTTAGAAACAGGATTTTTTAGCGGTGTCGCTGCAAGTGATTGGAGTTGGGGTGCTTTGATGTTTGATGCCGATAATGATGGCTTATCTGACATCATTGTTTGCAACGGAATCTATCGCGATGTAACCGATCAGGATTTCATAGACTTCTTTGCCAATGATGTGGTGAATCAGATGGTATTGAAAGGCAAAAAAGAAGAAGTGAATACCGTTATCGATAAAATGCCATCTGTTCCCATTCCGAATAAGGCGTTTAAAAATTTGGGTAATCTAAAATTCAGGGACGCTGAAAATGAATGGGGTCTTGATCAACCTACTTTTTCCAATGGGGCTTCTTATGCAGACCTCGACAATGATGGTGATCTTGATTTGATCATTAATAATGTGAATCAAAATGCACTCGTATACAAGAACACCAGTAATGATGATTCTAGTAATGGCTATATCGCTTTGCAATTGCATTATAAAGACAAAAACCCTTTTGCGATTGGTAGTAAGATCAAAGTATATGCAGGTGATCAATTGATTACACGAGAATTAATTCCGAGTAAAGGGTTTCAGTCGTCTGTAGAATACAAACAAACCATTGGGATCGGTAATCATAAGATTGATTCCATACAGATACAATGGCCTAATAACAGCATACATACAATTACTAATATTACAGTTAATAGTTTGCAGCAGGTATATTATGATAGCGCTCAAGTAAGATCTTGGCAAGCAGAACAATTGGTTTCAAAAGAAACTTTATTTTCTCAGATCAACTATTCATTTGATGCACACAAGGAAGATGAACATATCGATTTTTATCAGGAGAGGAATATTCCATTTATGCTCTCTAAACAGGGTCCCAAAACAGCAGTGGCGGATGTCAATAAAGATGGATTGGAAGATATTTTTATGGGGGGCGCTGTTGGACAACCCTCTCAATTGTATTTGCAGACATCACAAGGTTTTGTAAAAAAGAAAGTGGCAGATTTTGAGAAATTTACTTTCAATGATGTAACTGCTGCCATCTTCTTTGATGCTGATCAGGATGGTGACATGGATTTATTTGTTGGAGGAGGAGGAAATTTTGTGCCTGCATCTTCTGAAAAATATCAACATCAGTTGTACATGAATGATGGTGCCGGTAACTTCACATTACAATCGGGCAGCTTTCCGCTAAGTCACACCAATGCTGGTGTTGCCGTTGCATTAGATTATGATTCAGACGGTAAGATGGATCTGTTTATTGGCAGCAGAAGCGAACCACAGAATTATGGCATTTCGCCCAGAAGCTATTTATATCGCAATGATGGAGCAGGTAAGTTTACAGAGGTAACTGAAAAAATGGCTCCGCTGCTCTATCAATTAGGTATGGTAACAGATGCAGCATGGGTTGATGTGAATGGTGATCAGAAAAATGAACTGATTATTACAGGAGAATGGATGTCACCCAAAATTTTCAGCTTCTTGAATGGTCAATGTAAGGAATTATCGAGCGGACTTGAAAAGGAACGGGGTTGGTGGCAATCTTTATCTGTAGGAGATTTGAATGGCGATGGCCATCCAGATTTGGTGCTGGGAAATATCGGTCAGAATTTTTACATGCGACCTACTCTTGAAAATCCGGTGAATCTATGGATTAAAGATTTTGATCAGAATGCTACAGTCGATAAAATTTTTAGTCAGAGTATTCAGAAAAAAGATGTGCCGGTATTCCTGAAAAAAGATATTACAGATCAGATCCCATCCTTAAAAAAATCAAATCTGAAACATTCAGATTTCGCAGATAAAACTATTGAACAGATTTTTAAAGAAGGGCTGAAAGACGCCAAACTACTCACCGTAAATAATGCTGCTAATTCAATAGCCATCAATAACGGGAAAGGGCAGTTTGAAATCATGGCATTACCTTATATGGTACAATTGTCTTCGGTACATGCATCTTTGATTACAGATGTCAATCAGGATGGGAAAAATGACCTCATCATGGCTGGTAATTTCTTTGATCTTCTGCCACAGTTTTGTAGTGTAGATGCATCTTACGGACATGTTTTGATCAACAAAGGGAATAATGTTTTTGAACCCCAAGCGGCAACTGTATCTGGTTTGTCTGTAAAAGGACAGGTAAGAGATATTACCATGATTCAACAAAAAAATAGAAATACCATTCTGTTTGCACGCAATAATGATACGCCTGTGTGTTATTATACCAACCATCAGTCCGGTAAAAAACAGGTAAAATGAAAGGAATGAATATGAGATCGATATATACTGGATTTTTCCTGTTGGTGATGATCGGCATAGGCTGTAAAGGGAAAGAACAAGCACCTTTATTTGAAATTGCAGATCATGAACGTACGGGTATTCATTTTAGTAATACCCTACACCCGTCTACTTCCTTCAACCTGTTTTCTTATATGTACTATTATAATGGAGCAGGAGTTGGAGCAGGCGATTTTAACAATGATGGATTAACAGATTTATTTTTTGCTGCTAATCAAGAAAACAATAGGTTATACCTCAATACCGGGAATCTTCAATTCAAGGATGTTACACAAGAAGCCCATATTCCTGCCGATGGGGCTTGGAGTACTGGTGTGTCTGTGGTAGATATCAATAATGACGGCTTATTGGATATTTATATTTGTAGAGTTGGTAATTACAAAACCCTCAAAGGAAAAAATCAATTGTTGGTATGCACTGGAATTGGGAAAGATGGAATACCTGTTTATGAAGATCAAGCAACGGCATATGGGTTGGATTTTTCCGGATTTAGCACGCAATCTGCTTTCTTGGATTATGATGGTGATGGGGATTTGGATATGTTCCTACTCAATCACTCTGTGAATCATGATGGTAACTACGCACCACGCGCTAATTTTTTGAATACGTACGATTCATTGGCCGGACAAAGACTTTATCGCAATGATCAGCGTAAAGATGTAAAAGGAAATACCATTCAACGATTTACGAATGTAACCAAAGAAGCAGGGATCAATGGAAGTAAAATAGGATATGGATTGGGGGTAGTGGTTGCCGATATCAATCTTGATGGTTGGCCTGATATCTATGTAGGCAATGATTTTCATGAGAATGATTATCTCTATATCAATCAAAAAAATGGCAGTTTTTCTGAACAGGGTTCTGAGCAATTGATGCATACAAGTCAGTTTACGATGGGTGTTGATGTTGCAGATATCAATAATGATGCATATCCGGAGATCATTTCTATGGACATGTTGCCTTATGATCAATATATGTTGAAGCGGTCAATGGCAGAAGATGATTATAATATTTTCCAGCAAAAATTGCAGTACGGATATACCCACCAATATGCACGCAATAATCTTCAGTACAATAGAAAGAATGGGTATTTCAGTGAAGTAGGTCAATATGCAGGCATTCATGCGACAGACTGGAGCTGGGCTTCTTTGTGGATGGATTTTGATAATGACGGACTCAAAGATTTGTTTGTCTCCAATGGTATCCCCAAGCGTATGAATGATATTGATTACATTAATTATGTATCAGGAGGCGAGTTGCAGGATAAACTAAAAAACAATACACTTCAAGACAAGGATCTGTCATTGATCAGTAAGTTTCCCGAAATCAAATTGCCCAATCAGTTTTTCAGGAATAAGGGCTCACTACAGTTTAATAATATCACCGATAGTATTAAAGGTAATCTGCCTACTTTTTCCAATGGTTCTGTTTTTGCTGATCTAGACAATGATGGAGATCTAGATGTTGTAGTGAACAATATCAATGATCCGGTTCTGATCTATGAAAATAAAACCAATACCGATACTACTGCTCAGAATTATGTAAAACTGCAACTGGAAGGTGATCAGTTGAATCGCAACGCGATTGGAGCAAAATTATTGATCTATGCTCAATCGCAAGTACAGAGCTTTGAGCATTATCCTGTAAGAGGATTTCTATCTAGCATGCAGTTACCACTGCTAGCAGGGTTGAACAATATACAGCCCGATTCTGCTTTATTGATATGGCCGGACCGAACGTATCAGTCCATAAAAATTACCAAAGGCAATACTATCCAAGCAAAGTATACCAAAGGCTTGCCTTTATTTGATTTTGATCAGCGATTACATCAAAATGATGGAGCTGCTTCATTGCAGGATATCACTTCCACAACAGGCTTACAATTTTTGCATGAAGAAAATGTATTCAATGAATTTGATAGAGAGCCCTTGATTCCGCATATGCTTTCAACTGAAGGCCCGGCATTGGCTGTGGCCGATATCAATAAAGATGGGTTGGACGATGTATTTGTAGGCGCATCGAAGGGGGGCAAGAATGGATTGTTCCTTCAAACACAGCAAGGAAAATTTATACGCTCTGTACAGTCTTCATTGGAAAAAGATACGATGTGGGAAAATGTGGATGCTATTTGGGTAGACGTCAACAATGATCAGGCAATTGATCTTGTGATTGCAACGGGAGGTAATGAATATTATGAAGATGATGAACACTTGCAACCGTTATTATATCTCAATGATGGAAGAGGTAATCTACGTAAAAAGGAATTTGCATTTCCCAGAGGCATGAATACACAGAGCAAAGTAGTGGCGAATGATATCAATGGAGATGGGTTCATGGATCTCTTTTTTGCAGGTCGATCTATTACATGGGCTTATGGTATGCCACCACGTTCTTATTTATTATTGAATGATGGATATGGCAATTTTAAGGATGTGACGGCATCATATAGCAGTGAGTTGATGAATCCGGGTATGGTAACATCTGCTCAGTGGGTGGATATGAATAATGATCAACAGAAAGATATATTACTGGCATATACTTGGGGTGGTATTGATGCCTTTATCAGAAATGGACAACAATATGTAAAGCAAAATATCACAACACTCAAAGGATGGTGGCAATCGATCTATGCAGATGATATTGATGGAGATGGAGATATAGATATTCTTGCCGGTAATTTTGGTCGCAATAGTCGGGTGAAAGCTTCATCGGAAGCACCTGTTCGTATGTATATGAATGATTTTGATGACAACGGTAGGGTTGAGCAACTCATGACTTATTATGTCAATGGAAAAGAAATACCTTTCGTTAGTAAGATGATCTTGGAGAAATCGATACCTGCGATCAGAAAAAAATATCTCTATGCTGCTGATTTTGCCAAAGCTGAATTAAAGGACTTGTTTGCCCCGCAAAAATTTGAAAAAGCTTTCCAGTTGGAAGCGAACTGTTTTGATCATATGCTACTCATCAATGAAGGTAATGGGTCATTTACTGCTAGCCCTTTACCCAATGAAACCCAATTCAGTCAGCTCAGGGCCATACAGAAAATAACATCGCCCAATGGTATACAATGGATGACTTTTGGCAACTTTTATAGCAATAATGTTGAGATTGGTAGACAGGATGCTGATTTTGGAAACATACTACAATACCAAAAAGGAAAAGGTATGATGATGTCACCCAAACAACCGGCTCGTGTAAAAGGACAAGTACGAAATATCAGATCGATTCAAATTGCAGGCAAGCAGGCTTATATACTTGCCCGCAATAATGATACGATATTGGTATTAGGTGAGAATTAATAGATTATTGAAATACAGGATAGTTGATTGTAGTGATCCACTTGCTACTATCTTTTTCCTCTAGCCTATTGGTGATCAATCTTTCGAATGCAATAGCCGGAGATACTTTCCTGAAGTCGCTCACATAAAATTGAACGGCTTCTTTACATTTATTGATGGCATCGTAACCTCCTTGCACTCCTGCAACTACAATATTGCCAAGCATCATATTTTTCTGAAGAAACTTTCCTTGTGTAGGTATTTCTCGATCAGATGCCACTGCAACCATTAAGAGGTATCTATTTTCTCCTTCTTTAAAAACATTAAAGATGGGTTCATTCATCACTTTACTATTTTGTGATTGAATAAAATTAGTAACCTCACCTATGCTCGCGTATACTTCTTCTGTTGTTGGATAATGATCCAGGTAGGTTTTTACAGATACATAATAAGCATTGGGCACTTTTCCCATTTGAATATCGAATCCATACACTCTTTTCACATTGGAAAAAGAAAGACTTAGGTTTTTGAATAGTTGCTCATATTTTTTTTGTTCGGGACGATATAATATGTACTGATAAAGTCTAATGAATGGATTGTTAGAGAAGCTAAAGGTTGTGTTGAATGTCAAAGCTGTTTCAGAATTGTACGTAGCAATAGCTTGTAGATCTAGAAAAGCAGGAATATTTGTATTCAACGACTTTGCTTTAAAGCCATTGAGTAATAACATATCAATATGCAGTTCAGTATTCTCAAATGCCAAGGTACTATCATTAAGTATTGTACCCGGCCACCAGTTTTTCCAATAATGTTTATTGACGATTACTCTTGAAACTCCATCAAAGGGTGTAGTAGCATTAGCAGTCATACTTTTCAATTGATTTGATGGTAGAAATAATCCAATGCCTCCTGCTAAAATTCCCAATACGATAACCACATAAAAAAAACGCTTCATAAAATCTCTTCATTTTTTGCTACACAAAAATACTGGTTAGGTTGAAACAAAATCAATAGAGTCACGGCCTTTGATGCTACTTCAATTCTTATTTTAAGAAAGTACCGATAAAATAATCACCAATTTGCCGACCTTGTTTTTGTCCATTCATCACTGCGGAGCGATAGTGAATACCACCATATACTCTACTCATACTTACTTCGTCAGAAGCAGCCTGCAGTGAACTGAAACTTCTTTCCAATCCAAGATAGGGTAATTCTGTGGTATCCCTGAAAGCTGTGTTATGGCCAAATACTGCAGCAAGAACAGATGCGGCGGCAGCTGAAATAACACTATGTCCGCTGGTATATTCCGGGAAAGGAGGTGTTTGTAAAATGGGGTTCCATTCAGAAGCAAAATGTTCACGGATTACTGTTACTGGTCGAACGGTTTTGCTGGTATATTTTTCTTCCCATGTTGAAATGAACCCGTCAAAAATAGCAGCAGCCGTTAATGCATAAACCCGAGCGATGTCTAGGGCTGCTTTCTTCGACTGGCTACTTAATATACCTGTAATACCCATCCAGTGACCTACAGGGGTCATTTTCTTGTTCGCATAAGTTAAATGTCCCTTGTGTTCGGAAACAAACGGATTGTCATCCCAAAAACGTGCGATCAGTTTTTGTTCTTCTGTAAGTTGCTGACTCAACTCATACACTTCTTTCACTTCTTTATGATACTGACTGGAAGTATTCATGTTGTAAGCCGGTGGCCTGGCTGGCTTGAATTGTGAAGCGGAGTCTAATAAAAGGGGTTGTATGAATCTCCAATTAGGTTCAACAGCTTCTTCATAGTCGGGCGGCGTTTGTTGCCATATGCCTGTTTCTTTCAGTACACTAAATTTTGGCATACCGCGTGTTAGCTTATATCCATCTTTAGAAGCTCTTGCCAAGATAGTATTGGCAACTTTTTCACCCCAGCTAACTGAATTGTTATATACTTCTTGATCCAGATCACTGAAATAGTCTACTAATTCTTCTCGCGCTGCTCTAATACTATCTTTTGAAAATACCAAAGCTTCCGAAACTTTCATAAATGCGATGACAGCAGATAGCCGATAATCATGTCGTAGGTTGGTATCAGGAAGCGGTAACTCTGCAAAACCATGAAGCTTGGGCAATAAACTCGCATAAGAAGGGTCGGTAGGTTGTAATGCTTCATAATAAGCGATGGTACTATATGCATACATTCTGCTGGCTACAGGCGGGTTTACAATATCATACACAATCACATCGGTGAGATGCTGTACACACTGATACTGCAGTTCCTGAAGCTTTGTGAGGTCTCTTTCCTTTGGAGGTTGGCAACTAATTGTAACAGCAGTTGCTGCAAGTAAAAGAAAAGACCAAAGCTGATAACGAAATTTCATGGTATCAGGGTTTTAGTGTTCTGCTTTTTTTAGTACCTATAAAAATATCAATTGATGCTATGCTTGAATTCAAATCAATATAGTTGGAAGATTGAGAAAGAAACCCTTGCCCTAAACTGAATTCTTCTTTTCTTTTCTTTCCATCTTTTAAATAAACAATTGCATGTGTTTCAAGCGGATTTACTTTTACAAAAGAAGTATTGTCATTTTGTAAGCTGAACATCTTGAGTATGTCTCTATTTTGTCCTGCAATAACGCTTAAACGATTTTGAATCACTAGTTCTACCAGGCTTCTTCCATTAGCAGGTGTATAAAAGCCTGATGCTGCTATTGATAAAGGTTCAAATACATTGTTTTGTTTGTTCAATAATACCAAACCATTCAACGCATCTTGTCTACCTAGATAAGGAGCCATTGAATATTCATTACCGGTAAGTATCAAATCTTTTCTTCCATCCATATCAAGATCTCGTGCGATAATTCCATATAAGGGGCCTATTTGTGCCGCTGCTGGTAAGGCATGTAATTCAAAGTTTAAAGAACCTTTATTTTCGATCCAGCAATTTTGTAAATAGTTCGTATTTAATTGATAAGCATCTTTTAATACTTCCGGTGAAAATAATTGCGTCATCTCTGTTTTAGCATAAGGGGCATAATTGGGGAAACGTTCTTTTAATACGCTCATTTCTCTTAATATCAGATCTCTTCCTGCAACAGGATATTCTTTTTTCTCACCGTAAATGATGCCGGGCAGCCAATGACTGAATACGACATCCAAACTGGAATTATTATCAAAATCTTTCGCGTATACTTTCAGTGGGTATTGTTCAGAAGCTTGCAAAAAACCATTGCGTCCATAATTGCCCGCTACATAATCCATATCGCCATCATTATCCATATCAGCTGCAACAAGACTGTTCCACCAACCGGTAAAAGCAGTAAGAGATGTATTGGTTTTCTTGAAAGCGGTACCATTATTTTTCAATAATTGAATGCTACCCCAATCAGTAGCCAATAAAAGATCTGTTTTACCGTCGGCATCAACATCTGTCCAAAGAGCAGCTGTAATCATTCCGATGTTCAGTAGATCAGGTGCTACTTTAGACGTAACATCTGTAAATACTACTTTACCTTTTTCAGAATCATTTCTGTAAATAAAACTATTGGTAGGCATTGGATATCTTCCGGGTATAACCCTTCCGCCAATAAAGAGATCCAGATCCCCATCCTGATCATAATCAAAAGTACTGATACAACTCTTGGTGGTGCGATTATTGGTAAAGTCAGCAGTGAGTTCAGTAAAATTTCCTTTGCCATCATTGAGATAAAAATGATCGGTATACGCTTTCGTCTGTGGTTGATTTTCTGCACCACCGGATACAATAAAAATATCCAGATCGCCATCACCATCAGCATCTAATAAACTGATGCCTGCATCATCTTGGTATTGTGGACTTTTATAGCCGGGTAAATAGTTTCTTGTAAAACGTCCATTTGCGCCCTGAATAAAAGTAGATGCATGAAAAGGAGAACCTCCACCCACAACAAAATCATCTTTCCCATCTCCATTCAAATCTCCGGCGGCAAGTGAAGGACCATATTGTGTGAGTTTGTGTAATAATAAACGTTGGATATCAAAATCAATAAAGTCAACCTCAGAAAATCCATAGCTTACACCGCTAGTATCAGTTATATCTTCAAATAAAGTAACCGGTGCTACAAGGGAGGGTTGATCATAAAGACTGGCATTACTTGCTGAGAAATGAAGGGTTTGATTAGCGGGTATATTTTTTCTTATTTCTGACTTTCCATCAGGCCATATCACACGAATGGAATCAATATTGGCATTATTACCAATACCAAAATGAAGCGTATTTTCAATAGTAGATAAATAACCACGATAGGGCGAATGTTCAATCACCTGATGCATACTTTTTGCATACACATGTACCCAAGCACCCAAGCCGGAAATATTTTGAGTAGTACCGGTTAATCCGATGCGAATAAAATTCGATGATTTTTTTTGCTGACGTTCTTTATTTTCTAGCAAGGTAGCTGGCATATTGGTATTGTTGATCACAATATCCAAATCACCATCTCCGTCAAGATCTGCATAAGCCATCCCTGCTGAAAAAGTAGGGAAGTCAATGCCCCATTCCTTGGTTCGATCTGTAAAACTCAGATCACCATTATTTTGAAATACATAGTTGCTGATCTTTACAACAGGTAATTGTTTTAATACTTCTTCAAGCGGTGCATTGGCTACAGCATTGCTTCTGTACGACATAAAATCTTTATCGGACATGTCCTTCGGAAGTCCGTTTGTAACAAACAAGTCTCTCCATCCATCATTATTGACATCAAAAAGAAGCGGTGCCCAGCTCCAGTCGGTATGTGCTACACCACTGAAATAAGCGATCTCGCTAAATGCTGGTCTATGCAGTGAATCATTCCTTTGTGAGATCAATCCCTGATTCAGTTGTAAAGTATTTCTTGGATACTGATACATATATCCATAACGATCGCTGTTTTGAAATGTCTGATAACTGATATCCGAATGCATCATTTTTTGTCGATAGTTATCAGCGGGCATCATATCTGTTTCAATGATATCAGCTAAACCGTCATTATTGATGTCTGCAATATCATTACCCATGGCGTTCTTACTGGTATGTTTCAAGTAAGTGGCACATTGATCAGTGAAGGTTCCGTTTTTATTATTGATGTAAAGAATATTATTAGATAAGTAATCATTGCTGATATAAATATCTTTCCATCCATCTTGATTGATGTCCGCAATGCTAATTCCCAAACCATGACCTTCAATCAGAATGCCTGCTTTTGCAGAAACATCTGTGTATACAGGGTGCTGAAGTGTTGAGTCGAATCTATTCTCTAGTAGTTTGTCTGTATTTGGCCAACTGCCATCTTTACGAATGGGGCGAAATTCATTGGGATAAGTACCATCGAGATCATTCACCAATAAGTATACATCCAGATCTCCATCATTATCATAGTCGAAGAAAGCGGCCATATGGGTATTCGACATATCATCTAGTCCATATTCTTTCGCCATTTCTTTAAATACAGGGATGCCGTTTGTTGCATTCACTCCCTGATTCACATACAAAAGATTTTTTCTAGCATTGCTATCCGATAAAACGGCTGCACAAACATAGATATCCGATAGACCATCATTATTGATATCAATGATACTGGCACCTTTACTCCATTTTCCATTGCCATTCACCCCTGCTTTTTCGGTGATGTCTTCAAACTTCAAATTTCCTTTATTCAAAAAAAGCTTATTGGCAGTTCTGTTCCCTGTAAAGTAGATATCGGGCAAACTGTCATTATTAAAGTCGCCAATACCAACGCCACCACCATTATAGATGTATTCATAATTCAGTACATTCAGTTCTTGATTTTCAACGATGGTATTGGAAAATTGCAACCCTGATTTTTCAGGATCAACCTCTTGCAGTAAGCTAGATGATTGAGAACATGCCAGACCGAAGACGCAAACGATTGCGATAATAAAAATATGTTTCATACAGGGTTTTAGAATAAATTTGAGCAGACGTCAGTACTTGCAAAATAAGCATTATGAAACGATTGCACTTGATTTACCTACTAATCTTTTTTATTGGAATTATACCAGTAAAATCTCAGGATCCATGGAAGCTCACAGTATCTTCCGTAGTACCCTCTAATTATTATGGAGTAACAGTAGCCAATGGTATAATTGGCATTGTTTCCTCTCCCGAACCCTTCAAAGTAAAGGAAGTGGTATTAGCAGGTGCATATGATCAGTATGGTCGTGGTAGGGTGAGTAATTTTCTGCGCAGTTTTAATTTGTTGAATATGCAGTTGGGAATTGACGGCAGAAGTATCACAGCATCAGAAGTAAGCAATATGAAGCAGGAATTGGATATGAAAAAAGCATCTTTTACCTGCTCTTTTGATTACGGCGACAAGGCCACCGTCACTTATTCTTATTATTCATTACGCCATCTTCCTTTTACAGTATTGATGGATGTGACCATACAAGCGAAGAAAGATATCCTGGTCAATGCAGCCAGTGTGATGGAAGCTCCTGATGCACTAAAAGATGTTCAAAATTATTACAATGAAATTGATCGTCCACATGTTACCATCAGTCTACTTACCTCGTCAGCAAAAAGTCCTACCGGTAAACTGTTGATGTGTGCATCGAATACTTTTCTTTTTTCAGAAAAGCATGGTGAAGAGCCGCGAGTGATACATGAAATGTGGGATAACAACATGCACCTGATGAAATTCAATAAAACCTTGAAAGCCGGAAACACTTATCGCTACTCGGTTGCAGGGTCTTCTATCACCAGTGCTCATCATGATGATCCATTGAATGAAGCAGAACGCATGACCATTTTTGCTAAACTGGAAGGCAGAGATCGTTTACTGTCATTCCATGGAAAAGCATGGGATGAACTTTGGAAAAGTGATATCCAGATCGAGGGTGATCCACAAGCGCAACAGGATATTCACAGCATGATGTATCACTTATATTCCTTTGTACGTGAAGGAACGGATTACAGTCCATCCCCCATGGGATTGAGTGGTTTAGGATACAATGGGCATGTTTTCTGGGATACAGAATTATGGATGTATCCTGCATTGCTGGTGCTACAACCTGCTATGGCTAAAAGTATGGTCGAATACCGATTCAATCGATTGGCGGCTGCTAAAAAGAATGCATTCAGTCACGGTTATAAAGGAGCCATGTTCCCTTGGGAAAGTGCAGCTACCGGTGTAGAAGAAACGCCTGTGTGGGCGTTGAGTGGACCTTTTGAACACCATATCACCGCATGTGTGGGTATTGCTGCCTGGAATTATTATTGCGTTACACAAGATAAAGAATGGCTCAAAGAAAGAGGCTGGCCTATCTTAAAAGAAACCGCTGATTTTTGGGCGAGTAGGGTAGAGAGGAATGGTGTAGGTAAATATGATATCAAAAATGTAGTAGCAGCAGACGAATGGGCAGAGAATGTAGACAACAATGCGTGGACCAATGCCGCAGCCAAAGCAGTATTGAACTATGCAACAGAAGCGGCTGCATTGATTGGTGCCAAAGCTGATGCAGACTGGTTGCATGTGGCGCAGAATATTCCGATTCTAAAAATGGAGAACGGCGTAACCAGAGAACATGCTACTTATCAGGGAGAAGGTATCAAACAGGGGGATGTGAACCTGTTAGCTTATCCTTTAAAAGAAGTATCGGATCCCAAACAAGTGTTGAAAGACTTGGAATATTATGAAACAAGAGTACCGAATGAAGGAACGCCAGCCATGACACAAGCCATTTTTACACTGCTGTATGCCCGTTTGGGGAATGCGGATAAGGCTTTGAAATTCTTCAAAGAATCCTATGAGCCGAATCTCAATCCTCCATTTAGGGTCATTGCAGAAACCAAAGGAGGTACCAACCCCTATTTTGCAACAGGAGCAGGGGGTATTTTGCAAAGTGTATTGATGGGTTTTGGGGGGATTGATATCACAGCAAAGGGTATAACACAGGTCAAATCGGTACTACCTAAACACTGGAAAAAACTAACACTTACGGGTATTGGACCCGATAAAAAAACCTTGGTGGTTCAGTAAAAACAATTATTTTTAATGGGTTGAAAAGGCTTGCTACGATAGTATCCCTCAGTTTGCTGCTCTTTAGTTTGGGCGGCTACAGAATGCTGTTGAACTATATGGAAACAGCTTCTGATAAGGCATTTCAAGCAAATCTCTATGATGATATCTACGATGAAGCTATGCTATTGCACATCAAAGTTCCTGCAAGCACACCTTATGGTAGCAATTCGGAACAGTTTGAAAATGCATCGGGAGAAGTAGATATCAATGGCATCACCTATCATTTTGTAAAAAGACGTTTCTATAAAGACTCATTGGAATTATTGTGCGTACCGAATATTCAAAAGATCGGTATCAGAAATGCGCGGGATGATTTTTTCCGCTTAGCAGGCGATTATACCAATGCGAACAATACTCAAAAATCTTCCAATCAGCATACGGTTCTGAAATTCTCTATTCTGGACTTTACCGGGGATCATTCTTTTTCCTGGCAGTTTAGGGATGCTAACCTGCGTCAGGTTCATGTTGTGAATCAGGAAACCGCTTATTTGTCTGATTATGTAAATCGTTTAGAACGTCCACCTCAGGCTTAATGATGGTTCATTAAGCATATTCTTTTTTTATCTGATTTTATTTTATAAACCGTTTTATGAAAAAGCTCTTAGGTGGGCTCATGCTGCTTATATGCATTCACTCATGTAAGCAGTCAACTGAGTACAAGAATTTCCTACATGATCCTGCCCTTTTTAGTCATACTGTTCACGAATTAAATACCGTGGTGATGGGAAATAATTTTCCACCTATGGTCGCATCACGCAACTATGCTTATGCTGCTATTGCAGCGTATGAAGTGATTGCTGCTGCTTATCCAGATCAGTATACTTCTTTGGGCGGACAACTCAAGGGACTTCAACAACCCAATATCTCTGCTATTGATGCAGAAGCAGATATTGAGTTGGCCACTTTACTGGCGTATATGAAAGTAGGAGAGTCGGTTACTTTTCCGGAAGGAAGTATGAAATTGTATGAAGACAGTATTCTACAAGTAGCCAGAGACAAGGGCTTGAGTAAAAAAATTGAAGAGGCATCAAGAAAACTGGCTGATAGTATCAGCATGCATATCATTCGTTGGAGTAAGAAAGATAATTATCTCGAAACTCGCGGAGCAGAAAAATATGCTGTGAAAAAGATACCCGGTCGCTGGGTGCCCACACCTCCTATGTATGCCACTGCGGTTGAACCTCATTGGCATGAAATAAGGACCTTGGTGATAGACAGTGCCGGAATTTTTGATCCGCCAGCGCCACCGGTTTTTAATATGTCAGATAAAAAAAGTAAGTACTATCAGGAAGTGATAGCCATAAAAAATGCCATTGATAGCTTAACACCAGAGCAGAAACATATTGCAGAGTTTTGGGATGATAATCCGTTTAAAATGAATGTAACCGGGCATGTGATGTTTGGCAGTAAAAAATTTTCACCTCCGGGTCACTGGATGAGTATTGTGGGTATTGCCGGTAAGAAAGCCAATGCTGATTTTGCAACACATGTATATGCAGTAGCAAAAACATCCATTGCTTTGTTTGATGCATTTATTCAGTCTTGGTATGTGAAGTATAAGTACAATACAGCACGTCCGGAAACGATTATCAATGAGTACATTGATCCCAACTGGAGACCTTATTTACAAACTCCTGCTTTCCCGGAATATACTTGTGGGCACTCTACCATATCATCAGCTGCTGCAGAAGCACTGACGAGTGTATTCGGAGATAATTTTGCTTATACTGATTCTACTGAACTGGAATTTGGCATACCCAATCGTTCATTTACATCATTCAGACATGCAGCTGAAGAGAACAATTGGGCAAGGTTTTATGGCGGCATTCATTTTCACAACTCCTGTATTGTGAGTACCGATTTAGGTCAACGTGTCGGAAGACTCATCGTTGACAGACTTAAAATGAAGAAATAACGCAAACAGACAATCAGCTGGCAGATCGACGTTACTGTAACAGTACGTTCTATTGCCATGCCTAAAACCAAAACAATGAGATCTTTAATTTTTATATTTTTCTTTTCACTACTGGTATATACTAATGCTAACTCGCAAGGTTGTGTAGCCATACGTGGTGTGGGTGGTATGTGTACCATTGATCACAAAGGTTCTGATACAGTTCCCAGTAAATGGACACTCAACCTGAATACCCGTTATTTTAATTCTTTTCGTCATTATGTAGGAACAGCCGAACAAAAACATCGTATCGCGAACAATACACAGGTTATCAATAACAATGTAACTGTTGATATGAGTCTGATTCGTGTATTCAATAGCAGATGGTCAATGGCATTTAGCATTCCTATGATCTCTAATACACGTACTTCTTTATATGAACATGGCGGAGCTGCACGTCACCTTACTAGTTCTTTCGGTTTGGGTGATGCAAGGGTATCGGGTTACTATTGGGTGACTGATCCTGCAAAAGGAAAGAAGTTTGCTTTACAAGCGGGACTGGGTATCAAATTACCTACCGGCGATTATCGTGTGATGGATCATTTTTATACGAACACGGGTGCAAAAGTATTGGGTCCTGTAGATCAGTCGATACAGTTGGGTGATGGTGGTACAGGTCTCACAACAGAGATCAATGCATTTCAAACCATCAACAGACAACTCAGTTTGTATGGTAATTTCTTTTATCTGCTTAACCCTAGAGAACACAACGGTGTTTCTACGGCAAGGGGAGGAACAACATCTACAACAGCTATCCAATATGGTAGTGATGTGATGAGTGTACCTGATCAATACATGATTCGTTTTGGAGCAAATTACACAGTGAATAGATTTACTTTTTCAGCAGGGTACAGACATGAAGCTGTTCCTTCTTCCGATCTCATCGGCGGCAGTTATGGATTCCGTAGACCGGGTTATGTTAATTCCATCGAACCAGGAATCACTTATTCAGTAAAGAAGTTGAATCTCTATGCATACGTTCCTGTAGCGGTAGTGAGAAGCCGTACACAGAGCTATGCAGACAAGCAAAGAACAAAAATCACCGGAGTTTACGCACAGGGAGATGCCGCATTTGCTGATTTGGCAGTGAATGTGGGGATGAGTCTCAGGTTTTAGTTGATAGTTGTTAGTTGACAGTTGACAGGAAAGCAATTTCTCTTCTGTCAACTGTCAACTAACAACTGTCAACCCAATAGTCTTTCACAACAAAACTATTCATCATGCAAATAATCAAAACAAGCATTCATCGTATTACATGCTTGCTGATCATAACAATGGCTGCATGTATTTCATCAAAAGCACAAACAGAGATTGATGGGATTATGATGGCAAAAAATAATTACTGTAGCGGTATCATGTACAACTACAGTAGTTGGGATCAATACTGGGAAGGCACTTTGAAAAGAAACAATCTAAATCTGGGTACTGTTTCTACCACTACTATTGCCTACATGGGTAACTATGGGGTATCTGATAAACTAAATGTATTATTCGGGTTGCCTTATATCAAAACAAAAGCATCAGCTGGAACATTCAGTGGGCTA
>OFDN01000125.1_pt1 | contig 74893 bp, 72 predicted proteins | sample 1520971 | NCBI WGS metagenome assembly OFDN01 (sample SAMEA94257418, study PRJEB24077) | hot springs metagenome | biome: Aquatic biome; feature: Geographical feature; material: Water | place: India | collected 2012-06-12 | depth 5 m
TTTTAAAGCAACGAGTTTGATACCCGTTTGTACAGGCGTATACAGGATGCTAATTTTCTTTGTAATATAGTATAGAATTTCGGCTGCTTGAGGATGAAAGAAACTATTCTTCAAGCTAATGGAGAATAAAAGTGTAGTAGCAATAAACAAAAAAACCGCAGGGATGGCCTGCGGTAATTTCATTTTATCTATACAGGTAAAATGAAAGAAAGTATTGCTCTACTGTTTAAACAGCAAAAATTACGCCACACCGCCGTTTAATTAGCGGAAAAAGCCGTATTTTACTGATATTCAGTAAAAATATTATTCTTCGATGATGATACCCGATTGCTCTTTGTTTGGAGAAGCAATGGTGGTTAATTTGGTTTGCAGCTTACGGTTTTGTTTCTTAAGCACTGAAACCACTTTATTTTTTCTTTCTTTTCTTTTTAAACGTGTAACTGCCATGGCGTAAAAATTTTAAAGGACGGCAAAGGTAAAAAATAAAACCTGATTTTTTCAATCAAATTTTACTTTGGTTTAATCGTTTTCATTTAATAGCTGCTGTAATTATCCTTTACGGCGGCAACAAAAATTGTTTTCGGGTAAATAGTATTACGGTTTATAAGCTGGCCGTGCGCCCGCCGTCAACCACCACATTGGTACCGTTGATATAGGCTGCCATTGGCGAAGCAAGAAACGTAGCTGCATAGCCTATTTCCTTTGGGTCGGCAAAACGTCCCGCCGGAATTTCATGCAGCATTTCTTCTTCCACTGCACCTTTGTCTTTATTTGTTTTCTCTGATTTATTTTCAATAATGGCACTCAAACGCTCAGTACTGGTGGCACCGGGCAAAATATTATTAACGGTAATACCAAACGGAGCCAATTCACCTGCAAGGGTTTTTGCCCAGTTGCCTACCGCGCCGCGTATGGTGTTTGATACGCCCAAACCGGGTATAGGTTGCTTTACCGAGGTAGAAATAATATTGATTATCCGGCCGTATCCTTCGCGTTTCATGCCATCAGCTACGGTTTGCACCAATATGTGGTTGCACACCAAATGGGCTTGGAAGGCAGCCAAAAATTGCTCAACACCCGCATCAATGGCTTTACCTGCCGGAGGGCCTCCGGTGTTGTTTACCAAAATATGTACGGGGCTGGTTTTTTGCAGGTAATTATCCAGCTTCACTTTCAAAATATTGGGGTTGGCAAAATCAGCCACAATCGATTCGTGGGGTTGCCCGTAAGGAGTTGGCAAAGCGGCTTTAACAGCGGCTAACTTTTCAGGGTTGCGGGCTATTAATATCACAGTGGCTCCGGCCTCAGCCATCAGCATGGCAGTTGCTTTGCCAATGCCCTGTGTACTGCCGCAAACAACGGCGCGTTTGTTTCTTAAATCTATCTGTAACATACTAAATGCAGCCTGCAAACCTAATGCTATTTTAGCCTTTGGGGGTAATTTTTTAATGAAATCTAAGCCCTAACTTTGTAATAAAATTTAAGAAGTAAGGACAACTGATGCACACACTAGAGCCATTTTTTTTATGGCGCGAATTGTACAGGGCTGAGGACGACAACCGCTCTCCGTTTTATGAACGCGAGTACAGCGAGTTTGAGTTTACCCACCAGATATACAACCACCTGATACACCCGCAATGGGACGAGTTCGGCTCGCCCACGTTATACATTAAAATTATTTACGCGGATTACGAAACCGGTTTTGCCGTTATTGAAATGATTGGCGAGTGGAACGACGCCATTAATAACGACATTATGTTTTTGAAACGCGAAGTGCTGGAGCTGCTGATGCAGGAAGGCATAGACAAGTTTATTATGATTGGCGAAAACGTGTTGAACTTTCACTCAAGCGACGACTCGTATTATGAGGAATGGTTTAGTGATGTAGAAAACGGCTGGGTGGCTTTTATCAATTTCCGCGAGCACGTGCTGGATGAATTTAAATCGGCCAACATTGATTATTACGTGAATTTTGGCGGTGAAATGGACGACATGAACTGGCGTAAGTTTTCGCCTTACCAGCTGTACGATTCGGTAGATACCATGTTGAAACACCGCTTGGCGTAAGCCTTCATCCGATTTTTGGGCTTCCCCGTCGTTTCAACTGTTTTCTTTTTCCTTGTATAGTTCTATGGCTTAAAAAATCGGGCTACCTTCGTTGCATAAACAATTATCAAATGAAATTTAATCGCTTAACTGTTTCAGTAGTAGCTGCTATTGCAGCCGTAGCTATCGTTTTATCAGGCTGTAAATCAGAGCAAAAAGCCATGTTGTCGTTTGCTCCCAAAAAAGGGAAAAAGTATGAGTACGTGATGAATACCGTACAAGATGTTGAAATGGAGCAGATGGGGCAAAAAATCAACAGTAAAACCAATATCGGGTTTACCTATTTGATGGCAGTAGGTGAGAAGGACAAGGATAACAATACTACTGTGGTTACCACCTTCAAAAGGATTGCATTTACGAGCGAGAGTCCGATGGGTAAGATGGCATACGACTCGGATAATATTGATACAAATAACAACCCAATGATGGGGATAATGGCAAAAGCATTTAGTTCTTTGGTGAACAAAAGCATCACGCTGATGGTGAACGATAAAGGCGAGGTAGTAGCCCTGAGTGGTATGGAGGCGATTTTTGCTGATATGATTAAGAGTATGGGACTTGATTCACTTCCCGAAGCCGATAAAATACTTGCGCAATTAAAGCCGCAATTTTCTGACGACCAGTTTAAGAAAACGTTTGACGAAATGTTAAGGATATTGCCCGGTAAATCAATAAACATAGGCGAAAGCTGGGACATTGAAACTGAAAAAAACCTTATGAATATGGGTATTAAAACCAAAAGCACTTATACCCTTAAAGAGATGAACGGGAAAAATGCAGTGGTTACTCTTTCTTCTGCGTTTGACGTAGTAAAATCAGGTGCTGAATTGCAGGGCGGTGAAATGAAAATGAACGGTACACAAACCGGCACTATCACCGTTGATACCGAAACCGGTTTTCCTTTACAAAGCAATATTAATCAAGATATTAACACCACTACCAATGCAATGGGTATGGAAATACCAATGAAAATGAAGGGTTTGATTACTATTACCTCAAAAGAGATTAAATAACATCTTTGCAGGGTAAACCTGTTTATACAATTACGAGCCGCAAGGGATTTGAATTTCCTTGCGGCTCGTGTTTTTTGAGGATTTGTGCCGAAATCGGTGTGGTTTATGAGTGCTGTTCCATTTTGCCGACGGGCATAAAGTCCGCCTCTTGTGCAATGGTTCGTCCCGAATGGTTTTAAACCATTCGGGACGTTGTTTTCAAAAGCCACAGGTTTTATACCTGTCGTAGCAAAATGATGGGTCTTACTTCTTTTTTATAGGAGTTTTTTCATCGCAAGGCGGGTTTTTAAGATTAACCAAATCAATTTCGCGGCGGCGCAATTCAAAATCACGGTCTTCTTTCTGGCGTTGCTCAGCCTCCTCGTCAACTATTTTATAGTTTACCTGCAAGCTAAAATAAAACTGAACGGCAGGCTCATTGGTGGTGGGGTTTATCACATGATCAAATTGTCCAAAGGGTACTTTTTCATAATATACCGTACTCTTTTTATCCGCGTAATTTACCTGCACAATGTCTTTTTTATCCGTGCGGGTAAAGTGTGCGGGCGTGCCTGATTTATAGGCGGTATAGCTGGCATAGCGTTCAGCAGGATAAACACTGCCGCGAGTTTCGCCCAAATCCAGTTGCTTTAGTTTTATACCCGTTTCGGCATAAGGCTGCATTTTCATTTTCACTATCTCTATGGCCTTTAACCGTAACTGTTGGTATATCTGCTCCATGTTCTCAATCACATAATCCACCTTCACAAGGTCGTATATCTCGGCTTCAGCCGCCGCAACGATAATACCGTCAACCAGGGCGGTATTTTTAACACGTACGTGGATGTTCTTTCTCAATTCATATCCTGTAGCAATTTCATTGCCTGTAATGCTGTGCTTTTTTTTAGAAAATTCAATTTCGTATTGGGGTACTAACGAGATGAAATCAATGTGAACGTCCTCTTCGGTAACTCCCAAACGACGTAAGCCTTGTTTAAGTTTTCTAAAACGGGTATTTAGCATAGAGTCAGCCATTTCAAACGACTCGTTTACTTGCTCAGCACTCAAAATAATAATGTAAGCCGAAGGAAGTACGTTTACCATCACATCGGCCTTTAACGAAACCATGTTGCCATAGCTTTGGCCGTGATTGCTTATGTTTAAGTTAACGCCTGTAGGGTGATTATAGGGGATAAGTTGCGGCGAACTGTTACTGCCGTTGTACAATGAGTTACCCGCGTGTTGGGCTTGGCTTGACAGCGCAAGAATGATAAATGCAAAAACCGAAATTACTTTTTTCATGGTGCTTTGTTTTTATGGCTGTACACCATAGTGGGTAATTGGTTCATTTAAACTTAATGAATTGTGCTTTTGTCCTTCTGAGCGATAGCGAAGAATCTTATTACGTTCTGTAGTCTAACACATTTGGGATAGGATGTTTCGCTGCGCTCAACATGACAGTGTTTTTTGTCATTCTGAACGGTAGCGAAGAATCTTATTGCGTTCTGTAGTCTACACATTTCGGATAAGATGTTTTGCTACGCTCAACATGACAAGAATGGCATTGCATACCTAATAGATTTACCAAAGCCGCTAATACGGTATCAACCTCAATGAAACAACATAACTACTTTGTTTACATTGTAACAAATCCGGGAAAGAGTGTTTTATATACTGGTATAACTAATAACTTATGTCAACGAATAACGGAACATTACTTAAATAGGGGGAAGCAAAAAACCTTTGCAGGACGTTACTATTGCTATATTTTGATTTATCATGAGCAATTCCTGCATGTGCATGAAGCAATAAAAAGAGAGAAAGAAATTAAAGGTTGGTTACGGTTAAAGAAGCTACAACTCGTATCAAATACAAATCCCTATTTCAAATCATTAAATAAAGATATTATGCCTGATTGGCCTCCAAAATGGGGTCAAATTAGAAACAAAAATTAAACGAAGTGAACAGTTACTATTATTCTGTCCTTCTGAGCGATAGCGAAGAATATTAGTACGTTCTATATTCTAACATATTTCGGATAAGATGTTTCGCTATCGCTCAACATGACAATGTTTGTCATTCTGAACGCTAGTGAAGAATCTTATCACGCTTTGTTTCCTGACACATTTGGGATAGGATGTTTCGCTATCGCTCAACATGACAGCATTTTTTGTCATTCTGAACGGTGGTGAAGAATCTTATTACGCTTTGTTTTCTGACACATTTGTGATAAGATGTTTCGCTACGCTCAACATGACAATACCCACTAAAAAACTATCACAGTCATATTCACCAAATCAGGGTTGTTGGCTGCTGTTACCGTTTGAGATTGGGGTTCAGGAGTATGCTTAACAGTGTGCGGTGTTTCTGTGTTATCAGGAATAGTATTTGTGGGTGTTACTTTTTCTATTTTCTGAATAGGACTCTCGTTTACCGTTGGTGGTGTAACAGGTGTTTCAGTCGACGGTGTTGGAGTAGTCTTATTTTCAACCACTACAGTAGGCGGGGCAGAGGTGAATAATACGCCTGCTACCGTTGCTATGATTAGTAACGAGGCAGCGATGGATAAAGGCACGGCATACTTTTTAAATATAATCAACCCCTTCTGGGACTGCTTGTTGTGCTTTTGTTCAAATGCCTGTGTTAATTGCTGTTTCACACGGTCGGACACAGGGTTTCCCATCGCTGATTCCACCGCTCCTTCAAGGGTAGTTAACAAGCTGCGAATGTTGGTGTACTCAGCCTCTGTCGCCACCCATTCAGCCACTTGTGCCTTCTCCTCAGCCGATAATTGGGCATAGCTTTTTTCAAGGATTAATTGCTCTATAAAGTCAGGATATTTCATTGCTGTAAGAGGTTTTTAAAGGGGGTTAATTTTTGTGACAAAGCTTTTAAGGCGTAAAACAACCTCGATTTCACCGTTCCTTCTGAGCATTCCATCACCACCGCTATTTCCTTCAAACTTAAGTGGTCAAAGTACCTCAGCTGAAAGGTTTGGCGGTGGTTTTCGCCCAGTTGTTCCAGCTCCGTTTCAAGGGCGGCCAAAAACTGTTTATTATCAAACAAGTGCTCCTGTATTGCGGGTAAGGCAGGTTCGCTCACAGCAGGTTGCTGTATAATGCCGTCATCGGGCGATTGGTGTTTCATACGACGGTATTCGTTTTTGCATAGGTTGTGCGCCGAACTGTACAACCACGTTTTAAAACTTCGCGAGGGGTTAAACAACTCGGGTTTTTCAATAATGTTTAAAAACAGTTTGTGCAGGCAATCCTCTGCCAGTTCCTTATCCTTCCAAAGCATTCGGGTAAAATAGCCCAGCAGTTTTGTTGCATAACGGTTATACAGTTCTTCAAAAGCACGCGAGTTGCCCGCCGTTGCTTTTTGCATCAGTTCTTCATCGGTATTTTTTGCAAGCGAAGCTTTGAACAACTGCATCCGTTTAGTTAAAGTAAGATTGGTAGTTGTTCCAAAAGCCCAGATGTTGAGCAAAATCCTTTGCTGCTTGTTTAGTTTGTGCTGCTTTGGTTGTATCAGTAGTTTTATAATGGCGGTACAAAACAATGTACCCCGGCATCAGGTTTTTAAGTACTTCTGTACCTGTTGTAGGGTAGGGGCTTACGGGTTGTTTTTCAACGAGAGTATTGTTTAAGAACGGGATATTATCCACTGCTGATGCTGAATATTGATAACACACGCCCATGTTGTAAAGTTGGGGCAGTATTGTGCTGTAATAATCAGGATTAACAGTGAGAGAAATATATACGCTCTTATTTTTTGGTATCGTGGTAAGAACTTTTTGTAATGCCGAGGCATTTGGAGTTGTGTTGTTTGAATGACCTTTTTCTATACCTTCAAACTTCAAGCTATACACAGTGATGTACTTGCCTGCATTTAAGGCAGCTAACCACAAGGCATACGTGTCGTATTCTCCATTGGTTATTACACAACTGCTGTCAGGCAAGTTGTCAGCCATTGCTTTGCTCAAAGCATACAAACCTGTTTTTTGGGCTATTTGCGGTAGTTTTTGCAGCAGTAGGTTGCGTTGGGTGTAATTGCCCGTGTGGTGGTAATACTTTACCAATTCAGGCAAAATAATGGGGTGCTGAGGGCTTATCTTTTCAGCATCGGTAAGGTACTGAGTGGCTTTTTCATAGGTAGGGGCTTCAAAATAGTTCACCATGTAAGTTTCATAACTCTTCTGCTTGATGGCACTATCCATTTTAGCAGCAATGGTGGTAAGTGATTTTTCTCCTTCGTTGCTAATAATGCCTTTATTGCTTTGCAGTTGGTATTGGCGTACAATCATGTAGTAGTTAAACCAGTTTTCCGCATTGTGGCTTTCTAACAGGCATAATTTAGCCCAAACATCCACCTGTTTTTGCAGGGTTTGCAACGTAGCAGCATTGTAATGGGTGGCCATCAAGGTTGCGGCACTTTGGGCATTATAGGTTTGCTCAAGCGATTCACGACCCCCGCTTTGGCCCCAAAGCACTTGCGTTGTTGCCAAAAGCGCTAGAATAAGTGTTGCAAAAAATTTCATTTCAAAAGGCTGTACACACCAAAAAGTAGAAGGTTCAAAACCGAAGTTACAATTATATAGTTCTTGGCAATGTATTCTCAACACAATAGAGTTGTCTATGATAAGATAGCAACCTGTTGAAGCTAAAATTTTAGCGCAAAACTTTAGCTATTCAACTCAAATAAAAGCCTATTTTTGCGCACCAAAAATTCATATCATGATAATAGGAGTTCCTAAAGAGATAAAAAACAACGAAAACCGTGTGGCAGTTACTCCCGCGGGCGTTAAAGAACTTATGAAACACGGCCACACCGTGTATGTGCAATCAACCGCCGGTATAGGCAGCGGTTTTGCTGATGAGGATTACTCAAGTGCCGGTGCTAAAATGCTTCCTACTATTGAAGAAGTGTACGGCATTGCTGAAATGATTATCAAGGTAAAAGAACCTATCCAATCAGAATATAAACTTATAAAGAAAAACCAACTGGTATTCACATACTTCCACTTTGCTTCATACGAGCCGCTAACCCACGCAATGATTGAAAGCGGAGCGGTTTGTTTGGCGTATGAAACAGTTGAGAAAAAAGACCGTAGCTTGCCTTTGCTAGTTCCTATGAGCGAAGTAGCCGGTCGTATGTCTATCCAAGAAGGAGCTAAATACCTTGAAAAACCTTTGAAAGGTCGTGGTATTTTGTTGGGCGGTGTTCCCGGTGTTAAACCTGCTGAAGTACTTGTACTTGGCGGTGGTATTGTAGGTACACAAGCTGCAAAAATGGCTGCCGGTTTGGGCGCACACGTAACCATTATGGATGTATCGTTGCCACGCCTTCGTCAGTTGGATGATATTATGCCCGCTAACGTGGATACCATGATGAGCAACGAGTATAACATCCGCGCTATGATTCAACGTGCCGACCTTATCATCGGTGCTGTATTGATACCCGGTGCTAAAGCTCCACACCTTATCACCCGTGATATGTTGAAGATGATGAAGCCGGGTACTGTGTTGGTTGACGTTGCTGTTGACCAAGGTGGTTGTATCGAAACTTGTAAGCCAACTACACACGAAGATCCTACTTATATCATTGATGATATCGTACACTATTGTGTAGCAAATATGCCCGGTGCTGTGCCTTATACCAGCACACTTGCACTTACCAACGCTACCTTGCCATACGCAATACAGTTGGCAAACAAAGGATGGGTTGCTGCCTGCCGCGAGAACGAAGAATTGAAACTTGGTTTGAACGTGGTAAACGGTAAAGTGGTTTACCAAGGTGTGGCTGATGCCTTTAACCTTCCTATGAATAATGTTGACGAAGTATTAGGCTCACAAACTGCCTAATTGCAAACGGCAAATCATATACACCCTCTTTATTGTTTTATCAGTAAAGAGGGTTTTTTATTATCACCCTCAATATTGTTTTAAATATTGGGCATACCGCATTCATTTGCACAATGTGGGCAAGGTTTTTATTTGGTAGCATGCGCAGGGTGCAATAAATTCGCTTTTTTCTATGGGTAAAAGTCTATACGTATTTTTAAAACTGGTGAACCTTGTTTTGTGCGTTCTGCTTATTACCACGTGGATATTGTTTTCGCACCTGGGGTTTAATGCATTTAGCGAAAGCGATAATATGTATGAGCCAGAAGTTGCCTTCCTTTATCAAATAGGGTTGGTAACGCTTCTGTTTACAATTGCTCCTTTAGTGCTTAGTATTATGCTGAAGGAAACCCACAATAAGTTGTTTTTCTTTGTACTTACGCTGTTCAATATCTTCTTAATATTCATTATCGTAGTACTTTTTACCATAGCCGATACGTATTAGATAAAAGCCGTTTTATCTGATGAACAAAAATGTACATCTTATACTTTTCCCTCTACTCCTTAGTTTTTGGGCTTGTGATCCAGCAAAACCTAAAGAAGAAAAAACATTTATCTATGAACTTCCCAAACCAAGAGGCGCGGACAGTCTCCATTTTTACTACCGCTATAAAAATATGGTAAGCGAACAATTATCCCTTACAAGGTTGGAGGACGGGGTTGATAGTTTTGAGTTGAGGTTGTGGAGTGAAATTACAATTGCCCAGCCATCCATATTATATACCTTAAAAAAAGCGGAGAATAACTGGCAGTGTATGCAGTACAATATCTGGGGGCATGATGAGTCATTAAATAATTTTAAATTTTACCGGTATATAGTTGACAGTGTACAGCTATACTCGGTGAAACCTAAATGTGATTGGAATATGCTGCTGGATAGCATGAATAAAGAAGGCTTACTGACCCTCCCTTCTAATGACGAGATTAAAGGCATGGAAAATGTGGGTATATCAGACGGAACAATATATTCAGTTGAATATGCTACCTCTAGCAAGTACAGGTTTTACTATTATCATTCTCCTTCGGTCCTTCCTCAATTTAGCGACTGTGTAAAAATGAATAACATCTTGGAAATGTGGGCGCGCAATGTAGGCGGTATTTTTTGGCGCCCAATGCGGGAAAAGAAACCTGACTAATTAAATTAGCTTTGTAATGTTACAAAATTACAACCTATGACACCCTTACTGAAAAAGCTGAATTATAAGGCTCAAAGCGAAGTGGTACTAATAAGTCTGCACTCAGGTTTCGCAAAGTTCAACACATTAAAACCATGACCCGTAGCTTTGCTATTGACTAAGGAAGGAAAAGACAAAGCCAAGAAATAATAAATGTGCATACAGCAGCGTTCTCAAATACTTTGTAGTCAGTAACAAATAAATGATATTTGCATCTTATGCAAGAGGCCAGTGCATCAACATTAACCGCGCAAGTAAACGATAAGGCTTTAGTAGAGCAGTTTATTAAAGGCAACGAAAAAGCCTTTGAAACGCTATTTAAGCGTTATTACCAAATGCTGCGCAAGGTAGCCCAATATATGTTGGATGACTTGGAACAAGCCGAAGAGCTGGTGCAGGATGCCTTTGTAAACATTTGGGAAAAGCGTAGCAATGTTAATCCCGACGCGTCTTTTAAAAACTATCTGATTACGGCGGTACGCAACCGATGCCTTAATCATATCAAGGCCAAAAAGAAAACCCACTCTATCGACGATGATGAGATTTGGCAGGAGCAATTAGTTGCTGATAGCCGCACCGAAGCTGCGGTTAACTTTAAAGAGATGCACCGCGCTATTGAACAAGCCATTGATAAGTTACCGGAGCAATGCCGAATTATCTTTCAGCTTAGCCGCCACGAGGGGATGAGCTATAAAGAGATTGCAGAAGCACTGGATATTGCACCAAAAACCGTAGAGAATCAAATTGGCCGTGCCCTTAAGGTGCTAAAAGTGGAATTGAAAGAATACTTCCCTTTGTTTCTTATCTTTTTTAATTGATAATCAATTAATTATAAAGTTTCTTAAATTTTTTTGTTACCTGCCTTGGGGGTAGGTGGGGGGTGTTTGTGTATATGCTTATGTAAACACAAACTATAAAAACAATAAACAAATGAAAATTATGAAAACCAAAGTTATGTTAGCCGCTCTAATTGCCGCATTCGCAATCACAATGTTTAGCTCATGCACCGGAGGCGACTGCGACGAAGTTCAACCAACTGAACAAGGAACAAACAACTAATTTTTAACCACCAAACAAACTATTTAGAAAACAACAATTAATCTGCTTAACGAAACAAAACTATGAAGAATCAAATCAAACTAATGCTGGTAGCTGTTGCAGCTCTTGCCCTAACTGCTACATCGTGTAAGAAAGATGTAGAAGAGAATGTGAAGCCAACGCCTACTCCGACCCCTACTGCCACAAAAACACAACTTTTAACTGCAAAAAGTTGGAAAAAGACATCAATGGTATCAAGAAATATTGAGTTATTTACTTTTATGCCTGATTGCGAAAAGGATAATTTAATGAGTTTTAAAAGCAACTTAACCTATATCAGCGATGAAGGTGCTTCAAAATGCACTCCTACAGCACCCCAAACTGAGAATGGTTCATGGAAGTTTATCAATGCCGAAGCAGCAATGCTGATTGATAACACCGATACCATGATTATTAAAAAGTTGACAGCGGATACCCTAAGAGCCGAAACTTCTTTTGATGACGACGAAGGTGGTCGCGAAACAGTAGTAGTTACTTTTGTAGCAATTAAATAAAAAACTTTGGGGAAAGGCGAAAAGTGCCTTTCCCCATATTAATTTTGACGATATGATAACACCTGTACTAATTGGCAAATATCTTTCGCACCAGTGCACTCCCGATGAGGCAAGGATGATAGAGGCATGGATAGGCGAAAGCACCGAAAACAAAGGCCTTTTTGTGAGGCTTAAAAATATGTGGGACGAAACCGGACAGGTGCGCCCCGCTGCCGAAGTACAGGAAACAGAGGCTGCATGGCAAAAAGTTAGAAGTCGTGTTCAGCAAAACACAGCTACACAACAACCCAAACGCAAATCACTTTCATACATATTAACCCGCGCAGCTGCCGCTGCTATAATTATTTTAGGTGTGGTATCATTTTATGTAATAAACTATAACAGCAGTAGCGAAACTGTGGTTAAAATGGTTGAAATATCAACCCAAAAAGGCGAAAAACGCCAGTTGGCACTTGCTGACGGAAGCACCGTGTGGCTGAACGCCGAAAGTACCATTAAATACCCCGAAGATTTTAGCGGTAGCACCCGCGAAGTTTACGTAGACGGTGAGGCTTATTTTGAAGTGAAACGCGATGAAACCAAACCTTTTATGGTGCATACGGGTGAGCTGATTACCAAAGTACTGGGTACATCATTTAACGTGATGGCCTACCCTGATAATGATGTAATAGCCGTAGCACTGGATGAGGGCAAAGTAGCCGTATATAGCGATAGCAACCTTGTGGAGCTATTACCCGGCAATATGGCCGTTTACGGCAAAACATCGCACCGCCTGCAATCAATGCCAATGCCCGACAAGCATAACGAGTGGCGCAAAAACGTAATGGATTTAAACAACGTTACCCTTGCACAAGCTACGGCCACCGTTAACCGCTGGTTTAATACCAATGTAGTTATAGATGATAAGAAGTTAGAAACTTGCCGAATTACTGCCAGTTTTAATAATCCAACCCTTGATGAAGTGATAGAAATTTTATCCTCAGTATTACCTATTGAGATAGAAGAGAAGGACGGCGCATACCACATAAAGGGAGAAACTTGCGAATAGCGGCACAAACCCTAAAACAAGTGAAAACAAACAAAACAACATTGCTGCGCCTTCTTCCGCTTGTTATTTTATTACTGGTAACAGTAAGCAGTAAGGCAAATGAATTAGTCTTACTTAATAAGCAAATAACCTACAAGGCCAAACAGATCCCCCTGAAAAAAGCTTTAGCTGAAATTGGTGCTAAATACGACATAAAGTTCTCGTACAGCGAAAGCATGGTACCAGTTGGCAACCTAATTACTATCAATGCACAAAGCAAACCCCTTTCGCAAGTGCTTGATGCTATGTTACACACATCAGTAACTTATAAAGAATTGAATGGGCAAGTGGTGTTGATGCGGAAAAAAACCGCAGGTAAACCCACCTTAACTATCAGCGGATATGTTACTGAAAAGGGTAGTGGCGAATTACTACTTGGAGTGAATATATATGTGCCCGGCACCTCGATAGGAACCACTACCAATGCCTATGGGTTTTATTCACTCTCATTACCTAAAGGAGTTTATAAACTAGCGTATTCATACATTAGTTATCAAACCCAAATAATTGATGTCGATCTAACTGCGGATAAAGAAATAAACGTTGCCCTTGATGGAGTGAAAGAGGTATCAGCAGTTGAAGTTGTGGCAGAGAGCGTGGTGAAAGAAAGCAACAAAACCCAAATGAGCAGTATTGATATACCTGTGGAGCAGATAAAAGAAATACCTGCTTTGCTGGGAGAAAAAGATGTGCTGAAAGTAATACAGCTAATGCCCGGTGTACAAAAAGGCAGTGAAGGACAGAGCGGCTTTTACGTGCGAGGCGGTGGCCCCGACCAAAATCTTATCATACTCGACGGTGCCCCTGTGTACAATGCCTTCCATCTTTTTGGATTCTTCTCATTGTTTAATGGCGATGCGCTGAAAAGTGTTGAACTGATAAAAGGAGGTTTCCCTGCCCGATACGGTGGCAGGCTTTCATCGGTGCTTGATTTGCACATGAAAGAAGGACACAAAGAAAAGTATAGTGGCGAAGTAGGTATAGGCCTTATATCATCACGCTTTACGGTTGAAGGACCGCTGAAGAAAAACAAATCATCGTTTATACTATCGGGTCGCAGAACCTACATTGATGCGCTTATGCAACCTTTTATGACAGGGAGCGAGAAGGGCGGTTACTATTTTTATGATTTGAATGCAAAAATAAACTACGACTTAGGCAAAAAAGATAAGGTGTATTTGAGCGGTTATTTTGGTAAAGATAAATTTCATGCAAGTACTGATAACACCTCAAGCCGTAACACCTTTAGGTTTGAGTGGGGCAATGCCACTGCCACCGCCCGTTGGAACCATGAGTTTTCTAACAAGCTGTTTGGTAACGCTTCGGTTATATTCAGTAACTACAGGTTTTTAGTAGGAGCAACTGATGAGGAAAAGTCAAGCGGAAACAAATTTGACTTGCGCTTTTATTCACAAATCCGCGATTACAGCCTTAAATATGACTTTGATTACTACCCTGCCAACGGACACCATGTAAAAATGGGTATCACCTCCACACTGCATAATTTTACACCCAGCGCGGTAGTATATAAAAATACTTTTATCGACGAAAATCTTAACAACAAAAAAACCATCCGTGGTTTTGAAAACGGACTTTATATAGAGGATGATATGAGGCTGGGCAAACGCTTTAAGGTAAATGCAGGAATGCGTCTAAGCCACTTTAACAATCGTAACAAGCACTATATAAATCCGGAACCCCGCATTGCAACCGCTTACCAGTTGGATAAAGATATGGCTGTTAAGGCATCGTTTGCCGTAATGAACCAATACATGCACTTGGTAAGTAATACAGGGATAGGGTTGCCAACTGATTTGTGGGTGCCGGCCACATCAAACATACCACCGCAACGTAGTATGCAGGCAGCAGCAGGTTTTGTGAAAGACTTTACAAAGCAAAACTTTGCAATAACTGTTGAAGGGTACTACAAAAAGATGAACAACATATTAGGGTATAAAGAAGGTGCTACCTTTTTGGTATTTGACGACCCTACCAGTGCCGATAACTACTCGTGGGAGGAGAATGTTACCTCAGGGCAAGGCTGGAGCTATGGTGCCGAGTTTTTGCTGCAAAAGAAAAAGGGAAGATTTAGCGGTTGGGTAGGCTATACCCTAAGTTGGACTCAATTACAGTTTGATGCGCTGAATTTTGGCAAAAAGTTCTGGGCACGCTACGACCGTCGTCATGATATATCAGTGGTTGGTATTTATAAGATTACCAAAAACGTATCTATTTCAGCTACTTGGATATATGGAACCGGGCAGGCAATTACATTGCCCCGTGCAAACTATACAGGCGTAATACACGACCCAACTTACGGAACCAGCAATACAGTTTCTACTATTGATTTGGTAGATTACGGCGAGAAGAACAACTTCCGCATGGCTCCCTATCACCGTATGGATTTAGGTATAAGAGCAGATAAAGTGCGCGAAAAATACACCCGTACTATTGAGTTTAGCTTTTATAACGTGTATAACCGCAAAAATCCATTTTTCTATTACACATCAACTGAAAACGGGGTTACAAAGTTGAAGCAGATTTCGTTGTTCCCCATTATTCCATCTATCTCACTTAGTTATAAATTCTAATCCCATGATTAAATTAAAATCAGCGATAATTAATGTCACCGCATTATTGGTTTGCATGGGCTTTGCATCGTGCGAGCAAGATGCCGTAAATGTGGATATACCTATTATTGAGCCTAAATTGGTACTGCAAAGTTTTATATCACCCCAAGATACACAGATAAAGGTATATGTAAGCCTTTCAAGGCCGGTATACAACAGCAACATAAATAACAACGGTTGGATTACAGATGCCGATGTAAAAATTTCGGACGGCTTAACTACCAAGCAACTTTCGTTTGACGGGCTATCGGGTACCAAGTACACGCTTCATACCTCGCAAATGCCTATTGTGGCGGGTAAAACCTATACCCTGATGGTTAATACAAAAGACGGACGTAGTGCAAAGGCTACCTGCACAGTTCCGTATCCTACTGATACAGCATCTCTTAGTTATAAATGGGATACTACTGCCAACAGAAATGATAATGATGGGAATATAGCAAGAACGGTAAGGCTGAATATGAGCTGGAATGATATAGCAGGAGGAATTAATTATTACAGAGCGGGAGCGTCTGTACGTGTGATTGAAACCACCGGTGCACCTAACGAAACCTTACAAAATATGTATGGTCCTTCGTATAGCGATTTGCAAACGGATAAGAATAAAGACGGTCAAAAAATGACCATAAATGACTTATCAGCAGAGGTTAACGAGCAAATCGGCGGAACAGTAGTGGGCTTCTCATTCAGGCCGGTGGGCATCAGAATACACTTGCTTTCGTGTGATGAAAATTACTACAAGTACCACATAAGTGCTGTAAACAATGGTTCCGATCCATTTTCTGAACCTACCTTGGTGTTTAGTAACGTGCAAGGCGGGTTGGGCTGTTTTGGTGCCTATAATGGGTATATAAAGATAATTAGTTTTTAACACCGCGTTTTGCTGTAAACAGCCATACAAGCGCAATAATCCCTATTACAGTATTATATACCAATTGTGTACCGTGGTTTAGTGTGGCGTAGGCCAGTGTGTTTACGCCGCTAATACTGTACATTACCAATAACTGACCCACCAAAAAGTGATATAAGCCTGCGCCGCCTGCTTGTATAGGCAACGATTTAGCAATGGCTCCCACAGCCATTACTGTAAAAGCAGCAGCAACGGTAAGGTTTTGGGTAGCATCAAAGGCAAAAAACCACAAATAACTGGTTAAGAAATAGCTAAACCATATCAATGTGGTATAAAGCAAAAACAACAGCGGTTTTTTAAGGCTGAAAATACTTACCAGGCCCTCAACTATACCCCTGATAAACAGCACCATTTTATTGGCAGCATTCAACTTTTTAAGCCTTTTGGCAATTAATAGCAACGTTGCCAATCCTACAATTCCGGTTACAGCCAATCCTATAAACAGGTGCAGCGCTTTGCCGCCGGTTTTATCATTTATCGGACTAAAAATATGCGTTGTAAAAAAATCACCCAAAAAAGCAGCTTGAAGGCTGAAAGCAAGAGCCACGCAAAGTAATAAGCATACCAAATCAACGGCACGCTCAGTAAACACAGTACCGAAACTTTTGGCAAAAGGTATTTGGGCGGTTTCTTGCAACGATATACAACGGCTTAATTCGCCCACGCGGGGGGTACCAATGTTTACAAAATAGCCATACATTAACCCAAAAAATGATTGACTAAAGGTAGGCTTGTGCGCTACCGGCTCAAGTAACAGTTGCCAGCGCAAAGCACGCGCAGTGCTACCCAGCAGGCTTGAGCAAAGTACAGGTATCACCCATATATAATCAGCATTCTTAAGTTCGGTTCCCAATGCTTGCAAGTCTTTGCCAGCAAACGCATAGTACAACGATACTGCTGCTAAAACAGCAAACGCACCATTAATAAGCCACGATTGAAACTTTTTGGTATCCTTCACAAAACAAAAACGGCAACTATTTGCCGCAGCCCAAAAATATAAGATTTTAGCGGGATAAGAAAAGAAGCCTACTTGACGGGCGCAGCCTCAACCAGTTCAGACAATTGGTTTACATCTTTAAGTGCTTGCACATTGTACGGAAAAACAAGCGAAGTGTTATTAAGCACCAAGTATCCGGTTAACAAAATGGTGGTATCTGGCCAAAATTTCGAGAGCTTATCAATAAACTCCTGCACTCCTTGCTCGGCTAACGATGAAGTGATTGACGACAGCACATAATCGGGCTCGTAAAAATCAAACAACTTATTCAAATCGTCGTAGGGGAGGTTTTGCCCTAAATATACCACCCTGTGCCCGCGGGCGCGCAGGTAATAATTGGCAAACAACAATCCTATTTCATGCGATTCTCCTTCCGGCAAAAACAACAAAAACTTTTTAGCATCAGGATGTTGCTTACCGGTTTGTGCGTCAATAGCAACGTAAAGTTTCTGACGGATAAGGTTGGTAATAAAGTGCTCGTGGGCAGGATGTACTGCCTCTGTCATCCACAGCACTCCAATTTGGTGTAGAAACGGAAAAACTACTTGCGTAATCGTTTCCTCAAGGCCCAATTTTAAAATATTTGACGACAAGATGGTATTGAATCCCTGCTCATCCAAGCTGAACATGGCAGAAATCAGAGCCTTTACTTGTGCAGAGTGTGGCGAGTCTTTCTCAGAAACCAACAGCACCATCTCACGAATTTTATCGCGAGACATTTTTGCAATCTCTGAAATTTTGATGCCGTAATTATTTAGAATGGAAACATTAAGGATAAAACGCAAATCTTCATCATCGTAATATCGAATGTTTGTATCCGTACGCTTGGGCACCACAAGGTTGTAACGCTGCTCCCAAATGCGCAGTGTGTGTGCCTTAATGCCGGTGATACACTCTATATCCTTTATTGAAAAACGAGTCATTGATTTCCTCTGTATATAGCACAAACACTTAAGGGGCTTGTTTGTTCTTTAGTTGCTGTAAAAAATTACTTTTGTTCGAGGCAAATTACAGCCAAACTCCTATACCGCACAGATTTTTAAAAAGATATAATTTACAATTTATTAACACCTGATGAAAAACATATTGATAACCGGCGGCTCAGGCTTGGTGGGCAGTGCCCTAACTGCTTTGCTACAGCAAAAAGGATACAGGGTAACACACTTGGGTCGTAAGGAAAACTTAAGCGGTTTAATAAAAACCTACCGCTGGGATTACAAAACAGGTGAAATAGATGTAAAAGCCTTTGACGGGGTTGAGGTGATTATTAACCTTGCAGGGGCAAGTGTGGCCGGCGGCCGCTGGACGAGTGCTTACAAGCAAGAAATATACAATAGCCGTGTAATATCAACCCGCTTGCTGTATGAAACCATTAAAAACCACCAACTGCCGGTAAAAAAAATAATTTCGGCATCTGCTACCGGCTATTACGGCGATAGTTTGCAATTGGTGGATGAAAATACGCCGTCTTCAAACGATTTCTTGTCAAAAGTTTGTGCCGATTGGGAGTCGGAAGCTAAAAAGATAGAAAGCCTTGGCATACCCCTTACCATTTTGAGAATAGGGATTGTATTATCAGCCAAAGGAGGTTTTGTGCCCGAGATGGCAAAGCCTATAAAAATGGGTTTTGGCACGGTGTTGGGCAGCGGCAAACAGCAAATAAGCTGGATTCACATTAACGATTTATGCGGCATTGTGCTAAAAGCCATTACTGATGATGGATTTACGGGCCCTTATAACTGCGTTACCCCTAATCCTACTACCAATGCCCAAGCCACAAAGCTATTTGCAAAATTATTGCGCAAACCTTTGTGGTTGCCTAATGCACCAGCGTTTGCACTCAAAATTATTTTGGGAGGCATGAGCTATGAATTGCTGGTAAACCACAATGTATCAGCCAAAAAGCTTATAGGTGCCGGATATGAATTTATTTATACGGATTTTGAAACTGCTTTGAGGGAAGCACTAACCAACAGTTGATATGGGAACAGAACTTAGTGTATTTTGGTTTAGACGTGATTTAAGACTTAGCGATAATGCCGGATTATATCATGCACTAAAATCGGGCTTACCCGTATTGCCTGTTTTTATTTTTGACAGAAATATACTGGATAAGCTGGAAGACAGGGCAGATAAAAGGGTGATGTTTATACACCAAGCCTTGCAACATTTAAAAACCGAGTTGCAAGAGATGGGCAGCACCTTGCAGGTATATCACGGTAATCCGCTTGATGTGTGGAAGGAGATAACCACCACCTATGCCGTTAAAAAAGTATTTACCAACCACGATTATGAGCCCTACGCCAACGAACGGGACAAGCAAATAGGTGATTTTTTGAACAGTAAGGGAATTTCGTTCAGTACTTACAAAGACCAAGTTATTTTTGAGAAAGATGAAGTACTGAAACCCGATGGCACTCCCTATACGGTATATACCCCATACAGTAAAGTATGGAAAAGCCGCCTCAACAGTTTTTTCTTGAAACCTTACCCAACCGAACGGTATTACGAGAACTTTATAAAGGCGCCTTCATCTTCTTTAATATCAATTGAAGAACTGGGTTTTTTGCCTACTGATACTTTATTTCCGCCCACAGTAGTTTCGCAGGAATTGATTAAAAACTACGCAAACACCCGCGATATACCGGGAATACACGGCACATCGCGGCTAAGTGTACATTACAGATTTGGTACGGTGAGTATAAGGGAAAAAGCAGCCAAAGCCCAGCCATTAAGCGAGAAGTACTTTAATGAGCTTATTTGGCGTGAGTTCTACATGAGCATTTTGCATCATTACCCGCACGTGGTGGGTAATTCATTTAGGCCCGAGTATGATGCAATACAGTGGAATAACGACGAAGCACAATTTAAACGCTGGTGTGAGGGAAAAACCGGCTATCCAATGGTGGATGCCGGAATGCGTGAGTTGAACGAAACAGGGTATATGCACAACCGCGTGCGCATGGTAGTAGCAAGTTTTTTAACCAAGCATTTGTTAATTGATTGGCGCTGGGGCGAGGCTTATTTCGCAAAAAAACTCATTGATTTTGAACTTGCCAGCAATAACGGCGGGTGGCAATGGGCCGCAGGCTGCGGGGTTGATGCTGCTCCGTATTTTCGCGTGTTTAATCCTGAGTTACAATTACTGAAGTTTGATCCACAATTGATTTATGTGCGCCGTTGGGTGCCCGAATACGGAACACCGCTATATCCCGGCCCGATGATTGACCACAAAGTTGCTCGCGAACGTTGCTTGCAGGCATATCAATCAGCCCTTAAAAACCCAAACTTGAGCTTGCCTGCACAGTAAGCAAAAAACCGTTTCGTGATGCATCCACGCTTAGGTGGTTAAAAGTCCAACGTCTCGGTGAAATAAATTTTCGCTTTACCGCGTATGATTACATACTTAAAGCAAGGACCTTCGCATTACTGACTTGTCTAAAGGCAATACATATAAACATAAAACCCGCAATTACGCGGGTTTTATGAGTATGCTCTGTATTAATAATGTTTAATGTAAATATCAGCGGGTTGTTTTTACGCTTTGGTAAAAGTAATTGGCTGAACGGTATTTAAGCACGTTAATGTACACCAATGCAGCAGTAGGAAATACTACCAGATTAGGAAGTACTAACAACATATTTTCAGTAAGGTGGCCGTATGCCAACCAGCTTAAACTTGCAAAGGCCATTAGCAGGTAACTAAGCCCTGAAACTCCGGTGGCTTCGCGTTGACGAATCATTTTAAACCCTTGTGGTATCACCATAAAACTTGATACAATTCCGCCAAAATATCCGAAAGTATCTTTGGGTAAAAACAAGGCGCAACAAGCAAGGCCTGCCGCAAATACTATAGATGTTATAGAAATTCGTAATTTATTTACCCCTGCTTTTTGCACAATGAGCAACAGAACCACAAGGTTTGATAAAAACAAAAATAAATAAGCGGATTGCACAGCAATATTTGCCGAGAAAAATCCAAATAACAACATAGAAAGGCTGCTGAAAACCATCAACACAGTGGTGATGCCCGAAACCGCTTTGGGCGAGTTTGAAAGATATACTTTAACTACTTGCGGCACACTATATACAACTGTTAAAAAAACAGCCAATATTTCAAAAATCTCTTTTGGTTCCATCAACAAATAAAGTCCTCAGTAATATTCCTAAATAGCAAATTAACATTCCATTATAGTTAGTTAGCTTCTGTAAAAACCCAGGTAATGTTCCTAAATGCAATACGAAAGTAGAGGAGTGGTGGTTGCTGCTGAAATGGTTTTACACCAATGGGGTATATTTTATGTGAGTGGGCATGAAACACTGATGATCTTCGCTAATGGGTGAAAGTTATCAGGCTAAATGAGCCTTTAAGCCCTTATAATGGCAAACAAAAAGACAGCACGGCATTGCCCTGCTGTGCAAACAGATGTGCAAAAACACCGGTTTAATATTTCTTTAACTCGGTATGAGTGGCGGTGTTTTCAAAACTCATGTGGCGAATGGCATCCAGCACCTCTTCATCCGTCATATAATTCTTCTTAGAGTTTAAACGGTAGGCAGGTGGTATTTCCACAGCATCATCGTGCAAAATCAGCTTCTTGGTTTCGTGCAGCGGATAACCCAAACCACGTTTCACCGTTTCCATGTCCGTTTCGCGTTCAAGCTGGCGCTTATATTTTTTAGAAAAAATGTATTTAAAGCCCATACCAATCAGCTGCATGCCGTTGCGCATTTTATAGCTAAGTAGGTGTGCAAGTTCATGCCCAAAAAAGCCCACCCGCATATTAAAATTTAGCTTGGCAAGGTGTATTCCTTTGTAAACTCCCTTACGGTTATTAATAAAGATTTTATAGGTACGTTTGCTTTTGCGTTTAAAAACGCTTGCTTTAGTGGGCCTTGCCTGCATAGTGTGCGACATAATGCTGCCCTCAATTTCAATCTTATCAGCATACAACTCAGGATAGTAAGAAAGGGCTACAAAAAAGGGAAGTTGCAAGGTATCAGGCACTGATTTGTTTTGGCCAAACAACCGTTTATACTCATCCAAACTGTCTTTATAATCCTCCTCCTTAAAATAATAGTTTAGTACCGTATCGGCATTATTAATGGTGGTATCTTTTACTACCGCAAACGTATCAGCCTCTGCCGACATTTGCCCGAATAAGGGAGCTGTAGCAAGTAAAAAAACAACACATATAAAGTTGGTAAACCTCATTTGCTTTATACTACAAGAATACTTAAATAGACTTAAAAATCAGACACTTTGTAGGTGGTTAGCACAATTTTCCTTTACAATAGTATAACGCCCGTTTCCGTACTCAAGTATGTACAATCCCAGATTTCTATGGCTAAACCGTTCCATTTGTTCCAAGGGTGTTTCGGTAAGCAAGCATAAAAAACTTTTCAGCGCGCGTCCGTGCATACAAATTAGCACTGTTTGTTCATTCTCCTGTTGCATAATATGGCTCAACGCCTTGCGTTGTCGTTCCTGCAACTCCAATGGGTTTTCGCCGTTGGGCACACGGTGTTCCAAATTACCGCGTTCCCATTCACCAATCATCTTCAAATATTCTTCCCTCCAATACGGGTTTCCAGCCTTGCCCTCATAATCTCCCCATCGTATCTCATTCAACTCGGGCAGTTGCTCGTACGGTATGCGTAACTCCTCAATAAATCGCTGCACACTTTGATACGTGCGCTGCAATGCTGAGGTGTATACCTTATCAAAAGCAGTATCTTTGTAGTGGTTATAAAACAACTGTGCTTGCAGGCGGCCTGTTTCGTTTAACTCGCTGTCAACCCCGCTGCCTTGTATAATTCCTAACCTGTTAAACTCTGTTTCTCCGTGTCGGGTAATGTAAATTGTTTTTTTATCAGCCATTAGTGATTTTTGCCTACTTTTTCTCTTACGGCGGTAAAAATAATACCTTGAATTTTAATTGAAAGTAAAACCTGATGACAACAAAGTATAAATTAGACGCTACTACACCGCTTGAACAGCTAAATGCTTTGAACAAGGGTACAATGGCCGAACATATTGGGATTGAATACGTTGAACTGACAGAGGATTATCTGAAAGCCCGTATGCCGGTAGACCACCGCACTTGGCAGCCACTAAAGATGCTAAACGGCGGAGCCAGCCTTGCCCTTGCTGAAACAGTGGGCAGTATGGCCGCCAATCTTGTGATTGACCGCAACGAGTACGTGGCATTAGGATTGGATATTAATGCCAACCACCTAAAGGCCGCAATGACAGGATATGTATATGGCACTGCGCGTCCGTATCACGTGGGCAAAAGCACCCAAGTGTGGGAAATACGTATTGAAGATGAGGAGGGCAACTTAACATGCATCAGCAGGCTTACCATGTCTAACGTGAAAATAAACGGAGAGGCTAAATATGCCCGCAAAGTTGAAATTTAATCCTGCTGAATATAAACAGCAAGGACAAAGCTTTGCTTTGTATAAACTACCCGCATCAGCGGTGGTGCAGGGTATTGTGTGTAATCAGCTTTCAGCATTTGCATACCAACAGGTAGGGCAAGGGCACACCGGTTTTGCTTTTGTACCTTTTGAAGATGGAGAAGCTGTTTTTCTTTCGGGTGAAGAGATGAGTGATGTGGATACATCTACCCAAACAAGCGTAAGTGATTATTACTTAGCCGACGGGCAATTGCCGCTTGAAACAGAGGCCGGATATGTAGCCAATGTAGCTAATGGAGTAGCGTCAATCCGCCAAGGAGCAATGGATAAAGTGGTGCTGGGACGTAATACCATGCTTGCTACACCGCAAGGGTTTTGCCCCTTACAGTTTTTCAATACCCTTTGCAGTCAATACCCCGAAGCATTTGTGTCGTTAGTAAGTATTAAAGGTATTGGCACTTGGATAGGTGCTACGCCTGAACGCTTGCTAAAAGTCACATCAGATAAACTAACCACAGTGGCGTTGGCAGGCACACAGCTGAAAGACCAGGCGCAATGGAGCGAAAAAGAGAGTGAAGAGCAGCTTTGGGTGGTGCGCTATATTGAAGAAATACTAAACGAATACCAAGCCACCCAAGTAGATGTTGCTGCACGGCGCAAAATACAAAACGGGCCGTTGGAGCATTTATATACCGAAATCAGTTTTAAAAAGGAGGGAGAGGATAATGCCGTGTTAGCGGCTCATTTACTACCCCGCCTGCACCCAACACCTGCTGTGTGCGGGTTGCCAAAACTAAAGGCCAAGCAATTTATATTGGCCAACGAAAACTACCGTCGCAGTTATTATACAGGCTTTTTAGGCCCTGTAAATTGTGCCCATGAAACCAACTTGTTTGTAAACCTGCGTTGTATGCAAATTACCGATACAGGTATTGTAGCCTATGCCGGAGCCGGTATTACCAAAGACTCTGTACCTGAAATGGAGCTTACCGAAACGGAAAACAAATTGAATAACCTGAAAAAATTTTTATAAGTGAGTTATGATACTATATAATGTTACAGTAAACGTAGAAGACAGCGTACACGCCGAATGGTTTTCGTGGATGAAACAAATACACATACCCGAGGTAATGGCTACAGGTAAATTTTCCGATTGGAAAATGTATAAGATACTTACCCGCCAACCCGATGAAAGCGGGGTAACGTATAGCATACAGTATTTTGCAAAAAACATAGAGGATTATAATGCTTACCAACGCGACCATGCTCCGGCGTTGCAATTAAAAACTATGCAGAAGTACGGCGAAAAGCTAATGGCTTTCCGTACCGTGCTTGAAACCGTGTAAGTGCAGCACGTATTTATAAATTGAGACTGTTTAAAGAATAATTGGACACTTACTAATTATCAAATTACAAGTGTTTGCGCTTAGTGTTTTTGTGGCAATAAGAGCAAGCTATACACTGAACTTTAAACAGTCTCAATTTTATTGTTTTTAAAAACAGGTATAAGTACCTGAAATATTGCGATTTGTATTGCCTTATTTTGATGTGCTAACAAATTGCATCCCTATTAATTGCACTATTATGCCTAACAGGTACATTGGAACTAACACCAATCAGCGTACTGATGAAGCCGACGATACTCTTCGCTCAGGCTACGACAAGAAAATGGCCGGCGACAGCACGGCGCTAAACGCCCAAATGGGCACCACGGCGGTATCAGGTTCAACCCCCGGAGCAAGTGGCACACAGTGGGGCGCTTTTACTGCTTGCGGCGGTATGGTGGTAAAAACACCTACAGAGGTGTACATTATTCACAGTACTCCTTCAAAGTATTTAAAAGACCAATGGAATAACCCTGGAAATTGGCTGTGCGACAACAAGGCCAATATTACCCATGCAGTTTTAATAAACTTTGGTAATAATGCTGAGAATGCCGTTACTGATCCTATTTGGGCGTATTTGGTTGATAATCATAAAAACGCAGTACGCATTAGCAGACCTTTAAATACTACTGCGCTAAGGGCATCGGGAAATTTAGACGGAGTGTTTATTATGAAGAAAGTAAATTGTACCAGCCCGGTGGTTAGCGGTGATTGGACATCAATTGCCGGACAGCAAGTGGTTGAAGTAAGGTCTTAACCTATAAAGGCTACACAACACTCATCACCATACATCACTGTTTTGTTGCTTAAGGGCAGGTCATCCTTTATGGATGCTTTGCCCTTTGCAGCATATTATTCGGTATAAGGTTTTAGCAACTCAGCAAACTCTTGTTGCAGCTCCTCAGTATGGTTTTTAATGTACCATACCTGTATGTCTTTTTTATAATCTACATCAGCGGGTGAGCCTGCTGCTTTGTAATCCAGCATTATTTGCTGCGCACTTTTAGGACGTGGCCCCCACACAAACAACTCTTCCATTGTTTCTGAGTCCAGTGCTATTAGTTTTGGTATCGACCTGCTACCGTTGGTAAGGTAAGCGTCTATCAACTCAGGGTTTTCATCCCTTAGCGATAACGACAACCATATTCTGCCGTTTTTCACTGCAGCCATTTTAGCAAAGGCAGGTAAATTTTGTGCAGCATCTCCGCACCACAACTCTGTAAGTACTACCCACACCATCGGGCGTTTTATGTTTTTAATCAACGCCTTCAATTCATCGTTAATCACCACCGTTTTATCCAGCCTGTCCATGCGTTGGTCATTCAGCTTGCTGTAGTTTAAGAATTTTTCGCTTTGGTCGGGGCCGGTGGTTTTATTCTGACTTAACAAATCCTTACCCATCAGCCTGTATTCTTCGTACGAAAAACCGTCTTTAACGTGTGCGCGGGTGATGGGTGTTTTAGTGTGAGATTCCATAATGGTAAAACAAATTTGTGTAAAGGTATGTTTGCTTGCGTCCAAAATGCAGACCAAGGGCAATAAAAATCAAAATTGTACCATACTAATCAAGATTTGTATGCATTAATGCATTGCACCTAATAATTGTTTGGTATAATCAGATTGGGGAGAATTGAATAACTCTTGGGTGGTTTGTAATTCTACCAGTTTGCCGTGTTGTACCACCACAATGCGGTCTGCACTAAAACGGGCTACATTTAAATCGTGGGTGATAAAAAAATACGTCAGACCAAGTTCTTGTTGCAGTTTTTTCAAAAGATTCAATACTTGCGCCTGTACCGATACATCCAGTGCTGATACTGCTTCGTCAAGCACCAAAAACTGTGGTTGGGGAGCAAGCGCGCGGGCTATGCAAATGCGTTGGCGTTGCCCGCCTGAAAACTCATGCGGATATTTGTTATACGCAGCCTCATCCATACCTACCATTTGCAGTAACTCAATAGTGCGGGTTCGGCTGTTTTTATCGGGGTTAAAATTCCGTACGGCTTCCTCAATCTGTTTCCCAATGCTGATGCGCGGATTTAATGAGGAATACGGGTCTTGAAACACCAACTGAAAATGTTTTCTAAATGCTTTGCGAGCTTTGTAGTTCTTTAGCGATACACTTAAACCATCGTACTCAATAGTACCGGCAGTGATGCGAGTAGTTTGCAAAATGCTCATGCCCAGCGTGGTTTTTCCGCTACCGCTTTCACCCACCACGGCCAGCGTTTCGCCTTTGTATATTTCGAGCGAAACATTGTCCAGCACCTTTTTGCCGGTCTTCTTTTTTAAGAAACTAAAGCCCCCATCGTTACCATACTCCACACATAAATTACTAATACGGATGGCAGGCTCTTTGGGTCGTGACTTTTTGGTTACGGGTGCGGGAGGTATAAACTCCTTTTTCACTAATCCTTGCGGAGTATCATCAAAAAAGTCTTTTAAAACAGGCAGTACGCTTGCGTTGGGATTGGCTGCGGGGCTGCATTTTAGCAGTGCTTGGGTATAAATATTTTGGGGTGAGGCAAAAATCTCCTGCACCGAGTTATTCTCCATCACCTTGCCCTTGTACATCACGGTTACTTGGTGAGCAATGGATTTCACCAAGCCCAAATCGTGGGAGATAAATAAAATACCCAACCCGCGTTTTTGTTGTAGCTCTTTCAGCAGTTGGATAATAGATGCTTGCACCGTAACATCCAACGCTGTTGTGGGTTCATCAGCTATCAACAGCGCAGGGTTTTGAGCTAATGCCATGGCTATCATCACACGTTGGCGTTGTCCGCCCGATAACTGGTGCGGGTACGATGATAATATACGCTCAGGCTCGTTTAGTTTTACTTCGGCCAGCAAATCAAAAGCAATTTGTTTAATTGCCTTTTTACCCAACTTATTACCTACAGCAATGTTTTCAAACAGTTGTTTACCGCAAGTATAAACAGGGTTCAAAGCCGTCATCGGCTCCTGAAAAATCATGGCAATTTCTTTGCCCCGCAATTCGCGCCATTCGTGCGGTTGCAGTTTTAGCAAATCAATAGTGCCTTTTGTGGGCGATGAAAAAAGCAATTCGCCGCTGATGGAATGCACTGCTTGCTTGGGCAATAAGCCCATCACCGCCAGCGAAGTAAGCGTTTTACCACTACCGCTTTCGCCTACCACTGCCGTGCATTGTTGGGCATCAACAGCAAGACTAATGCCTTTAAGGGCATCGAAAATACCGTTATCAGTGGTGAGCGACAGTGAAAGATTATTGATTTGCAGCAGCATCAAGGCAAACTTATGTAAAAAAGTTATTACTGAGTTTATCGAAGTACATTGAGCCTGCCTAAAAATACTGAGCTTGCCGAAGTATCCTGAGCCTGTCGAAGGACTATTCCTTCAACCCAATTTTAGTGAGCAGGCCGTAACGCTCAATGCCCAACGCCAACGCAGCATAGGCAAGCATTAGCACGATACCTACCACTATGTTTACTTGTTGGTATTGATATTTAAGTATCTCGTGAAAAATGTAAAACACCGCCATACATAGCAGCAGCGCATATATTTTGGTGAGCTGGTAGGGGATGGGGAAGTATTTTTTGCCCGTTGTGTAGCACAGCACCATCATAAATAAATAGGCAATAAGCGTAGCCCACGCAGAGCCTTCGTAACCGATGGTGGGGATAAGGGTGATATTCAGTACAATAGTAAGTCCCGCAGCCGCCACTGCAATGTAGGAACCGATAAGGGTTTTATCGGCCAGTTTATACCAAATAGAAAGGTTGAAATAAATACCCAAAAACATATTGGCCAACAGTAGTATAGGCACAATGTGCAACCCCACGTGGTACTCTTTATTACGAAGAAATAAATCAGCAAAAAGCTGTAAATTGAATGATACCAACAGGAAGATTAGGGCGCAAACAATCACAAAATAATTCATCAGCTTGGCATACATTTTTTCTGCCCCCTCGCCTTTTGAGCGGGCAAACAAAAAGGGTTCTGCTGCCATGCGGTACGCCTGTATAAAAATGGTCATTAAAATGCTCAGTTTATAACAGGCTCCGTAAATACCTGATTCATAATCAGCTCTGTCCTCAGGCAACAATTTTGTCAGCAAAATACGGTCAAGTGTTTCGTTTATCATCCCTGCAAATCCTACAAATAGTAGGGGGAGGGCATAAATTATCATCCGTTTCCAAAGCTCGGTATCAAACCCAAAATTAAATTGCAGATTTTCAGGATACACCAATGGCCAAGTAATAATGCTGGCAATCAGGTTCGAAATAAATATGTAACCTATTCCAACTTCGGGTTTGTAAATCATCTCAATCCACGTCCAACCTTCTTTTATCAAATACGGACACAATAACAAAAAGAAAAAGTTTAGCCCAATGTTGGTAAACATATTAATCGATTTTACCAACGCATACCGTTTGGCTTTGCCCATTTGCCTCAACTTCACAAACGGTAGCGCCACCAAAGCATCCATGCCTGAAATGATTGCAAAACACAAAAAGTATTCGGGGTGTTCACCTATCTCCATCCAATCGGCAATAGGCTGTTTAAAAAGTATAGCAATAAACAGAAAAAAGAGCGTGCTGATAATTATAGAATTATAGGCAGTTGAATATACCTTATCGTTTTCGGGGTGTGCATTGGCAAAGCGGAAAAACGTAGTTTCCATACCGTACGTAAACAACACATTAAAAAAACTGGCATAGGCAAACATGCTGGTTACAACCCCGTACTCAGAAGGACCAAAGAGATTAGTGTACATTGGCACCAAGAAAAAACTAATCAGTCTACCCGCAATTGTGGGTATTCCATAGATGGCAGTTTCTCCGGCTAATTTCTTTAAAACGCTCAAACGGGCACAGTTTTAGCCTGCGAAAATAGTGATATTATACGGTTTGGGTGAAGCACCGTTGCACTTACTTGCAAATTGTGTCCCAAAGTTTGAGGTGTTTGGAATAAATGTTCGTCAAAAGTTTCACACAGTTAAACTACAAACCGATAATTTAAAATATCTTGGTTTTACTTTGCGTTTACTAAAAGTATTGAGCAATACATGCACTTGCTAAAAAAAATATCGTTTTTGCTGTTATTGGCCATAGGCTGTACCGGCCTATATGCCCAAGACAATGCCGATGAGGCATTGGCAGCCCAATACTTTGCCAACGGTGAGTTTGACAAAGCCGCCGTTTTGTATGAGAAGCTGCTGGATAAAACTACACAGTCGCCCTACTATTACGATAATTTACTTACCTGCTATTTTAAACTGAAAGAGTTTGACAAAGCAGAAAAGACGGTAAAAAAGCAGAAAAAGCGTTTTCCCGATAATCCGTATTACAGGGTAGATTTAGGTTTTGTGTATGAGAAGAAGGGGGAGCAAAAGGATGCCGAGGAAGAATACGAAGACTGTTTGAAAAAAATGGGCAAAGCCCCCGCACAAGAAGAGATAGCGGCACTTACCAACGCATTTGTGAAGCGCGACCTTTATTCTTGGGCAATAAAAACAATAGAAAAAGCCCGCAAGCTATATAACGACAACAACATTATGGCCTTGGATTTGGGCTCGTTGTATTTGAAGACCGGAAATAAAGAACGGATGATTACTGAATACCTGAATCACCTGTCAATATTTCCCGAAGAGATTACCGCGGTGCAAAATAATTTCTTAGACCGTTTCACCAACGATGAAGATTGGAAACTGCTGAAAAAGGAGATTCTCACCCGCATACAAAAAGCTCCTGATGGGGTGTACACCGAAATGTTATTGTGGTTGCTGGTGCAGCAAAAAGATTTTTACGGGGCTTTTCTTCAGTTCAGGGCGTTGGATAAACGTAATAAAGAAGACGGCAGGCGTATGATTGAACTGGCTGAGTTGGCAATTACCAACGATGCGCTTGACGTGGCAGTAGATTGCTACAAATACATTATTGGTTTGGGTATTGACAAGATTTTTTACTTGGATGCCCGTAACGGCTTGCTTACCGTGAGTTATAAGAAGATAACCGAAACAGGGGAGTACGATGCTGCATTTATCACCGAAACCGAAAAAAACTACAAAGACTTTATTGCCGAAGTAGGTGAGAATTATATCTCGGCACCTGCGATGCGTCAACTGGCGCACTTGTATAATTATTATTTTGACAGACCGAAGGAAGCCATTGAGTTATTAAAACGGGCGATTGAAATACCCCGCATGAATAAATCGTTTACGGCTGAATGCAAGCTGGAGCTTGGCGATGCCTACTTGGTATGGGGCGATATTTGGGAAGCACAGTTGCTATACGGACAAGTAGATAAGGATTTTAAAGATGAACCGTTGGGACAGGAGGCTAAATTCCGCAATGCCCGATTGTCTTTTTACAAAGGCGAGTTTGAGTGGGCACAGGCGCAGTTGGATGTGCTGAAATCGGCAACCAGCCATTTGATTTCTAACAACGCCATAGAGTTAAGCATGGTGATACAGGATAATTATGGGTATGAAGACGGTGATGACAGCGCATTAATGCTGTATGCCGAAGCCAACCTTCTGCTGTTGCGCAATGACCCCGATTTGGCTTTGAAAAAATTAGACAGTATTAAAATTAAATATCCTACCCACTCGCTAAACGATGAAGTGTTGTTGAGCAAAGCCCGTGTGTTTGCCAAAAAGAAAATGCATAAAGAGGCTATTGCTTATTATACCGATGTGTACACCAACTTTAGCTACGATATTTTAGCAGATAATGCCCTTTTTGAAGCAGCCGAATTGTATGAAAGGCAATTAGGAGATAAAGAGAAGGCCAAAGAATTATACGAAAAACTGGTGATTGATTACCCCGGAAGCTTACACACCGTTGAAGCCCGTAAACGTTTCCGCCGCTTGCGCGGTGATAATATCAAAGATATTCCTCAAGATGTGCTTGATTATCAGCAGCAACAATATTGATAAATCACTATTCATGCACATATAAAGAGATGATTATTTTAAAATTTAATGGTAAACAATCATTTCTAAAGGTTGCAAGCACTTAAGTAATTATTGATTTCGGAAAAGATAGTTTTTCAACACATCAGCCATAAATCAATCCGGGCAAATAAAAGTTAAGCGTGTATTTACGTTGAGTTTCGTCATAGTTATGTAAAAACAGATAATCTCTTTTCCAACCCTTTTATAACAGGCAACGTTTCTATATGAAAAGCGGTCTATCAAATAAATGCTGTAATATGGTGTAAGCCCTTTTCAGCATCCGGTTAATATAAAAGAATTCATTGGCAAAACAATAGTGGAATAGGGTAGTTTAAATTTCCACACGGCCTGTGAGCAGGGATGCTTACAGGCTTTTTTTATTTATAGTACCTTAAGCCCTTCAACATATTTTCTCAAAGTGTTTCCAATAATTTTCGTTCAGCCGGTGGCAGAACAATCTCTCACAAAGCAGATGCTTTTTTGCTGTTTTCACTACCTGTCAAGGCTACCCATACGTTGTTTAATCCTAAATATTTGGGTTATAACAAGCTGTATTTAAAAATGGTAAATAGGATTAAGTTTTTTTTGTTACTTTACATACTATAAGTATATTGCACCTGTTGGAAGTTTACATATCAATTTATAATAATGTTATTAATACTATCAAGCACTAATTAATTTCACTCTGTCATTAAGCACAATCACCATACACTAACTATAAACAATCACCATGAAAAAACAGTATTTGTACTATTTACTTGCAGTTGTTGCGGGTGTAGTATCTATTAGCAGTTGCAAAAACAAACCTGCTGAACAAAAAGTGGGCGCGGCAGCACCAACAGGGGCTCCTTATGTGGTTACTTTAGAAGAGGTTAACAGCGATTTTGCCCCCGCATTACAATCGTTTGCCTGGGCACAAGCCGGGGGCGAACTACTGATTGTTGGCGGTCGCACTAACGGGTTCCATAATTTCTCAGGGACTTCATCTGTGTTTACCCCAAAAAGAAGGAATACCTACTTTTATGTGGTAGACTTAGATTCGTCTAAAACCGATTCACTACCAATTCCGGCTGCATTTCTTGACAGGTTGAGTGCTACCAATATGGAGTATTACCATGAAGGTAACACGCTGTATTGCATTGGCGGTTATGGAGTTTCGGGCAAAGGATGCGATGTGGACAGCCCTCCGGCATCGTGCTACCAAACTTTCCCGTATTTAACGGCTATTAATGTGCCTGCGGCTATTACTGCTATCCAAAACCAAAACTCAGCGGCATTGGCTGCAGCTATTACTTCAAGTGCTGCTGATGATAGGCTAAGGGTAACCGGCGGCGAATTGCACAAAATAGGCAACTGGTATTATTTGGTATTCGGCCAAAACTTTAACACCATTTATACAGGCAACAACACAGGCATATATACCAATGAGGTACGCAGGTTTCAAATAAATAACAGTGGTAATGCACCTTCAATTACAGGTTATGCCGCTGATACTTGTACTTGGGATGATTCATCGTTCCACCGTCGCGACCTTGTGGTTCTTGAAAGCTACGATGTAAACGGTAATCCTAACATTACTGTGTACGGTGGTGTGTTTACTCCGCAAGCAAATATTGATTATCAAACACCGATTTACATTTCTCAGGCAGATGCTGCTACAGGTGCCACAACCATTACTACCGATAACAACTTTTTGCAACAGTTTAACCAATATGCGGCTCCTAATATTGCCCTGTATAACCCTGCTACTAAAACTACTTATACCACCATATTGGGCGGTATCACCCAATATTATTATGATAACAACGGTAATTTAGTAAACAGCAACAACACACAAGACCCTATGCCGTTTAGTAATTACGCAACCACTATTGTGCGCACCGGAAGCAGCACCGCGGTTGAGTATCCTCAACAAACGCCTACATTGCCCGGTTATTTGGGTTCTGAAGCGGTTTTTGTACCTCATGTAAGTATTGTGTTCCACCCCGGCAGGCAAAAAACCATTGATATAACCAAGCTACCAAAATCAACCGACAGCAAGGGTGTTATGGTGGGCTATATGTATGGCGGTATAGAGTCTAAAGCCTCGCAAAGTACCTCTGATCCTAATTCAACAGTTTCAAGCAAAAGGATCTTTAAAGTGTATCTAAAACCTAACCTATAATTTAAGTATGCAGTTATTGTGATACTTTAATCCCCGCCCAAACAGGCGGGGATTTTTTGTTATAGAAAGCATAAACTTGTGGAGTAAACCCAATAGAATGAAAAAATACATTGCAATACTACGCGGCGTAAATGTGAGCGGGCACAATATAATGCCTATGAAGGAACTGAAAGCAGCTATGGAAAAGGCGGGCTTTAGCAATGTAGCTACTTACATACAAAGCGGTAATGTGGTATTTGAACATTTAGCGACTACGGAAAATGAGCAGGCGGCTAAATTAACCGCCTTGATAAAAAGCACGTTTGGGTACGATGTTCCGGTGTTGGTGCACACGGTTGATTACATGAAACAGGTGCATGAATCCAATCCCTTTTTTAAACGTGAAGGTGTAGATACTGAAAAACTACACATTACCTTTTTGGGTGATGAACCGTTGGCACAAAACATAGCTACTGCCAACACATATTCTTATTTACCCGATGAGTTTATTATTGAGGGCAAGGCCGTGTACGTGTATTGCCCAAACGGGTATGGAAACACTAAGCTGACGAATACCTTTTTTGAGGGTAAGCTGAAAGTGGCGGCCACCACGCGCAACCTGAAAACAGTAGTGAAACTGATTGAAATGGGAAGTTAAAAAATCGTTGAGTAGGGGAGTGTCTTAAGCCCTTTTTGCACGTTCCCACCTAACCGACTGGCGTTTGCGGATAAAGCGAACAAAACCTGCAAACACTGAGTAGTTCATGATAAAGAAGTAATAGGGTACAAAAAACGCTTTGAATTTTATTTTGCGGTTCTCAAAGTACCAACCCAACAGGGCGGCGCTGTAAAACGCAATTTGGCCTATTAACAGCAGGATATAAAATATATTACCGTCAAGGGCTAAAAGGATGTTTAGCGGCAATAATAGCAGCATACACAGTGGGGTAAGCGACCACCTTAGCACTTTGCGCGATACATATATAAACCACAAGGGAAAATTATAGAACGGATTAAGCAAATTGCCCAAGCGCATAATGCTTTGCCAACCGCCGGCACAAATACGCACCTTGCGTTTCAACTCCTCTTTTACCGACATTGAGGCTGTTTCCATGGCGTATGCTTTGGGTTCGTACACAATACGGTAGCCCTTTTCAGCAATGCGCATGGTAAGCATAAAATCATCCAGCAACGTATCGGGTTCTAAATGTTGGTAAAGGGCTGTGCGGCAGCTCATCAATTCTCCTGCTGCACCTGCTGTAGTATATAAATCGCTGTCGTATTTCTTCAAAAACGATTCGTACTTCCAGTACAAGCCCTCGCCGGCACTGCTGGCGTTTTCCTTATCCTTTTGTATGATGCGTTTTTCACAAGCTACCGCGCCGTTTCTTGGGTTTTGGTAGTGCTTCACAATCTCGCGCAGCGATTCTTTGTTCAGTATCGTATTGGCATCACAAAACACTACATATTCAGTAGTTACAAAACCCATTGCGCGGTTCATCGCCCCTGATTTTCCGCCGCGTTCAGGCACGTGCATGGCCATAATGCCGTCAATATCTTTTATCTTTTCGTAAGTGCCGTCGTCGCTGCCGTCGGTTACAAAAATTATCTTTAATTTATCTTTCGGATAATCAAGGCTTTTGCTGTTTTCAACCTTTTGGAGTATAAAGTCCGCCTCGTTGTAGCTGGGAACTATCAGGGTGATTTCGGGTAAAAAAGTATCATCAAACTGTTCCTTTTTCGGCCACAGTATATTTTTCACCTTCACTAAAAAAAACACCAGAATGCCATACCCGAAAAAGGTATAGAACACAATGGCAAAAAACACCCAAAACAGTAGTTCAATCAATGTCATAAGGGGCAGCTACTTTTTCCACGAGGTATAAAAACCGTTGGTACAGGCAGGCGGCAAAATGTCGGCCACTTTACTATCAATTTTCTGTAGGGCTTTTACACGTTTAGCCACCAACGAGAAGGGGAATACTTGGTCTAAGAAATTAGATTTACCAAAGGCCATAAATTTAAACCCTGCATTTTGCATCATCTTATACAACGATTTGCGGGTAAAAAACTGGATGTGCGTCAAATCGGGGTTGCTGCTTTGGTGGGTAGCGTGTTTGTAGCCAAAAAAGCGTTTAATTTTAAGCAATGTATCGGTGTGGCCGTTGCGCATCATCCATTGCATGGGTTTGGTCATCAGAGCCTCGCGGGGGCCAAAACCATTGGGTACGGTAACAATCATAGTACCACCCGGTTTTAATATTCTGTATGCCGATTGCACCAACTCATCGGGCACGGTTAAGTGCTCCAGAACTTCAGTGCACACAATCAAATCAAACTCATCGTTCATGGTGAATTTGTTTGCATCGGCTACATCAAAATTCACGTTAGTAAACGTGTTATTTTTTTTAGCGGTATCAATCGAGGTTGAATCTACATCAATACCTTTAACTTCATATCCCAAACTGCCAAGTACCATCGATAGGTTACCATTACCGCAACCGATATCTAATATTTTTGCAGGAGGTGTTACGTTTTTCTGCACTTGTCCTACAATAAAGTCAAGTCGTTTAAATTCTTCAACGTAAGTGTAGCCGGTGTACTTGTAATAATCCTTCATAGGTAGTTTACTATCTTGTTATACTATTTTTTCGTAAAGCGTCAACATTTGGCTGGCTGTGTTTTCCCACGAAAACAACTTAATCCTCTCTTTACCCAAAGCCACCAATTGTTGCCTGTATTGTTCATTATTAAGCAACATATCAATGTTTTCGGCAATTGATTCGGGGTTAGCAGCTTCAGCATACAACGCTGCATTGCCTGCTACTTCAGTCATTGGCGATGAGTTTGAGGTAACCACCGGTACTCCGCAAGCCATTGCTTCCAACAAAGGTATCCCGAAACTTTCGCGCAGCGAAGGGTATAAAAACAGCACCGCACTGCTATATACAGCGGGTATTTCAATATTGGGGATATAGCCGCACAAAACAATATCGTTAGCCAAATCGGGGGCTTTTAAATCGCTTAAAAGCTGGTTTAGGTACAAACTGTCAAGGTCGGGCATCACAATGGGCAAACGTAACTTGCCTTGTTGTTTCAGTATTGCCAGCGCAGCCAGCACCCCACGAACATTCTTTTTAGGGTCGGTATTGCCTAAAAAAAACAGGTATTCATCGGGCAAGTTGTATTTTAGTTTCACCCGTTCCAATTCAGTTGGGTCGGTAATCTTTTTAAAGTGAGACCCTACCGCATTGTACACTGTCACCACTTTTTCTTCGGGCAAATCAAAATGGTCTAAAATGCGTTGGCGTTCAAAGTTAGAAACAGTGGTGATAATTTTACTCTTTTTTACCGTACGGGGCACATTCCAGCGGCGGTATAAGTTGCCAATGCGCTGATACATGCTACCTTGCGTAAGATTTAGTTTTTCAAGGTATATTATATCGTGCAGGGTAGTGATGATAGGCGCTGAACTGTTTAGCGGTGCAGTATTGGCTGTGCAGTGTAGCACATCAATACCGTATTTTTTTACAATAGGCGGCAACATAAACTGTTCCCACACCGGGTATGGCGACCCTTTTACCCGCACAATTTCAAAATCAGCACTTGGGGTTATTACTTTATCATCCGTATCAGGTCTTACAAACACAACAAACTCATGGCCGGTATCCAGTTTTTGCAGCGCCTTAATCAGTTCAAGGGCTACGATATCCATGCCATGTTTTTTCTTTCGAAAAAGGCGTTGTGCTTCAATCCCTATTCTCATGGTTTTGCCTCTTTCTGCCCGTGTGGAGTGTGTATGAATTTTTTATTGGCCCCTTTTAGTTTAAACAAGTTGCTGAAGAACAAGAAAAACGCCTTAGGCAGGGTAAGCACTGCTTGTGCAGTTTGTGCGGTATAAAAGCGCGATGGCACTGATACGGCTAAGGTGATAATGTTTAATACCAACAACACTATCCAAGCATTGCTGTACAAGGGTAAGCCTGAAAAGTAAATGACAGGGGTGATAATAAACAATGAGCCTAACAGCAGTAGTTTTGGAAACAGCATATACTGCATGATTTTATCGGCGTAATCAAAATTGCCGTAAAACAGTTGGGTAATGCCTGAGAAGAAGTTTTTGCGCAGGTAGTACACCTGTGCCGAAAGCCAACGGCGACGCTGGTTTTGGAACACATCGGCCTTTTCTACCTTCTCGTCATATACATACGCATCTTCTAAGTAATACATTTTGATGCGTTGTTTTAATATTTTCAGTTCCAGTTCTTTATCAAAGCCACCTACAGCATCAATAGTGCTCATAATGTCTTTAAAAAACCTGAACCCCGCTGCTTTTCCTGAACCTATTAAAGCGCTTGAAAAACCCAATGCTGCATGCCCCTTGCGGAAAATGTGGTTGCTTATTTCCTCGCTGATGGCATCTAACAGCGCATACGAGGTATTGGTATTAAGCGCAGTGCGGTGGGCTTGCAATATCTGTACGTTGTTTACTAAACGGTCGTTCAGTTTTTGCAAAAACGCAGGCTCCATAATATTGTCAACGTCAAGCAATACTACGTAGTCGTATTTCTCTTCAATTATCTCAAACGCCTTGTTAATGGCTTTAGCCTTGGTACTGTTTTCAAAATGCACCTCAATTACCCGCACATCGTGTTTTTTAAGCTCTTCAAGTGTTTCAGGTTTAAAACTATCGGCAATCACATAAATATCGTACAGATGTTTAGGGTAGCTTTGTTTTAGATTTTCGGTTACAGTGTTAATAATTACATTATCGCCCTTGTATGCCGGCACCATTACACAAAACGTAACTTGCGGAGTACGTTCAGGAAAACGAGGCGCTCGGTAAAACAAACCTGCAAGTGCATATACCAGCATATAAACTACGTTAAAGCCGAAGTATAGCAATAAGATCAATGCAAGTATCTGTAATATAATCATTTAAGGATTTCGTTTGTGTGTATGTTGTGGTGTGTTAAGTTCCAAAAAGCTGCTTTCAGCAAAGGAACAATTAATTTCCACTCCTTTTTTACTACCAATGTTACTAAATTTTTAGGAATAGCGGCGAAATAAAAAAACAATACGCTGGATAATTTGGCTAAACCGGTAAAGTTTCTACGCACAAAAAGCAGGCGATTGCGTGTAAGGTAATACGTTTTGAGTGGGCTTTTTTTGCCCGTACTCATACTCTCTTTGTGATACACGGTAGAGCTGCCCACGTACCAAATCTCGTACCCGGCCCGTTTTATGCGTTCGCAGTAATCTATTTCTTCATAATACAAAAAGTACAATTCAGCCATCAAGCCTATTTCTTTAAGCAGACGTGTAGGAAACATCATTGCTGCTCCGTGCGCAATCTCGGTTTTCTCGGTACCGTTGTATTGGCCCTCGTCTTTTTCTTTGCTACCCCTTGCAAATGCACGTCCTGTATATACATTAAACCCAAAACTGCCGGCATACTGCATAGTGTCGGGGGCATAACTGTATACCAGTTTGGGACTTACACAACCGCACTTTGCATCGGTTTCAAGTTTCTCTACCAGCGGTTCTAAAAATCCGGCAGGTACTTCGGTATCGTTGTTTATCAGCAGGCAATATTTACCCGTAGCTTGTTTCAGTGCTAAGTTATTGCCGCCGGCAAAGCCAAGATTTTGAGTACTTTTTACCAAATGCACCCAAGGGTGTTTTTGGGTGATAACGTCAGCATTTTCAGTGCTACCATTATCCACTACCCATACTTCAATGGCCGGATAGGATATTTTTTGTAAACTATCCAGCAAAGCAAGGGTGTGTTCGGCCCCGTTGTAGTTTACGGTGATGATACTTACTAAAGGTGTAGCGGCTACCACATTAAATTGGGTTCAGGTTCAGGCTTTTTTACTTCGTCTTCAGGGGTATCCCATTCATCGCACAAATAAAAGAATACCATACTGAAATATAAAACTGTTGATGTAGGTAATTGTCCAAAAACTTGATTACCATAACTGGCCACTGCAACGCCAAAGAAACCACAGAGCAGGGCAATGGTTTTGAGCCGCAGCTCATTATCATTGAGGAAAAAGACCTTTCTGAAACCGTAGAACAGTATAATAACTATTTGTATAATGTGCATCCAAAGACCCACCACGCCTGTTTCAACCCAAATTTTTACATACCAGCTATCCAAGGCGGTTTCGGCAAGAAAAGTACCCGGGCTAAATCGTTTGCCCCAGTTACCACCTGCGCCAATACCCCCTCCTATTGGGCGTGAAGCTAAGTAAACTCTTAGTTTTGCCTGGTTTTCAAGCCTTACCTGAAACGAGGCATCTTGTGGGTCGAGAGCAGTTCGCATCCGTTGTATTTGGTAATTGCCTTGCCCCACCGTGGTATATTTAAGCACTATAAAGGCGCAAGCCCCAGCCACCAAGCCCAGTGCCAACACTCTGAAATTCCGCACCAAAAAGAGGTACATCAAAAATCCTGCGGCAATAACAAACAACGGTCCCCGACTTCCTGCCACTGCAAATCCCCAAAAGTAAATAAAGCCCAACCCGCCGTATATAAGTCGCCGTCGAGTGTCTTTTACACCCATACCCAATATAATGCAGTACAGAGCACAATGCGCCATTGCTGCACCAAACTGTCCTGCATCGGAGTAAAAGGAGAAACTACGGAGTTTACCCATCAGTACGTGGGTGTCTTTTGCGCCTTCTTCCAGCCATTTAACCTCCCCTCCTGCAAGGCCGATGTATTGTTGTTTAAAACCCCACAAAGCAGCCACAAACGACCAGCCCAGCCAAATGCGGATGAACTTCTCCATGTCTTCGCGCTTGTGCATCCATATAAACAACAAGGGTAGGGTTTGTACCCAGTATAGCGATACTCCTCGAACGGCATAAAACCATGCTTCTTTGCTTCGTGCTTCGGGGTTTACAAGCTGGAAAAGGGTATATAAAAACCAAATTACAACTATCCAAACCAGTGGATTGTTGGCTCGTTTTAAGTCTTTTTTGTCAACACTAAAGAAAGTGCCCAACACACATACCCCCAGTATGGCATCAATCATTAACCCATAGGGGATAGAGGGTGGAAAGAACCTGAAAAGTCCGTTGTTAAAAAAACTGGTATGCAGGTAAATTAAAAGTCCGGTTTTGGGCTTTGCAATACATATTGCTGCAAATCCAATAGCAATGGGCAGCACAATAAATATGCCCGCGGTTTCCAATCCGCCCGATGTGATGAGAAAAGCCAAACCGGCTGCCGCTGAACCCAAAATTAGGGCCAGCCACAATACACGGAATAAGCTGTTTTTTTCTCCCACGGTGTTTATCTCTTTAATTTGCCTGCCAGCGAGGTGATTTGTTGCCACCCGCTGCTTATAATGCCTGAAAATGAAAACTTCATGTGTTTACCCAAGAAGCTGTAACCCAGCAATACTCCGCTGCCAAATGTAATTACCGAAATGCCTGCTACCGCAGCCACAGGGGCATTGGGGAACAGGTAGATGGCGGCAAAATCGCCCACTATGTTTACAGCAAGCATAAGTATCACTTTTATCAGATTTAAACGGGGTTGGTTCACCACATCTAAACCAATACCGCTATACCTTTCAAGCGGAAGGAAAGCAGCATAAACAGCAAAGAAACGCAGTACCGAGGCCGACTCGCGAAAGCCTTCTCCACCCAATAAAACCACTAAAGGTTCAGCAAAAATAAAACACACCAACGCAACAGGTATTATACCTAACCATAATACTCCGGCACTTTTATGAAATTCTTTTGTTAGTTCCTCCTCTTTCCCGTTGCTGTGCAGTCCTGCAAGTATGGGTAATCGTGTAATACTGATGGCGCTTATGGGCATTTCAAAAATTTGCAGCAAGCGTTGCGGTATGTTGTATATACTTACCGCTACAGGCCCTAATAACAGCCCTAAAATATAGGTATCGCTGCTGCGTAACAAGTTTGAAACCAGTAGGGTGAGCATGCTGTATTTGCCAAAGCTAAACAGCTTTTGGCGGGTAGGTTTATCGCCTTTACTAAAATCAGTAATACGGCTCCAGCCAAGAATAAGAGTTAACAACGATGTAGCTAACTGGCTGATAACAAAGCCCCAAAAAATATAGTCAATCCCCAAATTGAGGCTAAAGTTGCCGATATTAAAGCCTAAAAACAAAGCTTGGTTGAGAATGCGTACCCATTGTACTTTTTTAAATTGTTGCGAAGCATTTAAAAACCAGGTAGCAAGGTTGTGGGGGAGTGTTATTGCAGCCAATAGCCAAAACCATTGCACAAAAAAGCCCAAATCAAGCGAAGAAAACCAACTGTAAAAGGCCACACCGGGCAGCGTGAATATTGCAACTGCAACTATGGTAAACAATACACATAACTGCCACGCGGCACCGGCAATGGTTTGCTGCTCACCTTGCGTTTTTGCGCCGGCCATGTTACGTATAACGGGGTTGAGTATCAATCCTGAGCGGATTACGTCAAAAAGAGTGAAGGTGGTGATAAATACCAGCCAACTACCCAAGTCGGCTTTGCTAAGTGTGCGGGCTTGTATTGCAAGTGTGCCTATGCCCAAAACAGCACCTACCCCATTGCCTGCTAACGATGCAAAGGCGTTGCTTTGCATAATATGTTTTAGCCGTTGCCACATGGGTATTTAAGGGGTTATATTGCCCCTCTGCTTAAAAATCGTTTAATAATACGCCTTACTGTAGAGCGGCGTTTAGGTATCTCGCCGTAAAGGCTTTCAAGCATTTCGGGGGTAACACGGTTTAGCACCAGCATTACTTTATTTTTTGCTGCCTTTTCGTACAAGCCTACGGCACGTTCGTGTGCACTTGTCCACGAACGTTCTGCATTCATTACTAATAACGATACATGTGCTTGGGCAACTAAATCATACGGAACACTGTTGTGAGACAGGTAGGGGATTTCTAAAAACACGTACCCAAACTCAAAACTACTATGTCCTTTGCCGGTAAGCAATGCTTGTATGCCATCGGTAGCAAAAAAGCCGCCGCTTACCTCATAAGTTACGGCCACTACACGTTCATCAAGTTCTATTGTGCCTAACGGCGAAGTTTCAGGATACAGGTATAGAACCTTATGTCCAATTTGTGCAAAACGGTTGGCAATACGTTGGCTAAGCCATGTTTTACCATCGCCTTGGCGGGCACTAAAGGTATTTATTTGGTAATAGGTACTTTTCTTTTCAGCTTCTTTAAGTGCAATGGTAATACTGGTAATCAATTGCTCAGTAAGCGATTGCTCCAGTTGTTCAACCATTACTTTCGACCTAACTTTACGCATAGCGGGTAAAGCTCCGGCAAGTACAAGCCCCGATGATTTTACCGCCTTTTCAGGTGTACGCACAGCATGGTCTAAAATTTCTTGTGCCACAAATAAAGCAAGCAATAATACTGCACCCGCAATAAACGAGGCAATAATCATTATCATACGTTTTGATGCTTGCGGGGTTAGCGGATAAAAAGGCTCATCCATAATAGTGAGCGAGTTTGCCATTTCAAGATTTTGCTGGCGCAAGTTGGCAAGGTTTAAACCGTGAAGGATTGACAGGTATTCTTTTTCAGTTACATCCACATTACGCTCAAGTCGGGTAACTTCTGAGCCTAAAGGTGCAAACTCGTCATAAATCTGGTCGTATTCTTTTAAGCGCTTTTCAAACACTGTAATTCTTGCCGATGATTCTTCGTACTCGATTACTTTGTTAAGCCATTCGCCCAATAACTCTTGTTGAGGTACGCTTTCTACCGTATTGTTCAGTTTATAATACTGTTTGGCAAGCTGGCGCATCTCTTCCTGTAGGGTCTCTACTTCATACTCAAGCTCCTCAATAAGTTCTGGAGCTTCGCCATATACTTTAGCATTGGCCAGTTTACGGTTGGCAGCTGCCAATTCTTGACGTTTAGTCAACAAGTCTTTGTAATTACCTACCACAATCTCACGGTCGTCAAGCTTTTTCTCTAAACGCTCCAATGCTGCTTTTGATGCACCAAACTGCATTACCTCTTTATAGTAATCAGTAGTCATGTGCTCTTTACTTTCAGCAATGTACTTTGATTGTTCGTGGTAGTTAATGATACGGTTTTGCACCCCAAAGTTTTTCAGCCGGTCTTCAGCAGCGCGCAAATCAACAAGGGCACGGCGCAATTGCTCTTCAAAATAGCGTATTACATTTTGGTTTTCAGAACCTTTTACCGAGCGGTAACGATGTTTTGCTACCACCGTTAAAAAGCGTAGGGTGTACATACAAACGGCTTGGTCATCAGCCCTAAAGGCCATTTCAAGCATGTCGCTGTTCATTTTACGCATTACGGTTAAGCGGCTTAGGATGCTGGATACCGAATAGTGAGAAGTACCGGAATTAATAATATCAGCAATAGCATTGCGGCTTGCCGATGAACGTAGGCGTTCAATTCGTGCAAACGTAGAATCAATATTACCAGGCACTACAAGTACCTTACGGAGCGAATCCGATACTAACTCTTGCAGCTTTTTAAAACTCTTTTCGTTAATAATGGTTACATCGGGCTTGTTTTGCAACAAGTGCAGCGCCAGCATTTTCATACCCACCTCTTCAAGGGTTTCTCTTGATTTTATGGTGGTGATAAGGTTGTCAAAAGCGGTATTAACGGCAAAGTAATCCATACGGCTTTCACCACCATCGGTGATGTTAACACCTGAAGCGATACCCGTATAAAGTATGGTGGATGAAATGTATTCTTTGCTAAGGTTTTTTGTTAGGTAAAACACCAAACCTGCCAATAACCCCGGGAATATGATGAGCCACGGGAGCCTCTTTATCACTAATCTTACAAATCCGAGCAGCGTCATCTTCTAATTTTTGTTAGGCGTAGTTGGGGCAGGGGTAGTAGTTGCAGGTTTCTTTTTAAGGTATTTCATTTCCACTCCCACCAAGGTTTCAAAATCAAAAAATGCGCGTAAAAAGTTGGCTCTTTCCTGCTCAACGTTGTTTTGCGCAATGGCATAAATATTCTTTACACGGGCATATTCCGTGGTGTTTATTTTTCCTTCAGCCAACTCAATCTCAGCCACCTGTGCAGATAAAAACGATGATTGTGCATCCTCATTTCGCACGGCAAGTTTGCGTTGGGCTTCAATCATGTTCACATATACCCTCAAAATCTCCCTACGAAGTTCCAACTCAATTTGGTCTCTACGGTGAGTCGCAGCTTCAACAAGGGCACGCAATGTTTTATTTTTTTGGTTTTGCCCAAACAAGGTTGAAAAAGGCAAAGATATGTTTATCCCCGCTCTGTAACCGTTTGATAATTGCGAATTATCTACCGGGGTAGAACCCGTAATTATCATAGTTTGGTTACCCACCGCATAATTGTAGAAGCCGCTAAAACCCTGAAAAAACAGCATACGGTTATACCTGTAATCGTGCACTTTGGATTTTATCATCGACTCTTCGTACTTTATGTTAGGCGAGTTTGAATAAGCAATCTGCAATATAGTATCTAACGGTAATAATTGTTGGCTTATATCAACATCCAGATTAAAGATTAGCGTATCTCTTTTTACAGTATCGGTGGGATCATTAAGCAGGAAGCCCGTTTCGTTAACGGATGACTGTGCATTTAGGTTAATTGCCACTATAATTGCCAATACTGTGTTTATCAGCGTTTTAGGGAGTTTTTGTGTGCGAATAGAGATGCTGTCGTACGACATTTTTTTAAAAATTAACCTGTTAACAAGTAGTTGCGAAGCCCGAAATAACTAATTTAGTCGCTTAACATATTAACAAATTATCAGTACTATGGGTAGTGCGTATAATGTAAAGGACAGGGATTTTGTGTTTGTTGGCCTACAGCCGTGGGATTTGCCCATTGGAAGCAATTGTAAAAACATTGCCTTGGAGGTGAGTAAAAATAATAGAGTAATTTATGTGAACTCACCGCTTGACCGGAATACCTTACTGAACAGAAAAGACGACCCTCAGGTAAAAAAACGGCTTGCTGTGATGGCGGGACAAGAACCGCAACTGCAAAAGGTGGGGGATAATATCTGGCAGTTTTTTCCCAATTGCAGGTTAGAATCTATTAACCGTTTGCCCGATGGGCTTTTGTTTGATTTTTTTAACAAACGCAATAACCGCAGGTTTGCCGCTGAAATTAAAAAAGCCATAGCAGAACTTGATTTTAAAGACTTTGTGCTGTTTAATGATAGCGATATGTTTCGCAGTTTTTACCTCAAAGAACTGCTACAACCTACGCAATACATTTACTACACGCGCGATAATTTGCTGGCTGTAGATTACTGGAAACGCCACGGTTTGCGCATTGAGCCCGCTTTGATGCAAAAAGCCGATTTGGTAACTGCAAACTCAGTGTATTTGGCTCGTGTGGCACAAAAGCACAACCCCAAAAGTTATTACGTGGGGCAGGGGTGCGAAACGGAACAGTTTAGTGCAGAGATTGCCCACACTGAACCTCAAGACATTCAACATATCAACCGTTCGCGCGTTGGATATATTGGCGCATTGTACGGTCTTAGGCTGGATGTAAAATTGCTAGAAAACATTGCCCGCCAGCGTCCGCAATGGAATCTGGTACTAGTAGGCCCTGAAGATGATGCTTTTAAAAACAGTGCATTGCACCAATTACCTAACGTGTTTTTCACAGGACCTAAAAAGCCCGATGAACTGCCAGCCTATCTATCGAGTTTTGATGTGGCTTTGAACCCGCAAATACTAAACGAGGTAACTATTGGTAACTACCCACGCAAAATTGATGAATACCTTGCGATGGGTAAACCTACGGTGGCTACAAAAACAGAGGCAATGGAGATTTTTGACGGTTATGTGTATTTGGCAGAAAGCGAAGCCGATTATCTTACCATGATTGAGCAGGCACTAAACGAAACGGATGCTTTGCTGAAACAAAAACGGATTACCTATGCGCTATCGCACACATGGGAAAACAGCGTAGCCGAAATTTACAAGGCGATGGGAGTTTAGTACAAATCTTACTTCAAGAAGCCTTCTAAGAAGGCGCCGAGGAAGTAGGCTACAAGGGCGGCGATAGTACCCAGCACAAGGGTTTCTATAATGCCCTTCTTTTTGCTGGTGTGGTTTACAATGGACTTTAAGTACCCTACACTGATAAACCCGAAAGCGGTTAACCCTGCCGACCAAATGAAAGCTTTTTGGCCTAAATCAAGTGATAACAAATAATCCAACACATACACCATAATGGGTATAAACCCTACTATCACAAACGAGATAAAAGTCATTAACCCTGATTGAATAGGGGCTTTGCTGCTTTCAAACATTTCAAGTTCCTCTTTCATCATCACATCCACCCAACGGTCTTTATCGGCAGTAATTACCTCAATGGCTTTTTCAAGTAACTCACCTTCAAATCCTTTGGCTGTGTATATTTCCCGTATTTCTTCAATCTCCTTTTCGCGGTAGTTTTCAATTTCCCAATACTCGTGGCGTTTGTGCTTTTCGTAATTATCCTGCTCTGCCTTGGCGCTTAAGTAACTTCCCACACTCATTGCAAAACCGTCGGCAAACAAATTGGCAAAACCCAAAATCAAAATCACATCACTACCCAAACCGGCACCTGCTGCTCCTGCCACAACGGCAAAGGTTGTGACACAACCGTCGATACCGCCATAAACAAACTCGCCCAAGTAGCCTTGATACTTACTTAGCGGGTTTTTACCGTGATGTATATTGGTTTCGGTGGGTTTGGGACTCATAATCTGCGTGCAAAATAATTGCAATTTATGTTAACACATTGTGAATTTAGGAATAATCTAACCAGCGGCCTTATTATGGCATAAGCATTGCGACATTTTGCCCATAAATTTTAAGAAATATAGATGAAGCCTCCCAAGAAATGGAAAATGGCCATTTTGATATGGATTGCCATTTACCCTATTATCACCCTGATGTTTACCTTTTTAGGGCCTGTTTTTATGCAAATTAACCCGTTGCCGTTGCGTACATTGCTGATAACAGTTAATGCAGTACCGTTGATGGTATTTGTAGCAATACCCTTGCTGCAAAAACTAATGGCAAAGTGGCTGTATAAATAAGGCTTAGCCTTCTTCGTCAATCATTTCATCAATCGCCTTTTGATATTCGGCTGCCTTTTCGGGGTATTTGGCCATTAGGCGCACATACACATCCATAGCGCGCTCCACAAGGTTTTGGCTGCGGTATATTTTTGCCAGCGTTTCAGTAGCCAAATCATCGTTCATGGTATCGCTTTCTTTTGATTTGATAAGCGGGTTAAAGAACTCAGTTTTGGGGCGGGATATTGTAGGGTTGATGGCTATAAAACGGCTGATAATGTCATCAACGTTAGATTTTTTTACGGGTGTAGCAGGAGTGGGGGCAGGCGTCTCAACGGCAAGGATTACCGGTGCTGAGGTAACAGGTGTCTCAACAGGTACAGTTGGTGCAGGTATTACATCATTTACAATTGGAGCACTTGTTTCATTCGCCTGCTTTTCAGGGGTGTGTTTTTTTAGTTGTTCAAGCCACTCAAAAAAAGTGCTTGGAGTTATCAATACGCTGGCTTCTTGCGTTTCTTCAGCTTTATGAATTTCAACCGGAGCGGGAGTTTCGCTGATAGCGGGTGATAGCTTAAATGCAATGGGTTGCATTTCTTCCACCGGAGCTTGTAGTTCTTCTTCAGGTTCCGGTTGGGCGGTTATTTCCGGCTCAAAAGCAGCAGTGTAGGTTTCACTTTCCAACTCGGCTACCTTTTCAGCAATGTCTAAAACAAAGTCTTCTTCCGTATTGTATAAATCAGCTTCGGCTACCACCTCTTCATGCTGTGAGGCAATGGTATCCAGCATAGTAAGTTCAAAACTTTCTTCAGAGGTATCTACAGATGGCGAAGGAACAACCACACCGTCGCCGTCATCATCCAAATGGTCGGCTACTTGTAGTTCAAACTCTTCTTCGGTATTATCATCTCCCCATGCTGTTACGTTTACCGGTTCAGCAGCAACAGCGGGTGTTATTTCAAAGTGTTCAAAATCAGCATTCTTGTTTTCTGCAGAAGCAGCACCAAAAAACTCATCGTATGCCGATGCCATTTTTTCGGCCTCTTCGTTTTGTGGCTCAGGTTCTCTTTCAATAGCTTGAATAACGGGTTCAGCTTCAACAGCCATCGCTACAGGCTCTTCTGCCACAACAATAGGTTCTATTTGGGGTAATGATTCAACTGCTGCAACCGTTTCAGCCACTTGTGGTTGTTGGGGTGCTGTTTGTTCAGTTTGTTTTATCAAATCAGCAGCATCGGCCTCGTCAATATTCACTAATTTATACAACAAGCTGCGGTCGCCGGCTTGCATAGCAGCTTGTGGCAAAACCTCGGCAAAGCGGTTGCTTTTTTGGTTATGCAGGCTACGAGCCAACAATAACCAAGCATTGTTGAAATAGGGATATTCTTTTATCAGTCCGCGCAGTTCAGTTTCAGCAGTTGCATCCAATTCAAACGGCTTGCGCAGGTACGAGGATATTTTTTGAGGGCTTACCAATTTATTACAGCTTTGTTAAATACATCTTGCACCATCATATCAATAACTGTTTCGTTGAGCGCACGTTCGCGCGACGAGAAGTTGATGGATGCATCAAAATCGGTGAAGTTTTGAAACACCTGCTCAAAATTAAATTTTTCCTCGGTTTTGTTCGTAAATTTTATGTTTGATTTCACCGTTAGCCTGTTTTGCGCTGCTTGGGTGGTCCCTTGCAGAGCTATGGGGGCAATGGCATAATCTATAATAGTACCGCTAAGGTGCATATCGCCGCCGGCATCTACCAGTTTCAATGTAGTTTCACGTAAAAACTTGTCTTTTAGCTTTTCTGTGAACACTTGGCTAAGTGATGGCGAAACCAGCGATGCTTTGTTTTGTATAAAATCAATGCTGATGGTTTTGGCGGTGCCTATGTTAGCACCGCTAAAGGTGTAAACTCCGCACGATTGGAATGCAGGAAGCATGAAAACAAGCACAAAAAACAAAGCAGGTATGCGCAAACGGCGGTATTTACTCAATATCATATTGCTTTATCTTTCTGTACAATGTTCGTTCCGAAATACCCAATTCGTTGGCGGCTTTTTTACGGCGGCCTTTATATTTTGTAAGGGCCTTGCTAATCATTTCTTTCTCTTTCTGCTCCAGCGAAAGGCTTTCATCATCACGGCTTGCATCAGTAGCTTCAATAAAAACCTCGTTGTGCAATGCGGGAGCGGGGTTGCTTATCAGTACGGGTTGTGAAGGGCTGCTGTGGTGATGTATATTAATATCGTCAACCTCCAGCACGTTTTTAATCAGTTCGCTGTTGGTAGCCACAAAATCGTTGCCGTTGCCCACGTTTTCAACCAAACCCAGCACCACTTTTTTCAAATCCATCACATCCTTGCGCAAATCAAACAGCACTTTATAAAAGATATCACGTTCACTAAAGTTATTGTTACCGCTTTCAATTCCCGAAAGCATGGGAACGGTGCTTTCTCTTGGTAAGTAGCGCATCAGCGTGTTTCCGTCAATCACATTACCAGCTTCTAACACACTAAGCTGTTCTATAAGGTTACGCATTTGGCGGATATTGCCCGGCCAGCGGTAACTCATCAGCATTTGGCGGCCTTCAGCATCAAGCCTTAAGGGCTCGGTGCGGTATTTATCGGCAAATACATCGGCAAACTTTAAAAACAACAAGTAAATATCTTCTTTGCGGTCGCGCAAAGGGGGCACCTTAATAGGTACCGTAGAAAGACGATAGTACAAATCTTCACGGAAACGTCCGCGTTGGGTACCTTCTTGCAAATCGCGGTTGGTTGCAGCCACCACTCGCACATCTGTTTTTTGCACTTTAGATGAGCCTACTTTAATAAACTCACCACTTTCTAAAACGCGCAGCAAGCGGGCTTGGGTTTCAAGAGGCAGTTCGCCTACCTCGTCTAAAAATATAGTGCCGCCGTTTACGGTTTCAAAGTAGCCCTTGCGGGTATCATGTGCGCCTGTAAAGGCTCCTTTTTCGTGACCGAAAAGTTCACTATCGATGGTTCCTTCGGGTATTGCACCGCAGTTTACGGCAATAAAAGGCCCGTGTTTACGGTTGCTAAGGTGGTGTATAATTTTAGAAAAAGCTTCCTTACCCACACCGCTTTCACCGTTTATCAGCACGGTAATATCAGTGGGAGACACTTTTACGGCAGTTTCTAAGGCGATATTAAGCATAGGCGAGTTGCCTATGATTTCAAACCGCTGTTTTACGGATTGTATGTCCATTATTCAGGTTAGATTTCAAAATTAAGATAATCGCGACAGAATGTCATGCTTTCGGAAAAATTTTCACCATTATGCATTGATGCAAAGAGGTAAAAAAATGTTCAGGCCTTTGTCTGTGCATATTTTACCCGTTACTTAAACCATATTTATACCAAAATTGTTTATATTAAAGTTGTAACATTGTTTTATTGATAAATTTTAAAAAATAAACATGCAACCTTCTGTTTTAAAGCGTACTGAAGAATATAAAGCGGCCTACGCCGAATGGAAGGCCGGAGACCGCAGGAAACAACTGCTGAATGTTTTTAAAGAGATATACGAATCGTCGTTTTTTGGCCAGGGAGATGCGCGGTGTGATATTATCCGTCAACCGCAGTATAGCATGATGGTACTGCATTATGGTGATGATTTTTTTGATGGTGACTTTACTTACTTAATGGATTTGATGCAGGAAACGTTGATTGCCGTGGGTTACTTTAATTACATGAGCGACCAAAAGCAACAAACACTGGACGGCGGGGTAAAGCAAACCATTGACCGACATTACATGAAGCCCGCTACTATTTTTGAAACAACGGACATAAGCAAACTTGACCGCTTGTATGGGAACGTAACTATTGAAACGTTTTACGAAGACAACGAGGAACAACTGCTTAAACTTACCTGTAATTATTACAGTGAACGACTTTCAATAAAAGAAAAGGGGATTGATAAGCTGATGGAGGTGATTTTGAAAAGTCTTTAATTGAAATCTGTTGGATGACTAAAACGTTAACTCAAATATAAAATTCGAGTCTTTTATCAATAAGCGTTCGGAATGGTTTAAAACCATTCCGAACGCACCCATCCAACAGCGACGGGTTTTATACCCGTTGGAATGGCCATGTGTGCGGTGGGTTGAAACCTGTCACTTTTGAAATTACCTATTAGCTACGGACTTAAGTCCGTAGCTAATAGGTAATCGTAACAGCCATGGGGTTTCAACCCCTTGCCATTGAACAGTAATTGCAAAAACAACAACAAATCAACATATTGCACCATGCCCTTGTTTGCAGATTTTTTGGCCTTGTTTTACCCCCAAGTTTGCGCGGGTTGCAACGGCGAATTGCTGCAAGGCGAGGAGTTTGTTTGCATCAACTGTTTGCTATCGCTGCCCTATACGGGGTTTTCAAGGCAAACGCCTAATCCTGCCGAACAAGCCTTTTGGGGTCGTGTTGAAATTGAAGCGGGTACTTCGTTTTTATATTTTCGGAAAGGCAATGCTACCCAAAAGATAATGCACCGCATAAAGTATAAGGGTGAAAAGGAGCTTGCCGAATATATGGGGCGTTTGATGGGCCAAGAGTTACAAGCATTAAGCAGGTTTAACGGGATTGAGGTGTTAATACCTGTACCCATGCACCCTGCAAAACAACGCAAGCGTGGTTTTAACCAAAGCGAGTGGTTTGCCAAAGGACTTTCAGCGATTACACAAGCCCCAACCTTGACCGATGTATTGCTAAAAACCACGGCTACCGAAAGTCAAACCAAGAAGAGCCGTTGGCAACGTTGGGTAAATGCCGACGAGAAATACACCCTAATAAATCCGCAACATATCAGTGGCAAAAAAGTATTGCTGGTAGATGATACCCTCACTACAGGTGCCACCCTTGAGGCTTGTGCCCAACTGCTGCTGCAGGCAAACCCCAAAAGCATCAGCATTGCTACCATGGCATTTACACAATAAACCATCCATAGTTCGTTTATATCCTGCGCAACAACCCGTCGGGGTTTTTTGTCGTCATTATATCAGAAGTATTTATTCGTAAAGGAAACATGGTTAAGAAAGGGGCTATACTGTTATACGCTGCTACAGCATTGCTTTATTCGTGCAAAAAAGACAATCCTCCCGCGACTGCACAAAAGCCCGAAGGGTTTAGCCAAAAGGTGCTGGTTGAAAAATTTACCACCACCAGTTGCGGTAATTGCGGGCGTGCCGATTTGGACATTGAAGCATTTAAGAAGCAATACAATGGCAAGGTTATATCGGTGCATTACCACCTGCCCACGGGACAGTTTGGCGGGGATAGCATGGCAACAATGGAGGGGCAAAACATAGCCGCGATGTTTGGGTTGCTGGGTACTCCTTTTGCAGCCATCAACAGAAACCACTTGCCGGGTGATACTACAAAGCTGCTGTTTGCAGGCGGTAACTGGGGTACACCCATTGCAGGTAATGTGGCATTGCAACCTGCTTGTGGTATTAGTATTGATGCTTCTACCATCAACAACTCTGTGATGGATGTTAAAGTAGGGGTGAAGTTTAGCCAAACTATTACCGAGCCGTTATCGCTTACGGTGTTGCTGCTTGAAGACAGTGTAACAGGCGATGAAGGCTACTGGCAAGCCAACTATTACAACACCGATGCTACCGTGCCCCAACTGTTTGGTCGCGGTCATCCCATAAAAAACTATGTACATAACGATGTGTACCGTGCAGCGATTAGTCCGTTTTGGGGGCAAGCAATTCCTGCAAGCTATACACTTGTAAACACCCAATACTCCGCTACTTTCAGCATTGATATTTCAGCCTACCGCAAGCCTCATTTAAAGGTAGTGGCATTTGTTCACGGGCAAGGCGACGCAATGAGACTGCATAAATACAAAGTATTGAATGCACAAGAAGTGCATGCAGGCAGCGCACAACCCTTTTAAACCCTTCGGCTATTTTATCGTTAGGCAATAAAAACCCTTAAAAATTAGTTCATAAAGCATAATTTTGGCCTGTTTTGCAACTATTAAAACAACATAGCGGATGGATATTGGTAATGCTGTTTTTCGGCGTGGGAGTGCTTACTCCTTCGTGTAAGCGCGAGCAGTTTGATAACAACCCGTCCACCAAACTCAAATTTTCTACCGATACGGTAATGTTTGATACCGTGTTCACCATTTTAGGTGGCGGCCCTTTTCCCCGTTCGGTAAATAAGCGACTGATAGTTTATAATCCCAGCAAAAACGCTATCAAAACAACCATACGGTTGGCAGGCGGTAATGCATCGCCCTACCGTATTAATATTGACGGCGAACGCACTACCCAACTGAACGATTATGAAATTTTGGGCGGGGATAGCATCTACATTTTTGTAGAAGCGAGTATTGACCCCCGCAACGGTGGCGACCCTATTGTACGCGACTCAATAGAATTTATTACTAACGGCAATACCCAATACACCCAACTACGTGCCTTTGGGGTAGATGCCTACTACTTTAATAAAGTAACCAGTACCAACGATACCGCTTGGATGGATGCTACCAAACCCTACGTGATTTACGGATATTTTTGGATACCCCAAAACCGCAAGCTCACTATAGGGCCGGGGGTAAAGATATACTCTGATGTGGGAGCGGGTTTTATTATCGAAGGGACACTTGAGGTGAACGGAACCAAACAAAACCGTGTGGTGATGCAGGGTGCCCGTTTGGGTAAGGACTTTACGGATATTCCCGGTCAATGGTACGGACTACATTTTATCACTACCAGTCGGAACAGCACCATTAAGTACACCGACATTGTTAACGGAACGGTCGGGGTACGCAGCGATTCACTTTCAAACAACTCCAACCCGAAGGTAACCATCGAAAATACGTTGATAAAAAACATGAGTGCCGTTGGGGTGCTTGCGTTTACTTCAAGGTTAAAAATGGTAAACACTTGCGTAGTTAACTGCGGCCAATACACTTTTGCAGGCGATTTGGGCGGAAACTACGAAATGATACACTGTACGTTTGCCAACTACGGGGGGACATTTAGCCGTAAAGAAGAATCGTTTGCCATCAGCAATGCTGATTATAAAAACCAAGCAGGTAATGTTATCAGCATCAACCCGCTAACGGTAAACATACGTAACAGTATTATTTACGGCAGCTTGCGTGAAGAGTTTTTATTTGTGCGAGAAGGGCAAGGCAATGTAACAGCCACTTTCTTTGATAACTTTATAAAAACTGAGTTGTTGGGATGGGATGCAAGCAATACATTGAACAAAGACCCTAAGTTTAAGAACATAGCCGATCTTGATTTTAGTCTTGATACATTATCACCCGCAAAAGATAAAGCAACGCAACTTGGGATTTTGGATGATTTAGAGGGAACTCTCCGTAACGATGGAGCGCCTGATATAGGGGCTTACGAAAGAACCGAATAACAAACTACCTTTATGAACAAGCATATAACAACTGTTTTTGTAATCGTTTCGTTGTTGGTTTCATCCTGCAACAGTTGCAGTAATAAAGCCGGCCAAAAAGTAGGCGAAACCCTGGGCGAATTTACCGAAGGCGTAGGCAAAGGTGCTGAAACCGCTTTTGATATTGTGGTAGAGCCATCTGCGCAGCTAAAAGAAAAAGGGCTTGGTATTGGTAAAGTACTGTTAAGCAGTGATACAGCCACTGCTAACCAAGGACACGATAACAAGCTATCGGTGTATATGAAGTTTGATAAGGATTTTGAAAGCGAAGTAGTGATAAAAATAACGGATGCCAAAGGGCTTGAAATGGGTCGCAGCAAGCTGGCCGTAAAAGCAAAGAAAGGGGATGCGGGTTACTACGACTTTATTTTTGACAAACGAACCAATATTGATAGCGACAGTAAGATAACGATTGAATGAGGACAAGTGTAAAGCAACTGTTTCTGCTGCTTGCAGCGGGATGTATAATTTTGGTAAATGCCTGCGGCGATAAGCAACCTGCCCAAAGCAAATTGGTGGGTATATGGCAGGGTACAGATTACAGCCACGATTTAAAGGATGTGCCTGCCATGTATGAACAGGGCGGCAAGGAAATGAATAAGAATACCCGTTACATTTTTAAAGCCGACAGTACGTTTACCGAAATACGGTTTACGTATGAAAGCACGGGTAAATGGTACTATAACGCCAACGATAAAAAACTTACCCTTGAGTTTACCCAAATGCAAGGCCCGCAAGAAATTAATAAGCCGGTGTATGAGGTAGTAACCCTTAGCGATAAAGAATTGAAGCTTAAAAACAGCTTAAGCGGCCAAGGCTTCGAATACCTTACGTTTACTAAGAAGTAGTTCGCTTTCAGGTTACGCGCAGCGAAACATCCTATCCCAATTTGTAACAAAACAAAGCGTACAAAGATTCTTCACTATCGTTCAGAAGGACAGTTGGTCGTGTCACGTTGAGCGCAGCGAAACATCTTCGCTGAAATGTGTACTAAAAACAGAATGATATAAGGTTCTTCGTTATCACACAGAAGGACAAAGGATGGCTTATTTTACCGTTAGGTACTTAAACTTGGCGATACCCATTTTTTGCAAACGGTATTGTATAGAGGTAAGCAAAACTCCTAATCCGTAAATAGAACTTCGACGGAAGTTTATCGAAGAGGCTTCATCAAAATACTTAGTAGGGCAGGTAACCTCTGCAATATCAAACCCGGCCATAAAAATCTGAGCCGTCATTTGGTTATCAAACACAAAATCATCGCTGTTGGCCTCAATATCAATTTTCTTAAAAATCTCAGCACTAAACGCGCGGTAGCCAGTGTGGTACTCGCTCAGTTTTTGATTTATCAGTACGTTTTGGAACAACGTAAGGCAACGGTTAAAGATGTATTTATATATCGGCATACCGCCTTTCAATGCGCCTTTGCCTAAAATACGGCTGCCATATACTACGGGATATACCTCGTTGGCTATAATGCTGGCCATAGCAGTAATCAACTTGGGGGTATATTGGTAGTCGGGGTGCAGCATAATAATAATATCAGCACCCAGCTCTAATGCCTTGGTGTAGCAGGTTTTTTGATTGCCGCCATATCCACGGTTTTTTGGGTGTTTAATTACGTGCTTTATACCCAATTCTCTGCCTTTTTCTGAGGTTTCATCCTTGCTTGCATCATCCACTAATACCACCTCATCCACAATATCAAAGGTTATTTCGCGGTAGGTTTTCTCAAGGGTTAGAGCCGCATTGTATGCAGGCAGCACAATTACCAGTTTTTTTCCGTTTATCATGGCTTAATCGGGTGCAAAAATAAAAAACCCCGGCCATATAGCCGGGGCATAATTTTAAGTATCACAAAAAATCTTAGTGTACGGCAAATATCGGGTAGATAGCAAGGTAGCAGAAAATGCCAGCAAAGTAGCCTATAAGTGCCAGCAAGGTTATCTTTTTAAGGTACCAAATAAAGTCAATCTTCTCCATACCCATAACGGCCACACCTGCGGCTGAACCTATAATAAGGCAGCTACCGCCTGTGCCGGCTGCATAGGCCATAAACTCCCACATTTTGGCATCGGTAAGGTAGTATTTAGCTCCTTCAAACATAAAAGCCCCTTCGGTAATTGCTCCCGGATTTGCCAATGCCCATTGGTAAGCCTCAGGGTTTACTGTGGTCGAAGCAAGAGGGTACATACCCATTGATGCTGCTACCAACGGTACGTTATCTACTACCGATGAAAGCAAACCTATTGAGGTAACGATAATGTTGGAATCTTTAATAGTATCGTCCATCCATTTGGCAAGGTGTTCTAATACGTGGGTGGCTTCTAACGAGGCAATAGCCAGCAAAATACCCAAGAAAAACAAGATGCTTGAAGTATCAATACGGGTAAGTGCGTGCAAAGCAGTGTAAGGTTTCTTTTCTTCCTCTGTTTTATTAACGTGTAACAATTCAGATACCACCCAAATAACCCCTAAGCCTAACAGCATACCTACATAGGGAGGTAAATGCGTAACGGTTTTAAATACCGGAACAAACAATAGCAAGCCAACTCCTAAAAAGAACATTAATACGCTGCCTTTAACTTCTTCTTGGTGTTCAGCCTCTTTGTAATCGTACTCGGCGCGTTTAATTTCACCTTTCATTTTGAACGAAAGGAAAATTAACGGGGCAATCAGGCAAACTAAGCTGGGTATAAAAAGGGTTTTAATGATGTTACCTGAGGAAATTTGGCCACCAATCCACAACATGGTGGTAGTTACGTCACCAATAGGCGACCATGCACCACCCGCGTTGGCAGCAATAATTACCATACAGGCAAAAAACTTACGTTGGTCTTTATCGTGTATCAGCCTGCGCAGCAACGAAACCATTACAATTGAGGTAGTTAGGTTATCAAGCACTGCTGATAAAAAGAAGGTGATAATAGATATAATCCAAAGCAACTTGCGTGAGTCTTTGGTTTTAATACGATTGGTAATAACCTTAAAACCTTGGTGGGCGTCCACTATTTCAACAATAGTCATGGCGCCCAGCAAAAAGAAAAGAATCTCACTGATTGAGCCTAAGTGGTGGCTTAGTTCGTGTCCGATAGTGTGAGCATTGTCTTCAGAAGTTCCGGTGAGGAGAACCCAGGCGGTCCAGGTTAATACCCCGATGAGCAGCGCGGGAGCTGTTTTGTTAATTTTTAAAGGGTGCTCAAAAGCTATGGCTAAATAGCCGAGCACAAAAATGATAACTAGGGTTAATTCCATAAAGAGCAAACTTTTTGCGTTGCAAATATAAAATTTACTCTTTGCGGACGACTGCTAATTATATATTTTACGCTAAGTGCTTCATTACTTATTGTTTATTTTTACCAAAATTTGAACGATGCTACACTCTTTTATGGCAATTAGCCCGCTCTCAACCGAATCTCTGGCAGCACTTTCAGAAATAATCGAAGAAAAACACTACAAACGAAACACCAATTTGCTGAAAATTGGTAGTGTTTCGCACTACATGTATTTTGTGAACAAAGGAATAGCAAGGGTTTACTATGTGGTGAACGGAATGGATGTTACGGACTATTTTGCTATCGACGGGCAGTTTATTGGCGGTGTTGATAGCCTGTTTAGCGGTAAGCCGTCAGAAAAAGGCATTCAATTACTCGAAGATTCAGAGGTGGTAAGCATTAATTACCGGCAGTTTGAAGAGCTGTGTAACCGCTATCACGATATTGAAAGGGTGGGGAGGAAGATGGCTATTTTTGCTTTTTTAGAGGGGCAGCAACGGATAGAAAGTATAAGATTTCATGAAGCAAAAGAAAGGTATGAGGTTCTAAACCAAAAATATCCCGGTTTGATAAACCGCTGCCCGCTAAAGTATATCGCATCTTATTTAGGTATTACCCAAGTAAGTCTTAGTAGGATAAGAGCCAGCTATCCTTTATTATCATAGCAAACAAAAGCCTGCACCAAGAACATCTTGATGCAGGCTGCAGAATAATGCCTTGTTAAGGGCAGTTTTTTAGCCGTTTATTTTTTCAAGTGTGGCTTTCACAGCCTCAAGGTTAGGAACTTCGCCGGCATTTTCAAGTACCTCTGCATACTGTATCACTCCTTCTTTATCCACCACAAATGCAGAACGTTTTGATACACCGCGCATTCCTAATGCAAATGTTTCATAAATGCTGCCGTATGCGGTAGAAACCTCTTTGTTAAAATCAGAAAGCACGTTAAAGTTAAAACCTTGCTCTTCTTTAAACTTGGCAAGTGTGTGTGGAGTATCAACAGATATAGCTAATACCTCAGTGCCTAAACGTTGGTAGTTGGCAATGTCGTCGCGCACGCCGCAAAGCTCAGCAGTACAAACGCTGGTAAATGCTAATGGAAAAAACAAGATTACCACGTTTTTGCCTTTAAAATCCCCCAAAGAAATCTCTTTCTTTTCAGAGTTATACAAAGTAAATGAAGGGGCTACGTCGCCAATTTTTAATGTATTCATGTTGTTATAACAATTGTTTTTCGTTGATGTTTATTGTTTGCAGAGAATTAGCAGCCATTTGCTGCCTCATTTGTGCGGAGGTAAGCGTGCTGCCGTCGTGACTCCATCCCGGCGGGCCAAACACGTACATAAGCTTATCTTTTAGTGATACGGGTTTCTTCACATCAGCCCATATTTTACCCCACTCGCCTAATACCACACGGGGTATAAAAAAGGTATTCAGCTTTGTTGTAAGGCCGTACTCCACTTCATCAGTTTCCTCGGCGTATGTACCAAAAATTTTATCCCATATAATCAGCACCTGTCCCATGTTTTTATCAAGGTATTGCGGGTTGCTGCCATGGTGCACGCGGTGGTGCGAGGGGGTTACAAATATCTTTTCATACCAGCCCAGTTTACCCACCAATGTAGTATGCACAAAAAAGGCATACGCTTGGTTTACGGCGTAAATAAACATTACTTCTTGCCCAGTAAAACCTAAAAGGCCGCAAGGCAAAAAGAACAGATACCTGTACAAGGGCTGTAATACCGATGAACGCAGGGCTACCGAAAGATTAAACAAGTTGCTTGAGTGGTGGTTGGCATGCACTGCCCAAAAGAAACGGCAATAATGTTCAACACGGTGTAGCCAGTAAAAGCAAAAGTCTTGTATCAAAAACACACCTACCCACTGTAGTACGGGGTTTTGTATGTGTATGAGCGCATAGTTTGCGGCTATGTAGTTAAGCACCCCAAAACACACGCCTATCATCAAAAAATCAAAACAAGCACCCAGTATGCCCAAGCCAAGATTGGTGAAAAAATCCTTTCCGCTATAAAGTCTGAGGTGATGAAAATGACTGTAAAGCAATTCGCCTAATATAAAGACAGCATACAGTGGGGTGGTGATATAGACGAGGTACTCACTCATAAACAGGCGCAAAAATAACTATATTGCGGATTAATCAAGAAGATATACACTGCAATATCAACTTCTAAACTATGAACTTGAGGAGAATATACATTACACTGTTGTTTGCATGCATTGCATTTGGCCTAAAAGCGCAAGGAAGCTGCCGTTTTCACGGTAATTGGGATTTACTTACCCAACAAAAAAAATCGGGCGCAGCTAACAAATTTGAGGTGCGTAAATACAGCATTAACCTTGATATACGTAATACATCAACCAAAACCATTAAGGGATATACCGATGTAACCATTGTATCAAAGGAAAACGGACTTTCGACCATTAAACTCGATTTGCTGAAACTTACCATAAACAAAATTTGGGCAGGTCCTGATTCTCTAACCTATTTATACAACGATACTGCACTGCTGATTTCTCTTAAAACGCCTTTAAATACAAACGACAGTCAAGTAGTACGTGTTGAATACGAGGGTAAGCCTCAAACCGATAAAAAATGGGGCGGGTTTTATTTTTCAGGGGTATATGCGTTTAACCTTGGGGTAGGTTTTGATGCCAATCCCCATAATTTCGGGCGGGTATGGTTTCCTTGTGTAGATGAGTTTACCAGTCGCTCGTTGTATGAGTTTGTGATTACCACCGACGGTACCAACCGTGCCATGTGCAACGGCACATTGATAAACAGAACCGACAATTTTGACGGTAGCACAACTTGGTACTGGCAACTAAACACACCCATACCTACTTACCTAGCTTCGGTAGCTGTTGCTCCTTACGGGGTGATAGAAGATTCGTATGCGGCTTTATCAGGCCCAACGCCAATTACATTGGCGGCACACCCCAATGATACCGCTAAAATGAAGGCATCGTTTGCCAATTTAAAAGGAGCTTTTGAAGGATTTGAAAAATGGTACGGTCCACATCGTTTTGAACGGGTAGGATTTAATGCAGTGCCTTTTAACGGTGGAGCAATGGAGCATGCTACCAATATTGCATACCCGCTGTTTGCCATTGACGGCACGTTGAGTCAGGAAACGTTGATGGCTCATGAGTTTGCCCACCATTGGTGGGGCGATAACACCACCTGCCGTACCCAAGAAGATATGTGGTTGAATGAGGGATGGGCATCGTACTCTGAGAAGTTGTTTTTAGAACACATTTACGGCAAAAAACGATACAACGAGGCTATAATGGACAATCACTTTGAGGTATTGCGCCGTGCCCATTTAACCGACGGACAACCCTGGCCCGTAAGTGGTGTTCCCCATGCCTACACATACGGTGACCACGTGTACAAGAAAGGAGCAAGTGTAGTGCATAGCTTACGCGGCTACATGGGCGATGCTGATTTTATGGCAGGTATCAAAGCATTTCAGAATGTTAAAAAACTTTCAGATGTGAGCAGCGAGGATTTAAAAACCACATTGCAAGCACATACATCGGCCAACCTTACTGCGTTTTTTGATAATTGGGTATATACCGCGGGCTTCCCGGCATTTTCAGCGTATATAACCAATACCGTGCAAAACGGCAGCAACTATACCTGCACTGCAAAAGTGAATCAGCAATTGCGCTTTACCAATAAGTTGTACAAGGATGTGCCTTTGGTGGTATCCTTTATCAGTGATAAGGGCGATGTATACAATCTACCCATAAAACTAAACCTTGCCGATACCCAAGTGATAGCCACCATGCCTTTTGCCCCTAAAATGGTGGTTACCGACCGTGATGCAAGGCTTAGCGATGCGGTTACCGAAAGCGAGCTTTGGGTGAAAAGTAACTCAGGGTATTATTTTAACGGCACGTTTTTGAATGTGGTTGTAAACGCAAATGCTTTGGCTGATAGCGCGTTGATGCGTGTTGAACACCACTGGACGGCTCCGGTAAGCGGAGCAATACCCTATCCTAACTTATATGCTTCGGGTAGCAGGTATTGGCGCATATCAGGCACATGGAATGATACCATGCTAAACGCAACAACAATATTGCAGTATGATGGCAGCACGCCCGGCGGATTTACGAGCGGTTGGTTGGATAATGACTTGATAAAAACCACTGAGGACAGTTTGGTGTTGCTTTACCGTCCCGACCCAAGAAGCGCATGGGTTATATACCCTCACTACACAATCACAACGGGTAACAAATTGGATAAACGCGGAAATATTACCTTAAACGGAATTAAAAAAGGGGAGTACGTGTTTGCCATGTTTGATAAAACATTGGGCGGAATAACTAACCCTGAGGAAATAAAGGATAGTAAACTAAACATTTACCCAAACCCTACCGACGGGCAGGTGAAAATTGAGTTTGACGATGTGTACAACAAACAACAATTATTGATAACAGATAATGCAGGACGCAAGGTTGAGGAAGTGGTTCTGTATCCCGGTCAAAACTTTGTTGAAGTTGATACTGAGGAGTGGGCGGCAGGCATTTACTACGTAAACTTAGGTAAACACCTAAGCAAGAAATTGGTGGTGAAGTAATGGCCAACTAAGAATATTCGGGTAATAGGGTTGAAACCCCATTCTGTTAAAATTACAAAGCGAAGCAGGACTTAAGTCCTGCTTCGCTTTGTAATTAAAGAGCGGTAGGTTTTAACCTGCTGCAACATTATCTTAATATAAATTATTAATGGCTTTGGTAATAACGTTATGAATGGTTTTAAACCATTCATAACAAAACCTAATAAAAGAGGCGGGCTTTATGCCCGTCGGGGTAGTAGGGTTTAACCTACTAAGAAGCCTTACGTCTTATTTGTTTAACGAATACTTTAGGTTCACACTCAATAGGTTATTGTACAAGCCGAGGATAACCCGTGAAAACCCGTTATCAGTAAAGATGGTTCGGTTATCACCTTTTGCCAAGGATGAAATGGTGTACTGCCACCGTAATTGGGCAGCCAGTTTTTTATTGATAGGGTAGGATAGACCCAACAAAATACCTGTTTCAAAAGGTTTTAGTTTGGTTTTATAATCGCGTATTCCGGCAAAGTCTTCCACTTTTGCACCTAATAAATAACCGCCCGTCAACCCAAACTGGCCGGTAAACTTTTTATAAGTAAACCCGCCATACACAGGCACTTCAATATAATTCAGCTTAAATTTATCAAAGGCAAACGTAGCGGCAATATTGTTTTCGTCAATTTGGCGCAAAGCCCCCTTTTGGGTGTACAAAAACTCAATCCCGGCCGACCATTTATTATTAAACGGGTAACTTACCCAAATACCGCCGTTAATACCCGCTTTGTGATAGCCCGAAAGCATATCGCCGTCTAACTGGCTTAGGTTTAGTCCGCCCGTAAAACCACCCTCAAATTTTTGAGCATTGGCGGCAAGCGCAACACATACAAACCATATAAGGGCACTTAGTTTTTTCATTTTTGTAAAAATTTCACACTGGCATCAATGTGTGGGTGCATATAGCTATCTTCTTCAATAAACGGAACCACCTTGCGATAGTTTTCGTAAATTTTCTCAATAGTATCCGACGATTTTAGCCCGCTTATTTTCTTACGCAAATCCAGTGCCTGCATAGCAGTAAACAGTTCAATACCTAAAATCCTTTCTAAGTTTTGCACCACACGGTATGCTTTGGTAGCAGCATTAGCCCCCATGCTCACGTGGTCTTCTTGTCCGTTTGATGATACAATACTATCTACCGATGCAGGCGAGCAAAGTTGTTTGTTTTGGCTCACAATGCTGGCGGCAGTGTATTGGGGAATCATAAACCCGGAGTTGATACCGGGACGGGTTACCAAAAACGGTGGCAAATCACGCTGGCCGCTGATTAACAAATACGTACGGCGTTCGCTGATGCTTCCCAATTCAGCAAGGGCAATGGCAAGGTAATCCAGCACCAATGCCAGCGGCTGTCCGTGAAAATTACCGCCCGAAATGATGGTATCATCTTCAGGGAAGGCAAGAGGGTTATCAGTTACAGAGTTTATTTCGGTATGCACTACGTGTTTCACGTGCGAAATAGCATCCTTGCTGGCGCCGTGTACTTGCGGGATACAACGGAACGAGTAAGGGTCTTGTACTGCTTTATCGGGTGAATTGGTGATAGCACTGTCTTTCAACAACTCATTAAAATAAGTTGAAGTATGCAGGTGGCCTGCATGCGGGCGCACACGTGCAATGCGGGTATCAAACGCTTTTAGGTTACCGTTAAATGCTTCAAACGAGGTGGCAGCAATCGTATCGGCCCACAGGGTAAGCATTTCGGTTTTTAGCAAGCACCATACTGCGTAAGCACTCATAAACTGAGTACCGTTTATCAATGCAAGCCCTTCTTTGGCTTGTAGCTCAATATTGGGCTTGCCTACAATTTTATTGGCCTCGGCACCGGCTAACTTTTCACCTTTGTAATAAATCTGTCCTTCGCCCAACAGCGGCAGGCACAAATGAGCCAACGGAGCTAAATCGCCCGAAGCACCCAACGAGCCTTGTTGGTATACTATGGGATAAATGCCGGCATTATAATAATCCAGCAAACGTTGCACTGTTTCAAGCTGAACCCCCGAGTTTCCATAGCTGAGCGATTGTGCTTTTAGCAGCAACATCAGCTTCACAACGTCTTGGGGCACCTCGTCGCCCGTTCCGCAGGCGTGAGACAGTAATAGGTTACGTTGCAAACGGCCTAACGAATCAGTATCAATATGTACGTTATACAACGAGCCGAAACCGGTGTTTATACCATATATAGGGCCACTATCACCTTTTACTTTATTATCAATAAAAGCACGGCAGTTGGCAATGCGCTGCTTGCTTTTTTCTGATAATTCAACAGTTTCACCGCTTAAAACGGCTTTGTAAATCTCTTCTAAGGTGATGATTTCTTTAATTATATGGCCCACGTGTTTGTGTATTTTATGATTTAATTATAGTGTCCTTCAACAAGCTCAGGATGTATTTCGGCAAGCTCAAGATTTTCTTCGGCAAGCTCAGTTGATCCTGAGCCTGTCGAAGAAGTTAATCCCCGATTATCATATCGATAACGCCGTCAATGTCTATACTTTGCTGGTTGCCTGTCTGCAGGTTTTTAAATGCCAATTGTCCGTTTTGCATTTCGCTTTCGCCGATAATCACCGCGTACGCTATTTGATTGGCGTTGGCAAAATCTAACTGCTTTTTAAGTTTTGCAGCACTTGGGTACACCTCTGTGTTTATGCCTGCTTTGCGTGCTTTGGCCGCCAACGGTAAGGCATATGTTAAGGCTTCATCCGTCATGCAGCAAAACAGTAACTGGGTAAAGGAGTTGGTTGTGTTGGGGAACAAATTAAGTTCTTCCATCACATCGTAAATCCTATCTGCCCCAAACGATATTCCTACGCCCGACATCCCTTTCAAACCAAAAATACCTGTAAGGTCGTCGTAGCGGCCACCGCCGCCAATGCTGCCCATTTTAGCATCGTTGGCACTAACTTCAAAAATTGCTCCTGTGTAATAGTTAAGACCGCGGGCAAGTGTAAGGTCTATTTTCAGTTTACCGAAATCAAAACCGGTGGCTTGCAGGTAGGTGAAAACCGTTTCAAGCTCCTGTACCCCTTTTTTACCCTCGCTACCATCGGCAAATAAGGTATTTAGGTAGGCAACCGTTTGGTGATTATCACCTTCAAACCCAACAATTTCAGCCGCTTTTTCTATTTGTTGTGACGAGAAACCACGGTCGGTTAATTCTGTTTTCACACCGTCCATACCAATTTTATCCAGCTTATCGATGGCTACTGTTAAATCAGTAAGTTTATTTTCAACACCTAATAATTGGGCTATACCCATCAGCACCTTACGGTTGTTTATTTTAATGGTAACGTTAATCCCAAGCTTTTCAAATGCCTCGGCGTATATCAATACCAAATCAGCTTCGTTTATCAGCGAATCAGACCCGATAATATCAGCATCGCATTGGTAAAACTCACGGTAGCGGCCTCTTTGGGGACGGTCGGATCTCCATACAGGCTGCATTTGGTAGCGGCGAAACGGGAACGAAAGCTTGCTTTGGTTCATCACTACAAAGCGGGCAAAAGGGACGGTAAGGTCGTATCTCAACCCTTTTTCGGCAATCTTTGATACCAGTTTGTTGCTGTTCTTTTCAGCCCATTGTGCATCATCTACCTTGCCGGCATAATCTCCTGAATTAAGGATTTTAAACAGCAGTTTATCCCCCTCGTCACCGTATTTACCTGTAAGGGTGCTAAGGTTTTCCATACTTGGAGTTTCAATGGGTTTAAAGCCATATTTTACAAACACACTCTCAATGGTGCTGAAAATATAACGGCGTTTAACCACCTCTGCGGGGCTAAAATCACGGGTTCCTGAGGGTATAGATGGTTTTTGCATGATGTGGCTGCAAAAGTAATCAATAATGTAAAAAACGCTTTAGAACGTTTTTTAAAAGCACTCCGTCTATCACAACATTAAATCATATACGTTTTTGTACTTTTACATAAATTTTTAACACCATAGAACTTTTACCTATGAAAAAAATACTACTTACTGTAGCGTCTGCTGTTTTGTTGTTTGCAGCTTGTAAGAAAGAAGATAACAAAACCAACCCTGAGCCTAACCCCGGTGGTAATGGAAACAATAACCCGCCACAAGAAATTGTAGTACCAGAGAAAAACATTTCGCTGGTAAACAAACTTACAGGTTCGCTATGTGGCCCTTGCGGCTCATGGGGATGGCAAGGTTTTGAGCAAATTATGAGCTACAATGGTAAAAATGCTGTTTACATGGGTACCTACAGCCAAAACTTTGTTGCCCAATTGTTTATTACACAAGTAGCTACGGATATGGATGCCATGTTCAGGAGCGAAGGATACCCTACTTTTGTGGCTAACGGGACTGCAATGCTTGACCGCGCTACTAACGTGAATATTGAAGGTGAGCTTGATAAAGTGGATGCTGCCATTGCTGCTCACACTGCATCACCTGTATATGTAAACAGCGGTTTAAGGGTGTCTGACAGTGCAAACATTATGACTGTTGAAACCCGTACTAAGTTTTTCCAAGAGGTAGGCGGCGACTTATACCTTGCTGTTTACTTAACTGAAGATAAAGTGAAGGGGTATCAATCAGGTCACAACGATGGTGCAAACACCATTCATCACCATGTGTTAAGGGCTGCCGGTAAATTGGATGGTTCAAGCAAAGCTGAGTCTTTCGGTTATAAAATCAATACTTCAAGCACTACTGCCGCAAACACCGTGTTGGATAACAAATTTACTTTTGATATCAGCGGTTACAACAAAGAAAACCTTGAAGCTACTGTGGTAGTTTGGCGTAAAGTGGGTGTGCGTTACAAATTTATTAACGCATACAGCAATAAAATTCAATAATACGGCTATCGCTAAAAAACAAGAAAGGCGCAAAGGCTACAAGCTTTTGCGCCTTTCTTGTTTTTAGTATTGTTGTAAAGGATTAACTTTTAACTCCGAGCCTAATTTTGGCAATGATTTTGAATGTTAGGTGTATTTTTGACCAAATTTTTAAGTTTTGAATAAAGCTGCAAAGTTTTTCCCCTTCGTACTAATACTGATTGTTTACGTATTTGCCCTGTTTATTGATGTAATGGACGTTGACTCGTCTCAATACGCCGCAATGGCTAAAGAGATGATAGACCGCGACAGCTATCTGCACATTACCGACCAAGGGCGTAACTATCTTGATAAACCCCCGCTTTTATTTTGGCTTTCAGCAGCTTCGTACCACATTTTCGGAGTGTCAACTGCGGCGTTTAAACTACCATCAATGCTATTTGCCTTACTGGCAATGGTATCGGTGTACGGTTTGGCAAAACTGTATTACAGCGAGCGTGAAGCCTATTGGGCGGCATTGCTATTGTGCAGCACGCAGGCATTTTTCTTAATGGTAAACGATGTACGCACAGACTTAATGCTTACCGGCTCGGTGATTTTTGCGGTGTGGCAACTTGCTGCCTATATAGAGCATAGAAAAGTTTTGAATTTTGTATTGGGCTTTGTGGGTATTGGCCTTGCCATGCTTGCTAAAGGTCCTATAGGTATCGTGTTGCCAATAGCAGCCTTCGGTATTCACTTAGTGTTGCAGCGCGATTGGAAAACCATTTTTAACTGGCGTTGGCTGTTGGGTTTGCCCATTGTTGCATTGGTGCTGTTGCCCATGTGTATCGGTTTGTATAATCAATACGATGCCAACCCTGCGGTGGAAGTGAACGGACACATTGGCGAATCAGGCTTGAAGTTTTATTTCTGGACACAAAGTTTTGGCCGTATTACGGGCGAAAACGTATGGGATAACAATGCAGGGCCGTTTTTTCTTACTGAGTCAACCTTATGGGCATTTATGCCTTGGACTATCTGGCTGTTTGCCGCGTGGATAAACGGTTGGTATAAGGTAATCCGCTCAAAATTTAAGATTGAAAAAGGGCAGGAGGCCATCACCTTGGGTGGTTTCACTTTTGCGTTGTTAGCTCTTAGTAAATCAAGCTACCAACTGCCGCACTATATTTTTGTTGCCTATCCGTTTGCGGCCATTTTTGCTGCCCGTTGGGTAGTATGTGTGCTGCAAGAGGGTTTTCCTTGGGCAAAACATTTGGTAAAAGGTACTCAGCTACTTATTGCTGCCCTTGTGTGGGCGTTGATTGGCGTATTGTTTTATGTGTTTAAGCCTGAAAACATTTTGATACCTGTGCTTATGGCGGTTGGGCTTATTATGGTGTTGTACTACATAGGTAAGAACTACCAAAAAAACACATCAGTATTGCAGGTGGCGTTTATCAGTATTTATTTGCTAAATATTACCATGAACCTGCATTTTTACCCGCAGCTAATGCGCTACCAAGCGTTTAGTATGGGCGGAAAATACATTGCCGAAAAAGCACCCACTGAAAATATTACCCAAAAGAATTTTCTGATTTTCCCCATTGGCTCAGCGCACTCGCTTGATTTTTATACAGGCTGGAATGTAACCAGCGTTTGGTCTGAACAATATTTTAGCCGTTACAAGAACGGTGAAACAGTGTGGTTATACACTACCGACGAAGGGCTTGAACGCCTGAAAGTATTGCCCTACGAAATCACAAAGGAGTTGCATTTGCCGTATTACAAAACTACCGAACTACGGCCTGTGTTCCTTAATCCTGCAACCCGCGATAGTGTAGTAAAATCTCACTATATCGTGAAACTGAACATTCAAAAGCAGGAAACGATTGACTTCTCTATTTACGTACCTCAATTAGATTAATTATACTGTAAGGCAGGTTGAAACCTACCGTTTTTAAATTACAAAGCGAATCAGGACTTAAGTCCTTCACAATATGGTAATCACAAAAGCGACGGGTTTTAACCTGTCGTTGCAAAAATCACCGCTAAACTTCCTTCTACGATAGCCCTATTATAGTTAGTAGCTTATATATTAACCAATCAGCAAATTGTGATTGCATTAACGTGTTAGTCTTTTGGAGTGCTTTTTGCAAAACAAATCCGTATGACGTTGATTAAGAACTACGGTTTAAAAACGGATCTGTTCTATTTACCACCATTCGAACTGAAAGCGAATGAGATTGTAGTAATAAACATTTTTGACGGTGGACTTTTCTATGACACGGAAATGTTCTTAAAAGATATATTCACTGGTAAAACTCAAAATGAAAATGTCACTGTATTTGAGCCTCTTTCGTTCGTTGAACACATCATTGAACCCAAACTACGAAGACTTTTATATCCAATAACTGTAGATAAATACCTGAGAAAAAAGGCCTCGCCAAAAAGTAATTTCTACTCTAAAATTTACGAAATACCCTTCATTACTAAAAAAACGAAAATAAACTCATTAGCAGGTACATACCGCAGACTATTAAGTTTATACACACAACTATCCGTTACCAATAAAATTGTACTCGATTTGGTAGGTGCTGATCCTATGGGAGCAGAAAAAATATATGACTTAATCAAAGAAAGTGCAAACAACGGCGGTGGTTGTATATTAATTGACAATTATGATGATATGAAGAATGATTGCAACACGTATATTGAGTTAGAGTGGGACTGGGAAAAGATTCAGCCAATTAAGCCTCGAGAATTCAAACTTAAAGCCTAAGTATTAACTAATACCGTTTCCTTCCAAACACACAGATTCCCGCCTTCGCGGGAATGACCGCAGCCGCACTTAATAAGGGCTACTCATCCAGCCAAACAAACTCGCGGCGGGTGGCATCTAAAATTTTAAGGTTCATTTGTTTTGATAAATAACGTGCTGCCATCATTGCCTTGTTCGGGTTATCCCCTATCCAAACCAACATTTTCTCACGTTTATTTACAATAAGATTAACCTCTATCTTGTGGTAAGTATCGTCCCAGTTTAATCCCCCTCCATCTTCAAAAGGTTTATTCTTAAACTGCTTCCTAAATACCGATATATATTCAATTTCAGGCAGTGGCTCCCATTTGCCAAATGTACTCCCCGCAATATCTACCCAAGCCTGTATTGCTTTTTCTCCGTATCGATTTGCAAATGCTGTTTAACAAGAAAAAACAGTATCGGGTAGGATATAAATAATAACAGCGTTGTGCTATTCTTTGTGATAACCCATAGCACTGTTGTTATTACACCTATTGCCAAAAAACTGTACACTACTACTGAGGGAACATTTTTATTACCCCTGAAACTAAAATAATACGAATACACTTTTTGTTGGTTTATACGTCAATCCATTCAAAGGGTCTTACAGTTGCATCAAGTATTCTCAATCCGTCAAGCTTCCTTGAAAAATATACACCCGAACTTATCGCTTCGTCTTTCTTTGTAAACTCCCCGGTTTCTATCCTTTTCGTTTTACCATAAATCAGATTAACTTCTATCTCGTTTTTATTAGCTTCTTTAAGTACTGAAACGTACTCTATGGCAGGTAAATCTTTATATCCCAAGCTAATTGATAAACCAAAAACTGAGTATAGATATCTATATTTCTTAGTTTTAAAATCAATTTCAATTTTTCGTTTCGCCCAAAATATTATTAGGCCCACTAAAATAAATAATATACCTAATGCTATTTCAAGTGCTTCTCCGTTTATGAAAAGATATCCGCCTGCCCTGTAAATTATAAAGAAACCTATTACATATCTTACTACCGTTTGGTGAAAATAGCCCAACTTATTACTGTATGACTCTTCTTTAAACTCCAAAATATTACACTTTAAAATTAATTTTTAATAACCATCTGCAACACCTTTTCGGTCTTTTGTTCCAGCAAAAGGGTTTTACCGTTCAGTACAATGTCAATGGCTTGTGCATTGTAGTTGCGTATGGTGGCCAGTTCAGCGTTTGTGGCTATTTCTACGTTGTAATGCCCGTCTAAGGCTGCTTTTAATGCCGACAGTTTATCCTCGTCGTTATTAATGCACAACGAGAAGCTGATGGCACTGTTTTGCATCAGATTAACGGTAATACCGCAATCAGACAATACAGAAAAAATGTTTTTAAGGTTATCCTCAACGATAAAAGAAAAATCGCGAGTAGATATTTTAACCAACGCCTGGTTGGATTTAAAAATGTAAAACGGCAAGTGGGTTTCATCGTGGGCATCGTTGCTCACCACCGTTCCTTTATCATCAGGGTTCACAAACGATTTTACAAACAAGGGTATTCCTTTGCTTTTCAGCGGCTGTATGGTTTTAGGATGGATAACCGTAGCCCCGTAATAGGCCAACTCAATGGCCACATTGTAACTTAGTTCATCAATTTTAACGGCATCGGGCATACGTTTAGGGTCGGCGTTCATTACACCCGCCACGTCTTTCCATATCGTAACCCCTTCCGCACCCAAGCAGTAGGCCATAATCGCTGCGGTGTAATCACTGCCCTCACGTCCCAAAGTAGCCGTAAATGCAGACGGAGCCTTACCGATAAACCCTTGCGTAATTACAATCTGCTTCTCAACAATGGGTTTCAAGCGTTTGGTAATAATCTCCTCGGTATCTTCCCACAACACATTGGCACTGCGGTGCGGTCCTGTGGTAAATATAAAGTTACGGGCATCAATCCAGCGATTGCTAAACCCGTTTTCTTTCAAATAGCTGCTCACAATGCGGGTACTGATAATTTCACCAAAACTCACTATCTGGTCGTAAATAAAATCAAAGCTGCCTTCGGGTTTTTGCTCCAAAAGGCTCTCCAACTCTACAAACTGGTTATCAATCTCATCGTACACATTGTACTTCCTGTCTTCCAGCAAATCAGCAATAATCGTATCATGAAAATCCTTCACCTTTCGGTAGTGGCCCCACATAGCCTCAGTTTGCTGTTTATAGTATGTATCGGCCAGCAACTCCAAACTATTGGTGGTTTTGCCCATTGCCGATACTACAATTAACAACCTTTCATCCCTGAAACGTTCTAAAACGCTTGCTACATTGCGCACTGCGGCGGCATCTTTTACCGATGCCCCTCCGAATTTGAAAACTCTCATTTCTTATTGTTCTGCTCTTTGCGTAAATTTAAGTCTGCAAAAATCGGTGTAAGAGGCTGAATTTCAAAAAGCAGATTTAAAAAACACGGCTAATCCTTACCTTTGCAAACTTTTATTTTATAAACACTTATAAACTATGTCGATAGAGTCAGTTACCACATTAGGCCAGTTTATTATTGACCGCCAAAAAGATTTTCCGTTTGCCAAAGGTGAGTTTACCCGTTTGATGGCAGATATTGGTATTGCAGCCAAAACCATCAGCCGCGAGGTTCGCCGTGCTGGTATTGCCGGTATTATTGGTGTGGCAGGCAACCAAAACGTGCAAGGCGAAGAACAACAAAAACTGGATGTGATGGCCAACCGCTTGTTTATTGAGTGCATGAAAAAAGGTGGCGAAGTTTGTGTGATTGCCAGCGAAGAGGATGAGGATTTGGTGTATCTGCATTCAGAAAATGCCGACCGTGAGCCTACTTATGTGGTGGCTATGGATCCGCTTGACGGCTCATCAAACATTGATGTAAACGTTTCTATCGGTACAATATTTTCAGTTTATAAACGTATCAGTACAGGCCCCAACTGCAGTATGGAAGATGCGTTGCAGCCTGGTGTGCAACAGGTGGCTGCGGGCTATGTGCTGTATGGCAGCAGTACCATGTTGGTATATACCGCAGGCCGCGAGGTAAACGGGTTTACGCTTGACCCTTCTATCGGTGAGTTTTGTTTATCGCACCCAAACATCCAAATACCTAAAGACGGTAAAATATATTCGCTGAACGAAGGCAGTTACGAGAACTTCCCACAAGGGGTGAAGGATTATATTGACTATTGCAAAGAGATAGATAAAGACACGAAACGCCCTTACAGTGCCCGTTATATTGGTAGTATGGTGGCCGATTTTCACCGTAATATGCTAAAAGGCGGTATATTTATTTACCCTGCAACGGCGGATGCACCTAACGGTAAACTACGCTTGTTGTATGAGTGCAACCCCTTAGCCTTTATTGCTGAGTGTGCCGGCGGACGTGCCACTACGGGCTACCAACGTATTATGGAAATACAACCTGAAAAACTGCACCAACGCACGCCTATTTTTATAGGCAGCGAAAACATGGTGAAAAAAGCTGAAGAGTTTATGGCCAAGTATGCCAATGCTTCGGCGTAAATAATGACTTTATCATATTGAAAAGCCTCGCTGATTGCGGGGCTTTTTTATGCCTACCCGTCATCCTATGTTTGAGAAGTAATTAAAGGATTATCTATCTTTAGTTATTAATT
>OFDN01000127.1_pt1 | contig 74513 bp, 55 predicted proteins | sample 1520971 | NCBI WGS metagenome assembly OFDN01 (sample SAMEA94257418, study PRJEB24077) | hot springs metagenome | biome: Aquatic biome; feature: Geographical feature; material: Water | place: India | collected 2012-06-12 | depth 5 m
CCGCCCTCACCCCGGCCCTCTCCCCCAGGGAGAGGGGGAATCCGCAGCCAGCGCCTAGGAAGGCAGCTTGGTGCTGGCCACTAGAAGTAGCGAGGAACCATAATTCGCCCGGTTCTCTCAGTTGAAGGATCAACCGCAATGTCGTTTATGCGCAGACTGCATGTTTTGGCCATTGTCCTGGGCTGCTGCTTGGCTGTCGGATGCGAAAAGAAGGGCCCTTCACCCGGGGAAACAACCCAAAGCACCGAAACCATTTTCTCTCTCAGCCTGCTCGACGGCGTTCTCGGGCAAAGCGTTCCCGTTCGGGTCAACAATCAGAGCATTGAGGCAACCATTTTTGGGAAAGATCTCGGGCAGTCGGCCCTATTCCTTTGCTACTACCAGCTGCCCAAGGCCCAGGAAGGAAAGACCGACTGTCCCGGCGCCATAGACGCCGAGCTCAAGCGTTGCTTGGCGAACACGAGATCGACTGTCATTTCCGTGAAGGCAACCCCGTCACCGGAGCATCCAATTATGGAAATCATTGCAAAGTCGCCCAAGAAGCCGAACCACTCCGCAAGGTTTCGGGTCGTCTGCACCGGAGGCAATATACAAAGCCTACTTGCGGTTACTCCCGACACTCTGAGCGAACGACAGGCTCAGTCGCTCGACAGTATGTTCAATGATTGGAAAGGGGACTGAGACATCGCCCAAACAACTCGCCCCACGATACTGCGGGACTCGGCGCGCCCATTCTGTTGGATAACTGTCCCGCAGCCAATTCGTCGCTGACAAAAAATCGAACTGTGGCACCGAGGCATTAGTAATCTTGGCGTTGACCAACTGCTTGAGACGGCGATTCACAAAGCATTTGATCAGCCTCTCAATCCTTGCCCACCCACTCCCAACTCGCCGTGATCGGCGGCGGCCCGGCCGGTTTGCGCGCGGCGGAAGTCGCGGCGTCTGTTCGCCCTGTGTGCGCGATGAACCACGCCATTCCAGTTGCCTCCCGCGGGAATCCTCTCCGATGGTCCGCGCCCGATGTCCGGTTCCGGCTATGAGCTCGTCCAACTGAAGAACGGCACCTGGAGCGTGCGCTCCGTCGCCGAGGGCGAGACGTTTCATCCCGTCGTCGGTCCCGTGGCCGAGGCGGAGGCGCTCTACGTGCGGCAGTTGCGGCTGGCCGAGCGCTTCGCCGCCGCGCGCGGCGAGTTCGTCGTGTGGGATGTCGGACTCGGGGCCGCCGCCAACGTGCTGACCGCCCTACGGGCCGTCTCGAAAACGGCCGGCCAGCTCCGGGTGGTGAGCTTCGACCACACGCTGGAACCGCTCCGGTTCGCCCTCGGGGCACCCGACCGGCTCGAATTCATCGCCGGATTTGAGCCGGCCTTGCAGCAACTGCTGGTGGGCGGCCGCGCGGAATTCCGGCATGGCTCCGCGGAAGTCTGCTGGGAAACGCGCCTCGGCGATTTCCCGTCGCTGCTGTCCGCGGCCGCGGCCGCGGACTGGCCGGCGCCGCACGCGATCCTGTTTGACGCCTATTCCCCGGCCCGCAACGCCGCGATGTGGACCCGGCCGCTCTTCGCCCGGCTGCGGGAACTGGCGGGGGCGGAATGCACGCTGGCGACGTATTCGCGTGCGACCATCCTGCGAACGACGCTGCTGCTGGCGGGCTGGTTCGTCGGTGCCGGACATGCCACGGGCGAAAAGGAAGAGACCACCCTCGCAGCGACGCAGCATGAACTGCTCGCCGAACCGCTGCCGCGGGTGTGGCTGGACCGGGTCCGCCGCTCGACCAGTGCGGAACCGCTCGAAGAACCCGTTTACCGACAGGCACCGCTGTCGGCCGCGAACTGGGAACGGCTCGTCAGGCATCCGCAGTTCCACCCAGCCGACGCCAGCCGTGGCTCCTGAAGTCGGACCGGGAGAGCGCCCGTTTCCGGCGATGCCATTTTCAGTGGCCGCCCCTATCGTCACCACGCCTCCGGGCAGCGCCATGTCCCATCCTTCCCCTGACGACGAACATCTGCTGCGGCAACTCGGCTACCGGCAGGAACTGGCCCGCCGGATGAGCGGGTTCTCGAACTTCGCCATCTCGCTCTCAATCATCTGCATCCTCGCGGGCGGCATCACGTCGTTCCACGTCGGTTTCAACAGCGCGGGTGGTGCCAGCATCGGCCTAGGCTGGCCGCTGGTATGCCTGTTCTCGCTGTGCGTGGCGGCGACGATGGGCCAGGTCGCCAGTGCGTTCCCGACCGCCGGCGGGCTCTACCACTGGGGCAGCATCCTGGGTGGCCGCGCCTGCGGCTGGGTGACAGCGTGGTTCAATCTCGCCGGACTCGTCACCGTGCTCGCCGCCATCAACACCGGCACCTACGACTTCGCCACCGCGGCGTTCGGAATCGCGCCGCCCGCGGATTCAGCTGGGGCGTTTCGCACCGGCACCGTGGTGCTGGTCACGCTGTCCCAGGCGCTGCTGAACCACTACGGCATCCGGCTGACCACCCGGCTCACGGACTTCAGCGGCTGGCTGATCCTGCTCATCGCCACCGTCCTGACCGGCGCGCTGTTTTGGGCCACGCCGCAGTTCGACTGGGCCCGGTTGTGGACTTTCACCAACTTCAGCGGGCTGCCGGCAGGCGGCACGCCGGTCTGGCCACGGCAGGACAATCTGGCATGGCTGTTCTGCCTCGGCTTCCTGCTGCCTGCCTACACGATCACCGGCTTCGATGCCTCCGCCCACACCTCCGAGGAAACCGTCCGCGCCGCCGTGAACGTGCCGCGGGGGATCGTGCGTTCCGTGGCGGTGTCGGCGCTGTTCGGTTGGCTGCTGATTTCGGCCCTGTTGCTGGCGATGCCCGATCTGAAAACCGGCGCCTCGAAGGGCTTCGAGATCGTGCCGTGGATCATGACCTCCGCGTTGGGCGCGCCCTTCGCGAAGGTGCTGCTCGGCGGCATCGTGCTGACGCAATACCTCTGTGGCCTGGCGGCGCTGACGTCGGCGTCGCGCATGGCCTACGCGTTCGCCCGGGATGGCGGACTGCCGTTTTCCGGCTGGCTGCGCACCGTGGATTCCCGCACCCAGTCACCCTCCGCGGCGGTATGGGCGACGGCGTCGGCCTCGATCACCCTGGTGCTCGCGTTGCGCTACGAGACCATCGCGGCCATCGGCACGGTGTTCCTCTACGTGAGCTACGTGTTGCCGGTGGCCGCCGGCTTTTGGGCGCACGGCCGGACCTGGAAGCGCTTTGGCCCCTTCCAACTGGGCGCGGCCTTCCGGCCGCTGGCCGTGGTGGCCACGCTGGGCTGCCTGTTCCTGCTGGTGATCGGAGTGCAGCCGCCCAACCAGCAGGCGCTGCCCATCCTCGGCGGGACGGCAGCGGTGATGGCGGTGATGTGGTTTGCACTGGAGCGCCGGCGGTTTGCCGGGCCCCCAAAGCTGGAACCCTGAATTGGCCGCCCACGGCGCCGGCCGCTCACTTCGGATTCGGCCCGTATTGCTTCAACTGGAAGCCCTGGCTGTCCCAGATGCCGGCATAGACATTGATGCCGAAGTATTTCGCCACCTGGTCAAACGGCGGCAGCAGTTTGAAGTCGGCGAACTCGTCCGCGGACGGCGCATTGCCGCCCGGTCCGCGAATGCCCCCGGGCGGCTTGTTCAGGCTGCCGCTGCGCATGGCCTCCCAGGTGCCGCGCAACGATTCGCGCTGATCCTGGAACCCGAACAGGCCGGTGCTCATGCCGCCGACTTTCTGGGCGGACTCGATCATCACGGCGTTCTCGCGGAGCGATTTGCCGCCGCCGTCGGAGCTCCGCAGGAACTGCTCCAGCAGGCCGGGATCGTCGCTGACCGCGAGGTAGCCGCCATTCGCGGCGATTTCGAGCTGGGTCGGCTTCTTCTTCGGATCGGTCGAGGGCATCGTGAGCGAGGTGATTTTCTTGCCGTTGAACTCGCGTTCCTTCAGCTCATCCGGGCCGGTGGGCAGAAGCGAGGAAAGCGCCTTGAGCCCGTTCGCCAGTTCCTCGGCATTCACCGCGCCCAACAGCGTGAGGGTTGGCGGGTTGGCCAGTTCGTCGGCAGAACGGCCCTTGGGCGCCTTCACATAGCTGATGAAGTCATCGCCCAGGTTGCCGATGAAGGCCTTCTTGAAATCGAAGTTCGGGTCCTTGTCCTTGCCCATCGCGCCGAGCGACATCTGGAGCATGCCGCCCAGTTGGGGCGAAACCTGCTGCACCAGCGCTTCGAGATTGGCCCAGGTTTTCGGACCGTTCAGACGCATCCGCCGGAAATCCACGGCATCGGCGGGCACGAACGGCGGCGGGGCGCATTCCTTGGCCTCGACCGCCAGCAGTTTGAACAGGCCGGTGCGCTCGGCCTCCGGAATCGCGAGGCCGAAATCGAAGCGGGCGCCCTCGCCGTTCTGCTGGGCGGCCACGGCGAGGCTCTTGAGCCCCTTCAGGCCCAGCGCCTGAACCGCGCGGCGCGGCTCGATGCCGAGTGCCGCGATGCCGCCACCGGCCTTGGAGAGCTCCCCCTCGAAAAGGCTGAAAATCGGCGCCACGTGCACCCAGCCGTAAACGATGGACTGCCGGAAGTTCATCGCGGCCTCGCTGCTCTGGAATGCGCCGACCTCGGACAGCGTCGGCACGGAGCCGCCGGTCAGGCGCGCCACGACCTTTTCCAGGGCCGGCTGCGAATCGCCGAGCACGAGTGCCGAGTCCACCTGGCCGAACGTGATCTCAATCTTCTTGGCCGGCCCCTTCTCATCCTCGTCCTCTTTGTCCGCACCTTCGGGTGCCTTGGGCTCGATGATGACCGTCGAAAAGTCCTGATCGCGGATCTTGATCAGCTTGAGCGGCTTCTTGGCGTCCGTGAGCTTCTTGCGGGCCTCTTCCAGCTTGGCCTTGAGCTCGGACGCCTTGTCCTTCGCGTCCAGCACCAGCACGTTGCCGGCGCTGGAGTCGGGGTTCGCCGGGTTCCAGTCGCCGCGGATAACGGCGAAGGAAAGCTGGCCCTGGAGCAGCGGGAGGTATTCGTCGGCCTTGATGCCGAGGTCCTTTTCGAGGTCGCCGATGAACTTGGCGATGACCTTCTTTTCCACGTCCTCGCGGAAGGGCCGCATGGCCGGATCGGCCCAGAGCTGGCCGAGCGGCGCGGCGGACATCGTGGATTTCGCCCCGGCCCAATCGGCGACGCTCAGCAGCAGGACCGTGTCGTTGGGGAAGAGCTGCGGGGCCGGGGGCACGGCCGCGGTGAGCGAAAGCGCGGCGATGGGGGCCGCGAGCAGGGTGCGAAGCTTCATTGCTGCCGCGAAGGTTGCGGCGGCCCGCGCGTTGGCAAGGCCGAACTGCCACTCTGCCCGTCCTCAAATGTGAGGACCGTTCCCGATTCTCCCGGATCAGCGGGCCCGTTCGCCGGCCGGCTCGGTGTTCTTGATCCGGCTGGGCGGCTCCAGATAGCGGAAGGGATTCGCCGGGTTGTCGGTGTCGTAGGCGTAGGCGTCGCGGTGCCGCAGGAAATAGCGGAGCACCTCGCCGGGGATGGCGAATCCGAGTCCCTCGCCAAAGGTGAGCTTCATGTTGGTCACCCCGATGACCTCGCCGCGCAGGTTGAACAGCGGGCCGCCGGAGTTGCCGGGGTTGATCTGCGCGGTGGTCTGCAAATAGAGGTCGCCGCCCACCTGACGGGTCGTGGTGCTGACAATGCCCTCGGTGACGGTCCGTTCGAGGCCCAGCGGGCTGCCGATGGCGAACACGCGGTCGCCCTGGCCCAGCTGTTCGGAGTCGCCGATGAGCACTTTCTTGAACTTCGGCGCGTCCTTGTCCTCGACCTTCAGGAGGGTCAGGTCTGCGAACTTGTTCATCGCGACGATGCGGACATCCTTGTAGCTGCGGCGTTCGAGCTGGCCGTCCTTCTGGTGGTAAACCTCGACCGAGATCTTGGTCTCGCCCTCGACGACGTGAAAGTTCGTGACCAGATGGCCGTCCTCATCGAGGAAGAACCCGCTGCCGAGTCCGCTCGGGGTGCGCACCTGCACGACGCCTTCGCCGATCTGGGTGACGAGTTCGCGGACTGATTTCTCGGGCAGGGCCGCGGTGGCCACCGAATAAAGGCCGGCCCGCAGTTCGGTGCCGGGCGTGGCGGCCGGCGTCGGAGCCGTGGGGGCGGCCGCCGGTTTGCCGGGAGCCTTGGTGACGGGTTTGGCCTCCTCTTCCTCCGCGCGGGTGATCTTGGCGATCTCCTTCCGCGGCACCGTGATCACCGTGTAGCCAAGGTCCACGACCACCTGGTCCTTCTTCTCGGCCAGGATCTTGCCGGAAACGGTCGCCTTGTCCTTGAGCACGACGGTATCGGTCGCCGCCCAGAGCGGCAGGGTCAGGCTCGCCGCGAGAAGTCCGCGCAACACGGGTGCAGTCATGGGCGGGACGCTAGGCATACTCCTGCCCGTGGGCAAGCCGGCCGACGCAGGCCAAGAAGCGGCCGGAATTCCGCAGGTTTGCGATTGCCGGGCTCCGGCCGATTTCCCAGCGTCCCAGCATGTATTCACCAGCCGAACTCTTTGACCTGAGCCAGACGGAGCACGCCGCGCTGTTTGAGGGCGTCACCCATTCGTGGGAAGTCCTCCGCAAACTGGCCGACTACTGCCGGGCCAACGCCAAGCCCGTCCAGTTGCACCGCTCCAGCGGCAACGTGCACATCGGTCCCAACGTCCAGATCGGCGAAGGCACGGTTCTGGAAGGCGGCGTCACCATCATCGGCCCCGCCATCATCGGGAAGAACTGCGTCCTCCGGCACAATGCCTACATCCGGGAAAACGCCGTCATCGGCGACCACTGCACCGTCGGCAATTCCTGCGAGGTGAAGAACTCCCTGCTGTTCAACGGCGCCCAGGTCCCGCACTTCAACTACGTCGGCGACTGCATCCTCGGCCACAAGGCCCACCTCGGCGCCGGCGCCGCGCTGTCCAACCTCAAGCTCGACGAGTCGAACATCTGGGTGGAAGGCCCGGACGGCGTGCCCCTCGACACCGGCCTGCGCAAATTCGGCGCGCTGCTCGGCGACCATGTGGATGTCGGCTGCAATGCCGTGCTCAATCCCGGCTCCGTCATCGGCCGGCATTCGCTGATCTACCCGAACCTCTCCTGGCGCGGCTACCTGCCCGCCAACATGATCGCCAAGCACAAGGCGAAGCCCGACGTGGTGGTGCTCCGCCCGCGCGGGACGTGAGGGAAGCCGCCCGAGTTGGTCGGAACTTCTGAATGGACACGCGATCAAACATGCGACGCGACTGGGGGCTAACCCGGCTCGAGGTCGTGGTCGTGTTGGGTGTCCTGGGAATCCTTGCCGTCATCCTGCTCGGAATCGTTCCCGCACTGCGCCAAGCCCGTGCGTTTGCCAAACAGATCAACTGCGTCAATAACCTCAAAACGTGGGCCTTTCGTTCCGGATTTTCGCCGCCGACCACGGAGATAAGTGGCCTTGGCAGGTTCCCGAAAACGAAGGCGGCTCGCTGGAACTCGCGTCCAAGCAGGAAGGTCCATGGCGGCATTTCCTGACCCTTTCCAACGAACTCAACCATCCACGATTGCTGTGGTGCCCGATGGATCCGGAGAAAAGGCCCGCTACAGCGTTTGGGGCCAGCGCCACCAACCGGGAAGCGACCGTATTTTCCGGCAACGGCAACATCAGCTATTTCCTCGCCCTCACTCCGACCAATCGCAACCAGTCAGGGGAGCAAGCCGATGACATCCTCGCCGGCGACCGCAACGTGACCCTGGACGGGCAACCTGTCTCCGCCGGAGAAGCGATTCTCCGTGGTGGTCACCTGATCGGGTTTCAGGCGAACACGCTACACCGCGGTTTGGGCCAGTTGCTGAAGGCTGACGGCACCGTCTGGCAACAGCGGACGCGCCTGCTGAATCCACCGGCTTCGGTGACGAACCGATTGCTCGTGCCGTGACGGGTGGGCTCTCGCCCCGCCCCGGAATACTACCCACTTTTGAGAAATTCCGCACCCGCGCCGCATCGGCATAATTACGTTGATGAAGTTCTTATTCTGCGGCCTGTTGGCTTCCGCGGCAGCCACCTTCGCCTTTGCCGGCAACACCGCGCTCGAGGCCAATTTCGTGGCCTCGTTCTCGGTCTATTCGAGCCCCACCAGCCAGCCGGCCCTGGCCTATTCGGTGCCTTCCGGAAAAAACCTCAGCTACTTCACCGGCAACGAGGTTGCCGATGACGTGGACCTGGGCGGCCGCTCCCGCATCCTCGCCAACATCAGCTTCGAGTATTATGCCAACTTCGCCCTCGCCGATGGCCTGACCTTTCGCATGTATGACTGGGGACGCGGGAACCGTCCCGGGGACGAGATTTACTCGGTCAGCATGGATGTGCGGAACGAAGGCGCCATTGTGAACATTTCCTTCGGCTACAACCTTGCGAACGTTCTGCCCGACAAATTCTTTTTCTCGGTCCAGATCGCCGGCACGGGCGCCGGCAAGGTTGCCGGCCTCATCGTTCCCGACCGTGAGGCCACCGTCGGGGACTCCGATGACAAGGCCTGGGAACGGGTCAACGGCGAGTGGGAGAAGCTCACGCTGTCCGAACGCCCGCCCAAGGTGAAGTTCGAGCGCCGCGGCCGGCGCAACCGTATCGGCCTCAGCCACCGGCCGCACAGCCGCGTGGTGGTTGAAAGCTCCAGCCACCTCGACAAAGTCTGGCGCCACGTCACGGAACTGCAGACCGACGCCAACGGCGACGTGGACTACGAGACGCCCGACGAGGACGACGAGAACCAGAAGTTCTACCGGCTCACGGCAGACTGAACTGCGGCCTCAGCCCAACCGGAGCGGGTCCGAAAGCGTGGCGTCCCCTACCGCTGCGTTGAACGATTCCGCGGCTGGCCAAACGCGGGACTCCCGGCCACCTTCGCGGCATGTCCGGCGCCGCAAAGCCCACCCCGTCCACGCTCACAGTCCGACTGGTGTGCGAAGGTTTGCCCGCCGACCGGTTCGAGGGCTTCGACGGCCGGCGCGACATCCGGGTGGAACTCCAGACGAAGGACGGCCACGAAGCGGGCCTGCCCGCGGGCAAGGACGCGCTGGCCTGGACCACACTGGTCACCGTAAAGACCGGAGCTGACTGCCAGCCCGATTTCGCCGGCCCGGCGGTGCACGGCAAGAAGGGCGAGCGTTTCTTCTACCTGAGCTGGTCCGGCGACCGTTTCGGTCACCGCGAAATGTTTCGGCGCCTCAAGGTCCAACTCCGCGACCTTACGGCCGCCCAGATCGCCGAGGCCGTGAAGACGGACGCAACGCTGGTGGCCCGCGTCCACGCCGTGGCGAAGGACGGTGGGCCGGCGTGTGCGTCGGTGAAGTTGCTGGGTGGCGGGTGGGAGTCGGAGGCTGGATGAATGGTGGCCACAAGACCGGAACATATGTTTACTGCGAGCGTCTACTGGCGAGAATCTGAAGCCATTATCTTATGAAGAGCCTTAAACCACTTGCGATAACTCTGCTCGGCGTCGTTGGCGTATTCGCGGCAGTTTACGCAGTTCCTGACGAAACCAAACGAAAGTCATTATTGGTGTTGTGCTACATTTTTGTAGCTATTGGCTTGATAGGGTGGCTCGGAGAATTTCTGCCCGTTTTCAAACTGTTTCCAAGTGTTTGGAGGCTTCAACAACTTGGCATTGATGCAATACACCTCAACGGAATGTCCGGCCTGAGATTCTCCAAGGCGTCAACCGATGCCGCAATCATCCGAATCCGGGCGACCGCTGGGAAAGCATTCTTGTTCGACCATAAACCAGCACTGATTGATGCGTTGGTTAAGAATCGCTCAACGATTCGCGTCATGCTCTGTGCGGGTGACTCCGAAGTCGTGCGGGCGGCTGAAAAACTCGAATCGCCAGACGGCCATCGCGATGGGCAAATCACGAATGAAATCGAAGGAGCTGAAAGATTGCTTCGCGAATATCTCGCTGAAGCGCGAAAGCTAGTTCCTCAACCCGGATCGATTGGCAGAGTCTTTTTAGCTTATCAGTCTTCGAGCTATCGGCTACCGCTGATAATGTGCGATTCAAAGTGGGTTTGGTTGACCTTGCTGCTCCCACCTCGTCGCGCTGTGCAATGCCCAGCGATGGAACTCCGTGGTGGCGGTATTTTATCCGAGATGTGCCTAAAACACTTCGAAGAATCTTGGGCGCTTGCTGAGACGGAAAGCAAGTGCAGGGAGATTTCACCAAGCTAAATATTCCAACCGCACTTTGGATTCCCGCCATGCGCTACCTCGAACCTCACGGCCACATGGTCAGCCGCACCCCAAGCGGCGAGCCCAGAATGCGTTTGCCGGCTGCACTGCCTTGCCGAATCGTCGCTGACGCCACTACCTTCCCACCATGACTGCACAGACCGTGATCGCCGAGATTGAGGCGCTGCCCGCCAGCGAACGGGCCAAGGTATTTGCCTTCGTCGGCGAAGCGATGGAAGCAGACGACTCCCAGACTCAAGAGTCCTTCAGTGCAGGACGAACGGATGCGGTCCAACGCCGCTTTGTCGTCCGCAGTTTGGGCGAGTTGGAGGACAAGCTCGCCGAGGGTGTCGCCCAACTCGACCGGGGCGAGGGCATCCCCGGCGAACAGGTGTTTGCGGAGCTGGAGGCGCTCGGCCGGCAGCGGCGACAGCAGCATGGCTGACTACCTCATCGCCCCGGCGGCCCGGCTCGACCTTTTGGACATCTGGGATTACTTCGCGGTCGAAGTCGGGAATCCGGACCTGGCTGATCGTTGCGCCGCGCGTGCGCAACTGACCTTTGCCAAGCTGGCTCGAACCCCAGGCCTGGGACGTCCTTGGCAAACTCGCCGTCTCAATCTCGCTGACCTCCGCCAATGGCGGGTGGACGGATTCCCGAAGCTGACCGTCTTCTGTCGGGAACGTGCGGGAGTGGTGGAAATCGCCCGCGTGATTCACGGGGCGCGCAACTTGGAGGCAGCCTTGAGCGGTCAGCCGCCTTCGGCCCCGGAAGACTGATTCACTGGTCACTGATTACTGATTACTCTCCCAGCCATGCGCTACATCGAACCTCACGGCCACATGGTCAGCCGCACTACGGATGACTACCTCGACATGGTCACCGCCGGCTGCGCCGCCGTCTGCGAGCCCGCCTTCTGGGCCGGCTTCGATCGCTCGTCGGTGGACGGCTTCCGCGACTACTTCCGCCAGCTGACGGAATACGAGCCGGCCCGCGCCGCGAAATACGGCCTGCCGCATTTCTGCTGGCTCTGCATCAACCCCAAGGAGTCCGAGGACGTGAAGCTCGCCGAGGACGTCATCGGGATCATCCCGCAGTTCCTCGACCGGCCCACCGTGCTCGGCATCGGCGAGATCGGCCTGAACAAGAATTCACGCAACGAGCTGAAGGTGCTCGAACTGCACGTGGACCTCGCCGCGCGGCACGACCAGCTCATCCTCGTCCACACCCCGCACCTGGAGGACAAGCTCAAGGGGACCCGCCTGATCCTCGACGTGCTGAAGAACGACCCGCGCATCCGGCCCGAGCGGGTGCTGATTGACCACGTGGAGGAGCACACGGTGAAGGTGGTGCTCGACCGCGGGCATTGGGCGGGCATGACGCTCTACCCGATCAGCAAATGCACGCCGGCCCGCGCGGTAGACATCCTCGACGTGTATGGCAGCGACCGGCTGTGGATGAACTCCGCCTGCGACTGGGGCGAAAGCGTCCCGCTGGCGATCCCGAAGACCGCGCTGGAAATGCGCCGCCGCGGCTGGAGCGCCGAGGCGGTGGACAAGGTGGTTTACCAGAACCCGGTGCGGTTCCTGAGCCAGTCTCCTAAGTTCAAGCTTCCGGGCTGAACCCGTTGGACGGCCAACCGGGAAGCCGAAGCGGCGCCCTGCCGCTGGCACAACCTTGCGGATTCAGCCGGCCGCTAGGTCGCCGGCCGCGGATCGGATCCCACCCGTCCGGAGAACCGGTGTGGTCGCGGGCGCATCTGGACACTGTCCCCTCAGTCGGCCGGGCCGCTGGCCCGGCCTACCTGCCTCCCCAGCCCGCTCCGTCCACCCGGGGGCAGTGTCCAGATGCGCCCTGTGGTCACCCGCCGAAAACCGTTTTCTGGACACCCGCGCGGCGAGTCAGGTTTACTCCGCGTGTTCCACCTCCAACACAGGAATTCTTCTATGAGTAACGTCAGCAACGAGGGCATTGCGTCCAATGCCAAACGGCTTTTGTGGGCCGGCTTTCTGGCCATTTTGGCCGCCGGCATCGGCTTTGGTGTCCGCGGCGGCATCTTGGCCAACTGGGGCGCCGACTTCGGCTTCACGGCCGCGCAATTGGGCGCCATCGGCGGCGCCGGCTTCACCGGCTTCTGCTTCGGCATCATCATCGGCGGTGTCGTGGTGGACAAGATCGGCTACGGCAAACTGGTCGCCGCGGCGTTCCTTTTCCACGTCCTTTCGGCCTTCATCACCTTCGGCGCCAGCAAGGGGCAGGCGCAGGAAACGGCCTACAACTTCCTTTACTGGGGCACGTTCGTCTTCGCGCTGGCCAACGGCACGCTCGAAGCTGTGGCCAATCCGCTCGTCGCCACGCTGTTCCCCAACAACCGCACGCACTACCTGAACATCCTCCATGCGTCCTGGCCGGCCGGCTTGGTCCTCGGTGGCGCCATCGGTTGGTTCTTGGGCGAAGGCCCCGACGCCATGAGCTGGAAGATCCAGCTTGGCCTGTTCCTCATCCCGACTGCGCTCTACGGCCTGGCGTTCCTCGGCCAGCACTTCCCGAAATCCGAGGCGGCTGCGAAGGGTCTCAAGGTCGGCGAAATGCTCAAGGAAGTCGGCATCCTCGGCTCGGCGGTTGCCGCCTACCTGCTCGTGCTCTTCTTCCAGGATGCCCTCAAGCTGCCCGCGGCGGCGGCGTGGGGCATCGGCGGTGTGCTGCTGGTCGCCGTGGCGGTAATGACCCAGTTCTCCATCGGCTCGGTGCTGCTCTTCGTGCTCTACATCACCCATGCGCTGATCGGCGCCGTGGAACTCGGAACCGACGGCTGGATCCAGAACATCACCGGCAACATCCTGACCCCGAAGGAAGGGAAAATCCTGTTCGTCTTCACCTCGCTGCTGATGTTCGCGCTGCGTTTCTGCGGACACTTCATCGAAAAGAACCTAAAGCTTTCGCCCATCGGGCTGCTTTTCATCTGCGCCATTCTCGGCTGCGTGGGCCTGAACCTCGTGAGTGGCATCCAGACCTTCGTCGGAGCCTTGGGCGCGCTCGCGGTCTATGCGATCGGCAAGACGTTCTTCTGGCCCACGATGCTCGCCGTGGTCGGCGACCGTTTCCCCCGCACCGGCGCCATCGCGATGTCCATCATGGGCGGCATTGGCATGATGTCGGCCGGCCTGATCGGCGGTCCCGGCCTCGGCTATGCCAAGGACCGTTTCACCGCGGAGACCTTGACCTCGTCGAATCCCGCGCTCTATGCGGAATACAAGGCGTCTTCACCGTCCAAGTTCCTCTTCCTCCAGGAAGTCCACGGTCTTGACGGCACCAAGCTGTCCGCCGCCCAGACTGCCGCGACCAAGACGCCTGAGCAGAAGTCGGTGGTCGAGGCCAGCATCACGGGCGACCGCCGGACACTGAAGGCGGATTCGTTCATCCCGGCCACGATGGCTGTGATCTACGTGCTGCTGTTCCTCTACTTCAAGGCCATCGGCGGCTACAAGGCCGTGTCGATCGGCGACACTTCCAAGGCCTGAAGTTTCCGGATTCCCTCGCGGCGGCTCCTGCACCGGAGCCGCCGCTTTTCTTTTTCCCGTCCCTGTCCATCGCAGACTCCCGATCCCATGAGCGCCAACCTGCGTCCCTTCGAACTGCGTGATCACGCCGCCGCCCTCGCACTGTGGCAGCGCACCGAAGGGATGGGTTTGGGCAGTTGGGACGAGGCGGAACCCGTCGCCCGGTTTCTCGAGCGCAATCCCGGCCTGAGCGTGGTGGCGGAGGCCGAAGGCCAGTTAGTCGGTGCCGCCCTGTGCGGTCACGACGGACGGCGCGGCTTTCTGTATCACGTGGCGGTGGACCGTGCGTTCCGCGGCCGGGGATTGGGACGGCAACTGGTCGGGTTCTGCCTCGACCGGTTGCGGGAACGGGGCCTGACCCGGTGCCATCTGGTCACCTATCAGGACAATGCCGAAGGGCGGGCCTTCTGGCGTCACCTCGGCTTCGGGGAACGCGGCGAACTGCTGATCTGCTCGCGTGACCTGACCTGCTGAGCGGCCGCGGGCAGGATCTCAGCGGTTCAGGAACCAGTGGATGAAGCCGCAGTGATCGCACACGAGGCAGTAGGCCTGGCGGTCTACCCAGTCCGGGTTCATTGAGGTCGCCAGCGCAGTGTCGATGTGCGATTTGCGCTGATGGAAGGACTCATGATGGCACATCAGGCACTGGAGCTTGTGGCCGTCCAGTTCCACGGATGAGGCATCCGTTTTGAAGGCATTGAGGGGCATGGTCAGGTCGGATCAGGGTGGGGTGACAGACGGAATGCGCAGCCCAACGCCGTGTGAACGGGCGGCCGAAACCGCGGCCCAGGCTGGAGCGCCGGCATTCATGAGGGAACAGCCGGAGTCAGCCACGAAGCGGCGGGGTTTGAAAAGCCTTTCGTCGCCGGCTTGCTGCCTCGCGGCGCCTTTGCCAACGTCGCCGCACCCGACATGAAGCTCCGCAAAGCCGTCATCACCGCCGCCGGGAAGAACCAGCGCACGCTGCCCCTGCAGTCCCTTGTGGACCGCGACGGCGCGACCAAGACCGCCCTCGCCATCATCATCGAGGAGGCGCTGTCGGCCGGCGTCGAGGAGATCGGCGTCGTGATCTGCCCCGGCGACGAGGCCGCCTACGCGGCCGCCGCCGGCAATCACGCCGGCCGGCTCAAGTTCATCGAGCAGGCCCAGCCGCTCGGTTACGGCCACGCGGTCTGGTGTGCGCGCGAATTCACGGGCAACGCGCCGTTCCTGCTGCTGGTCGGCGATCACCTTTACACCAGCGCCCAACCGCACGGCTGCGCCAAGCAGCTCGTAGAGGTCGCCTCCGCCGGCGACTGCGCCGTGTCCGCCGTCCAGGCCACGCACGAGAGCAAGCTGCCGTATTACGGAGCGGTCGGCGGCCGTCTGGTGCCGGGGCAGCCGGGTCTGCATGAAGTCTCGGATGTCCTCGAAAAGCCCACGCCGACCGAGGCCGAACAAAAGCTCGTGGTGCCGGGCCTGCGCGCCGGCCACTACCTCTGCTTCTTCGGCATGCATGTGCTCACGCCCACCGTGATGGAATTGCTCGGCCAACTGGTCGCGGCCCACGACGGCCGGGGCGGCGTGCACCTTTCCGCCGCGCTGGCGCGCCTGGCCCGGCGGGAGCGGTATCTCGCCTTCGAAGCCCACGGCCGCCGCTACGATCTCGGTGCCAAATACGGGCTCCTGACGGCGCAATTGGCCCTCGCCCTGGGTGGTCACGACCGCGACGAGGTCCTCAGCGGCCTGGTGGAATTGCTCGCACAACGGAACCGCTGAGGCGTCACCGGCGCACGGCCAACTGCAGGGCGGAATCCAATCGCGCAGCATCCAAATCAAACGTCGTCTCCACGGGCCGGCGCGAGGCAACTTGTCTTCCCGGTTTCCGCCTGCGCCCAACTCCACTGTCCCGCCCAGCTTTGCCCGGCGGGTCGTCAGAGCAATGTAGGGTTGCGAACCGGTGAGTCCTGCGGATTCTTCGCCCCAGCCAAGTTCCCCAATGAACCCACCTTCCATCCTCGGTTGGAGTCTGCTGCTGATGATGCTCGGAAGCAACGCATGGGCGGGGTCTTTGCTGGATCCGTCGTTTCGCCTCGATCGTCGGGCGGAGGGACGGGTGGATGCGGTTCTGCCGCTGGCTGATGGGAGGATCCTGGTGGGGGGAGTTTTCCCGAATCTGGGCGACACCAACTCGGTGACCGCTGGTTCGCCGAGGTTAATCCGGCTCCACGGAGACGGTTCCCTTGATGATTCCTATTCGGGCCCCGTGTTTCGCGAAGCGCAGATGCTCGGTTACTCGGGCATTGGCAGTCTGGTCAACGGACCGGACGGAGCGATTTGGGCCGTCCATCGCGAATCATATGTGCCGTGGGGCGAGGCACACCTCCGCAAGAGCACTTCATTCAGCCAAATCTGGCGGCTGGATGCCAACGGCCGCGACCTGGGGGGGACGGTGACTTTGGATGCTGGCATCGCCCTGACCTTTTTGCCCGACGGGACGCCCGTGTATTTCGGTGCCAAAGGGTGGGTTCAGTTCACGGGCGGATTCGCCGCTCCGTTTCTTGCGGTCGGTAGCCGGCAAATATACCTGCCAGGAAACGATCTCAATGCCAGCGGTTCCGTCAGCGCGTTCCTGGCACTCAAGAACGGTGACTACCTCGTCGCCGGCGAATTTGGCCGCTCGCCGGCCAATCGGGAAAACCCTTACGAATCGAACGGCCTCATGCGGATACGTGCCTCGGGCGAAATCCTCTGGGCCGCCCAGGCACATGGGGTTGGTTTTCTCCGGGAGGACGCAGACGGCTCGTTATTTGTAGGGGCGGGCACTGCATTCACGCGGTTTTCGGCCGACGGCCGGGTTATTCGCGCGCCGGTAAATGAAAGTGATTTTTTAGCCCGTTATTCGAGATCGTTGCTCTTGGAAAACGGTGGAATCGTGGTGGCGGGGAGGTTTCGTGGGTTGGGGCAGGTGCCACGGGAAAGTATAGCCGCCTTTGATCCTTCCGGGACGCTTGAACTGAGGTTCGACCCGGGTGTGGGATTCGCTTTCGCAACCTTCTTCGGTGCGCCTTATTTCAGCGCCTTAGCTCAACAATCGGACGGCCGTCTGCTGGTGGCTGGAGACTTCGATGCGTTCGACGGGGAAGCGCGAACCAATCTGGTGCGGCTCTTTCCCACCAACCCGCCGCCAGTTGCTGATGAAGCGAAGACGGCATTTTACGCCTTCGCTTCTGCTTGGGCTTACGAATGCGGTGACCGGCCCAGAATTCAAATCTTCCGGGCAGGTGAAGCGACCGCTTCCCATTCAATCCGGGTCAGGACGGAAGACGAAACCGCCCTCGCCGGCGTGGATTACGAGCCCTTGGATCAGGTGCTGGTGTTCGCCCCGGGCGAACGCCAGAAGGAACTGGTCCTGCTGCCCAAGGCGACCGTCGAACAACCGGCGAACGCCGTTAACACCACTTTTGTGGTGACCCTCAGCGAAGCCCAACCGCCAATCCAATTTCTGGGAACCAATCGCTTCCAAGTCACTATTTTCCCACGCGAGTGTCTGGTCAGCTTTCCCACCAACAAATTGACCGTGATGGAAGGGGCCGATCCGACCCAAGTGGGACTGCTCGTGCCGAATCACCTCAAGGCTGGCGTGCGCAGCCGCGATATCACCGCCCGCAAGGGCGTGGACTATCTCGCTCCCGACACTGACCGGAGGTATTTGGATTACTTGCAGATCGTCGCTCCGGACAACCGTTCGGTGGATGGAGACCGGACCTTTCTGCTGGAGTTTTCCCCACCGAACGACGGCCGGATCATCGGCTACCCCAGCAACATGGTGGTCACCATCCGGGACAATGACACTCTTGCGGGCGTCGGTCGGGGAATCACTGGACAGCCCCGGATGATTTACAGCCTGCCCGACGGCGGTTGGCTGATGCTGGCCCATTCCCGGGAATATGGGTTCAACAGCGTGGACGGACAGCCAGTCGTCAACATCGCCCGATTCAAGGCGGATGGAACCTTCGACCCCTCCCTGCTGATAGCCACCAACCTGACCGATCGCCTGGCCTGCGCGTTGCCGCTGGCCGGCGGACGCCTCCTAATCGGCAGGGGATGGAGCCCTTACCGAGACTCCGTTCCCGCCTTGCTGCGCTTGAATGCCGATGGCTCCGTTGATTCCTCGTTTCAGTTCCCGTTCGCAGCCGCGGCGGCTGTTTCCATATCCGCCATCGTGCCGTCCGGAACCGCCGGCGAAGTCATGGCCGGTGGCTACTTCGGAGACATTGGCAAATCGCAGGTCGTTCTGGTTTCTCTCACCGGGCAGGTGCTCCGCACTTGGGATTTGGGCAGCGCTTCGATACCGGATGCGGCCAGTCTGGCGAGCGCAGCCGCCGGCACGGGAGTTGTTCGCGGCTACGATTCGCTCCTTCGGCTCCGCTCCACTGGAATCACCACAGTTGTCCGCAGCAACAACTGGTCCGTTGGCCCCCTCTTGTCCGTATCCGGAAGCATCTGGATGATTTCTGGCGGAAGCTCCATCGAATTCCTAAACCCCTCAGGCGGGCTGGGCGGAGAATTGTCTCAGCTTCGGATTGGCGGAACCAACTTCACGATCCGCGCTGTCGGACCGTGGGATTGCAGGAATGGCCAGATTATCACGACTACGCGTCTCACGCATGGACCCATCCCGAACGAATCGATCCACCTGTTGGTCGCCTTGGACGGACAGGGAAATGTCCTGAAAGCCAAACCACTGCCCTGGGCGATGAGTGCTTTGGCCGTCGCTTCGAACGGGACAGTGGCCGGCATTTGCGCGAATCCGCCAGGCGTCGCCGATCCGCGTTGGCTCAGGTTTGACGCCGAGTTGGAACCCATCAATGACGTCCGACTGGTCCGGGCAGTCTATTCCGCAGCGGACCAGAGCGTGCATCTGGCGCTGGATGGGCAGGCCCCGCGCGGCTATGCCGTCGAGGCGTCGGCCGATCTTCGAACGTGGGAAACAGTCCGCGAGAGTGCCGAAGTGCATTCGGGCCAAACCTTCGTGGATGTGCCGCAGGACCGGCCGGAAGCCCGGTTTTATCGTGTCCGCCACTGAGCCCAACGTCGCCACACATTTCCGGTAACACCTGCCGGAAAATGCTTCTGAGGCTGTCAGAAAGGGATTAACAGCCATGAAGACTTCCGTGAATGCCGGGCCCGCCACGAACTGCCCCACCTGCGCCCGTCCCCTGCCGGCGGGGGCACCGGCCGGACTCTGCCCGGCGTGCCTGCTGGCCCAGGGCGCCGAGACCGAATCCGGGGCGGGCGGGCCACGGACGCGCTTTGAGCCGCCGTCGTTGGCCGCGATCGCCGCGCTCTTTCCCCAGCTGGAACTTCTCCGGCTGCTCGGCGCGGGCGGCATGGGTGCCGTTTACCAGGCGCGCCAGCCGGCCCTGGACCGTTTTGTCGCCCTGAAGGTCCTGCCCGCGGACGCCGACGGCGAGGCGAACTTCACCGAACGCTTCAACCGCGAAGCCCGTGCGCTGGCGCGGCTGAGCCATCCGAACATTGTCGCCGTGCACGAGTTCGGGCAGGCGGGCGGGCTGCATTATTTCCTGATGGAGTTCGTGGACGGCGCGAACCTCCGCCAGCTCGAACAGGCCGGCCGGCTTTCGCCGCGGGAGGCGCTCCAGATCATCCCGCAGATCTGCGACGCGCTCCAATACGCCCACGACGAGGGCGTCGTGCACCGCGACATCAAGCCGGAGAACGTGCTCGTGGACCGCAAGGGCCGCGTGAAGATCGCCGACTTCGGCCTCGCGAAGATCCTCGGGCACGATCCGGAAACGGCGCGCCTCACGGTGGAAGGCCAGGTGATGGGCACGCCGCACTACATGGCGCCCGAGCAGGTGGAACGGCCGCTCGCGGTGGACCACCGGGCGGACATCTACGCGCTGGGCGTAGTGTTCTACGAGATGCTCACCGGTGACCTGCCGCTCGGGAAGTTTGCCCCGCCGTCGCGCAAGGTGCAGGTGGACGTGCGGCTCGACGAGATCGTGCTGCGCGCCTTGGAAAACGATCCCGAGCGCCGGTATCAACAGGCCAGCGAGGTGAAGCAGCGCGTGGCGACGGTCGTGGAATCGCCCGCGGAAGCGAAGGTCAGTGCGCCCGCAGCCAACGACGCCGACGAGGATGTGCCGAAACCTGGCGTGCGTTACCTCAGGTGGTTGGGCATCCCCGTCGTGACCGAGCGCGACGGCGAGCGCGAAGTGAACTTCCAGGGTGCGCTGGCGGCGGTCTTCGTCACCATGATGGTTGCGGCGCTCGGCCATCAGATCGCGCGCTGGACGGCGGGCACCGAGCACGCGTTGGCGCGGTTCGTTTGGCTTGCCGGCGGCCTTACGGTGATGTGGGGCATCCGCCGGACGCTGAATCAGCCTTGGGGCGACGAACCGCCGCGTGCGGCCAACGGCACCGTGGTGTTCGCGCCCCGCAGCCGGTTTCGCTACTGGCGCGACGCGCTCATGTTGGTCGGGGTGTTCGTGTTCACCACCGGCAGCCACTACTTCAAGACGCTGGTGCTGTCGCGTCCTGCCGGCGGCATGATGGCCGCCCTGGCACGCCAGAACGCGGAACATGATCCGCAAACGGGCACCTTTCTCGTCCGTCATCCGGCCGGCGGCACCGCGGAATTGCTGGGCATTTCCGCGCTGGATTCCGCGACCAACGGCTGGTGGCAGGCCGATGGCAAACCGCAGAACCGGTTTTCGCTGGGCGTCCGCGACGTCGATGATCCGATGACGACCAATGCACTGGTCCGGAACTTCCTGTTCGAGTTCAACGGACTGCCCGGGGACGCAGTGGAACGGATCGAATTCGAGTCTGCCTTGTCTTCCTTGGGGTCTAGCGGGGCGGATGAAGTTTTCCGCGACGGGAAACCCGTGCTGACCGATGTCCGGCGCTATCTGGTGGCCTTTCCGACCAACCTGGCAAAAACGACCATCCGTCTCGTGTGGGGAGCCGGTGCATGGCAACCCGCCCTCGCCCTGGGCGGTCCACCCTGGCGCGAGACACCCCCAGTCGGGGTGTTTACGGCCCAATGGCGGCTGAAGTTTGTCGGGCTGCCGGCGATGACCGGCGACGAACTTCAGGTAAGCTACCTCTGTGGGCGGCGCGATCCGGTGTGGAGCCAACGGCTGGTGGCCATCGACCGGCAAGACCGGATCCACCTGCCGCAGAGTGGTTCCGGCACGAGCGCCGGCACCGGAGGGGAGCAGGACATGGTGTTTGTTTCACGGTTTCGCGGCCTCGAAGTCGCGGACGTGAAGGAGTTCCAACTGCAGATCCGGCCGCTGCGAGCGGCGGAGTTTCCCGCGGTCGCGCTCAACCCGCAGGTGCCGCTGCCCCGGTCCGAGTCCGGCCTGGCCTTCACCCCGCCCACGCTGCTCACCGTGGACGAGCTGGTGGACTTCGACGTAGGGCACGCGGCGGACTTCCCGCCGGCGGCACCCGGTGAAAACCCGATTGCCGGCGCGGCCGAGAATGTGGCCTGGGCGCTGGAACAGGGCTTCGACGCCGTCGTTGGAATTGGCCGGCTGGACCTGCTCTCCGTGCGTCTCGTGCCGATCACCGCAGCCGACTGGGAGCGGATGACGCCCGCCGCCGCGGAGGCCCGCCTCGCCGCCACGGGCACCTTACCCCGCGAGCTGCGGCCCGCTCCGGACACCACGCCCGCCTACGCCTTCCGCACCCGCGACGGCGGCCTGGGCCTGCTGCGAATCGTGGAGGTCACCGGCAACGGCCAGAAATTCGTGCTCCAACTGCGCCACGCGGTGCGGCCGGGCGCAGATCGCCAGAAGCTGCGGGCCAAGCCGGATGCCAAATCGCACGCGCTGCGGGTTGGCCTACCCGGCAAAGGCGGCTTGGAACTTCGTCCGGTCGTGCCCACCGGCGACTCCAACACCTCCTTCGAGCTGCTGACAACGGCGGAGGGCCAACCCCTCCGCGTGGCCAAGACCCCATGGCTACGAGGGGACGCCTTCGCCGGCGCCAGTTGGCGAATGGATCCAGTTTCCAACACGCGCGTCATCGTGCTGCGCCTGAGCAATTCGGGACGACGGGAGTTCGCCCGGCTCAGCGCCGAACATGTGCGGGAACAGGTCGCACTGGTTTTGGCCGGGCGGGTTCTGTTCGCCCCGCAGATTGCCGCGCCGATGGATGTGGCCACGTTGGACCTGAGCGGCCTGGACCGGGAACGCGGCCAGTTTGTGGAACTGCTCACGGCGCTGAATCCGCAGCCCGCCGGCGCCGGGGCCATTCGCTTCGGTGAGGAGCACGAGGTGGTGGTGACCAAAAGCGGCGGCGGGACGTTTCACTGGTGGAACTTGGCAGAGGGCGACAGCGTTTCCGTGGGCGGGTTGGAACCTCTGTGGGCAAAGATGGCCGCGAATCCGATTCCGGCGGAGGCACGCAACGTCTCGGCGGGCGGGTTGGATCGCTCCACCCGGCAATACCAAGAGACCCGGCGGGCCATGGGCGGGGACCTGGAGGCGTTGGGCGGCAATCCGATGCCCGTGGTGAGCGGCCAAGACCTCACGGTCGTGCCCCTCGCCGGTGACGGGCAAGCCCCGACCGCCCTTGAAGTCGCCTACCGCTGGGAACTGCTGCACCAGGAGCCCGAACCGGAAAACCTCCTGTCCACCGGCACCTACGCGCTCCGAACCCGGCGCGGGTTCACCGGCATCCTGGAAGTGCTCGGCTGGGCCCCGGACCAAACCGGCGTTCGGATTCGCTATCGCGAAGTGCTCAACTCCAACGCGACTCCGTGACCATGGCTGGCCCCGCTTCCGATCCAACCTCCACGTCCGCCCCACGCGACGTCTTCGTCACCACGCGTTGGACGATGGTGCTGTCGGCCGGGCGCAAATCCTCGCCGCACTCCGACCGTGCGTTGGCCGAGCTCTGCCAGACCTATTGGTATCCGCTCTACGCCTACATCCGCCGGCAGGGCCGCACCAAGGAGGACGCCGAAGATCTCGTGCAGGCCTTCTTCGCCCGCTTCCTGGAGAAGAACTATCTCGAAGGCCTCGCCGCCGAGCGGGGTAAGTTCCGCGCCTTCCTCCTCGCCGCGCTGAAGCACTTCCTCGCCAACGAATGGGACCGCGCGCAGGCCCAGAAACGCGGCGGCGGCGCGGAACATCTCTCGCTGAACTGGCAGGACGCCGACGAGCGCTTCCACCTCGACCCGCCCGACCCGACGAATCCCGAACGGCTCTTCGACCGCGAATGGGCGCTGGCCCTGCTCGACCGTGTGATCGGCCGACTCGCCGACGAATGTGCCCGCGACGGCAAGGCGGAGCTCTTCGCGCACTCCAAGGGATTCCTCACCGTCGGCCAGGACGCCGTTCCCTATGCCGAAGCGGCGAAGGAACTGGGACTGGAGGAGGGCGCGCTGCGCGTGGCCGTTCACCGGCTGCGCAAGCGCTACCGCGCACTCCTGCGGGAGGAGATTTCCCAAACCCTCGCCGAACCGGGACAGGTGAAGGAGGAACTGCACTCGCTTTTGGCGGCACTGGCGGGTTGAGAGACGGCCAACGCCAAACTCGAGGGCGGCGTGGATTCCCCCGCGGCACGACCGCTTTTCCGGCCGGAACCGTTCACGGGCTCGCCAAGGCGCTCCGGTGAAATCACGATTCGCGCCATGAAGCGATGGGTTTGTCTCGGCGTCGCGGGGCTGTTCAGCGTGGGCGGTTTGCTCGCCGCGGAGGGTTCCAACGCGACCAACCCGCCGGCGCGTCCAAACATCCTGCTGATCCTCGCGGACGATCTCGGGGCACGGGACCTCGCGTTTCAGGGTTCGGACTACCATCTCACGCCCCACCTCGACCAATTGTCGCGGCAGGGAATGGTGTTCACCCAGGGTTACGCCGGAGCGGGCAATTGCACGCCCAGCCGGGCCTGCCTGTGGTCGGGGCAATACGCGCCCCGGCATGGGGTCTATGCCGTGGACAGCACGGAGCGCGGCCCGCAGGAGCAGATGCGGCTCCGACCGGTGCCGGGCAAATCGGGGCTGGCTCCGGGCACACTGACGTTGGCGCAGGCGTTGAAATCGGCCGGTTACGCGACCGCACTGTTTGGCAAATGGCATCTGGCTGGACCCGAAGGGGCGACGCCGGAACAGCAGGGCTTCGACCTGCACTTCGATCCGCGGGAGGAGAATCCGAATGCACCCGGCGCCGATCCGCAGGATCCCAAGGCGATGTTCACCCTGACCCGGGCGGCCGGGGACTGGATCGCGCGGCAGACCAACGGGCTGTTCTTCGCCGTGGTGTCGCATCATGCGATCCACAGCGCGCTGGAGGCCCGGCCGGAAACGCTGGCGAAATTCCGGGACCGGCGGCCGGGAGTGCACCAGACCAATGCGCTTTACGCGGCCTGCCTCGCCGATTTCGACGACAGCGTGGGCCAGTTGCTCACGCGGTTGAAGGAACTGGGCCGGGAAACCAACACGCTCGTGATCTTCACCAGCGACAACGGCGCCACGACTGCGTCACCGCAGGAACCGTTGCGCGGCAACAAGGGCGGCTACTACGAAGGCGGCATTCGGGTGCCGTTCTTCGCCCGCTGGCCCGGCGTGATCCGACCCGGCACCCGCAGTGGCATCGCGGTCACCCAGGCCGACCTGTTTCCAACCCTGCTGGACGCCGCCGGAGCGGTCGTGCCGGACGGCCTCACGCTCGACGGCGAAAGCCTGCTGCCGGTGCTCCGCAGCCAGCGGGTGCTCCAGCGCCGCGCCGTGTTCTGGCACTTCCCGGGCTATCTCGACACGCCGGTCATTGGTGGACGCGACCCGCTCTTCCGCACGCGACCCGTGAGCGTGATCCGGAAAGGCGATTGGAAACTGCACCTGTTCCACGAGGAGTGGCTGCTCGACGGCGGCCGCGCCGGACTGGCCACCAACAACGCGGTCGAGCTCTACAACCTCATGACCGATCCCGGCGAACGGAAGAACGTCGCCGCGACCTCGCCGAAGCGCGACGAATTGCTCAAGGACCTACTCCAGTGGCTGGAGGAAATCCGGGCGCCGTGGCCTACCGACCGCTCCGGGAAGCCGATCTCCGTCACCCCGAAGCCGGAACCAGCCAAGAAGGAGCCCCTCAAGCCGGTCCGGCCCAAGAAGTCGCCGAAGTGAACGTGGCGGCGGGCTGAACCCGGACTGTCCTTGTCCGGCGGGGCGCGCCAGACTGCGGGCATGCCGTTGGTGGAATATCTGGTCGCCGGAGTGCTTGGGCTGGGAATCGGCTTTGCCCTGGGCTGGCTGTTGCGCGCACAGCGTCGAAACTTCCCGGATTCGGGAGTTGAGGCGGAACTGCGGGGACAGATCGCGGCCCGCGAAGCCGAACTCGGCGTGCTGCGCGGGCAGTTGGGCGAAGCGGGCGCGGCGCGGGCCGCCGCGGAAGCCAGCCGGACCGCAGCGCTGCAATCGGCCGAAGAGCGCGCCCGGATTGCCGCCGCGGCCGAGGAGTCGGCGCGGGCCCTGCGCGAACACCTCGCCGCCCGGGAAACCGAATTGGCGACGGCCCGGGCGGAGATCGGCAAGGGGGAAGCCCTGCTCGGCGAACAGCGCCGCTTCCACGATGACCAGCTGCGCGAACTGCGCGAGAAGCAGGAGGCGGCCCTCACTGAGCTTCGCGCCGCCCATGAACGCGCCCTCGGGGTTCTCCGCGACCAGTTCAAGGCCACGGCCGCCGAGGCGTTGGCGGCCAACAATCCGAAATTCCTCGAACTCGCGAACGAGCTGCTGGGCCGGTTCAAGGCCACGGCCGAGGGCGACCTCAACCAGCGGCAGGAACGCATCGCCGGGCTGGTCAAGCCGCTGGAGGAACAGTTGCGGGCCTACCAGCAGCGGCTGCAGCAGGCGGAGGCCCAGCAGCAGTCCGCCCTCGGCCAGGTCCACGAGCAGCTCAAGGCGCTCGCCAGCCAGAGCCAGACGCTGTCGAGCGAAACCCAGCGGTTGCGGGTGGTGCTGAGCTCCAATCAGGCCCGCGGGCGCTGGGGCGAGGAGACCCTGCGCCGGGTTGTCGAGGCGGCCGGACTGAGCGCGCACTGCGATTTCACGGAGCAGCTCCAGGAAGGCGACCGCAAGCCCGATCTCGTCGTTCACCTGCCGGGCGACCGCATCATCATCGTGGACTCCAAGGTGCCCGATCTGGACTTTCTCAATGCGCTCAACCTCGCGGACGAAACCAAGCGGGGCGAGGCGTTGCACGAGCATGCGGCCAAGCTGCGGACGACGATCAAGGCCCTGGCCGACCGCGATTATCCGGCCCAGTTCGCCCATGCGCTCGACTACGTGGTGCTGTTCCTGCCGGCGGAATCGCTCTTCAGCGCCGCGCTGGAGGGAGATCGCGACCTGATCGTCTGGGCGGCGGAACAGCGCATTCTGATCGCGACCCCGGCCTCGCTGATCGGGCTGCTCCGCAGCGTGGCCGTGAGCTGGCAGCAACACGACCAGTCGGTGAATGCCCGGGCCATCTCGGAGGCCGCGCGGGAGCTGTTCGACCGCGTGGCCAAGTTCACGGAACATTTCGAGGGCATCCGGGACGGTCTGCAGGAGGCCAACGACGCCTACAACCGGGCCCTGGGCAGCTACGAAAGCCGCGTCCGGCCGCAGGGGGAGAAGCTGGCCAAACTCGGTGCCGCCTCCGAAAGCCGGCCACTGGCGGAGATCGAGCCGGCGAACACCGCGCTGCGCCTGCCTCCGCCCGCGTAACCTCTCCGGCCAATCCGGTCCTGACGCGGCCGAATTCTCCCAGTCCCTCCGCCGGAGGCGGAACGCCTCCGAGGATCAGCAGCTGCACCGGCCCAGACCGCCAGTTTTCGGAAGCTTGCACTGCGCCTCGACTTTCGTGCGTTCGACGCAGGTCAATCGGGGATCACTCACCCGGTCCTTCAGTCAGGTCGGGTAAACCGCGTTGCACACAACAAAAGGGGCCGGACTTGCGTCCGGCCCCGTTCGATGAGCGGCGATCGGTGTCGCCGTCCGGCTTACTCGAATTGGATGACGAGCTTGCCGCCTTCGACCCTCACACCCTTGATGGTGACGGCCGGAGTGATGGTGAGGAATCCGCTCGCGCCGGTGGCCGGCAGATCAGCGGTGATCGTCTTGCCGGTGGCGTCCACGACCACGTTCGACAACTGGCTGCCACCGAGCCCCGAAGGCGGCGTGGTGGAGACCGTCGGACCGGCCGGAGCCGGCGTCGGAACGAGCTGGATGGCATTGATTGGAGCGCGGGCCGGGCTGCCGGTGCCGTTGGGCGCGGCCGAGGTCGCTTCCACGGTGATGGCTCCCGCCTTCAGGCCGGAGAACACGAGGTAGGTTCCGGTGGAATGGCTCGCGGCGGAAACCGCTTCCACGTAGGTGGAGGGGTTGGCCGGGGACTTGGCCTTCACATAGGGCTTGAGGACGCCGCCATTGGCATCCAGCACCCGGTAACCACCGCCACGGCCGGCGACGCCGCCCAAGGTGTAAACATACACATCATACCCACCGGCCGTGAGGGCGTCGGGAATGTTGCCAATGTTGACCTTGGTGGTGGTGGCGTCCGCGGTGTCAAGATAGCCGGTCATCAGCGTGCGGTCGGCGTCGGCGAAGCCGTTGTTTTCCTCGCCGTTCCCGGTGCTGGACCAGATGTTGTTGGCCTCCCAGAGGACGGTGACGGAAACCGGCGCGGCCGTATCCGTCTTGATCGCGGGGGACACCGGATTGCCTTCGCCATCTACCGGGGCGGCGAAACCGGACAGATTGTTCCAGTTGGCCTGGGCCACGGACGGGACACCGGCCACGGCATCAGCCGCCAGCGCGGAGCCGGCCGGATCGGTGAACTGCGGTTCGTCGGCACCGAAATTCAGGCCGATCTTGATGGGGTTGACCTTGAAGCTGCCCTGGTCGGTTACCACGTTGCCGAGGGTGTCCTTGGCGGTGATCACGTAAGTGTGGGTGGCGCCAAGGGCGAGTGCGGTGCTGGCGGTCCAAGTGAAGTCAGTGGCGTCGCCGGACTTCCTGGAGGTCAGCGTCACGACCCTGCCGTTGATGCTGAGGGTCGTATTGGCCGGATCCACGACGGACGCGCCCTTGTCGGTGGCGCGGAAGGTGAACAGCGCCAAGCCAGGGTTGACCGCGGACAGGAAGATCTTGTCCGAGCCGGTAACCGTGGTGCCGAGGGTGACCTCGGCAGTTTCGCTCGGAGTCTTGCCGAAGACGATGGCGTGCGCGCCCAGACCGCCCCAGCCCTTCTGGCCGGCCTGTCCGGGACCGTTGTCACCGTCGTTGATCGCCATGCCGAGACCGAACTTCGGTCCGCCGCGCAGGGAAGTCAGGCCGACCGCCGCCTTGGGCAGCTTGATCTCGTAAATGGTCTTCTTGTTGGCCGCATCGCGCTTGATGACCGCCTCCGTGGCGCAATTGCACTCTTCCGTGCCGCCGGGGCCCGCCTCGTGCATGATGATGACGTCACCGGTGGCGCCCTCGACGCCACCGAGCGCATAGTTGTAAAGGGCGACCTGCTGGGTGCGGTCACCGCTCGCGATCATGAGCTGGATGGAGTCACCGTTCCACGCGCTGTTGGCAGCGTTCTCGTGGTAGTCATCGGTCACGACGAAGCCGAAATAGACGTTGTCCGCATCATACACGACCTGCACGGCCGAGGTCTGGTCATCCGGACCGCTCCAAGTTCCGCCGGCATACGGCTCGAACAGCACGTAGTTGGGGTTTGCGGAGGTGGATCCGGAGCCCTTGGGCACCGCGAACTTCGGGTCGGCAAGCACCGGCACGCCGGACCATTCCGCGAGGTCGCCGTCGAGGACAACCGGTTTCGGGGCATGGATCACGGTGTAGAACTCCTTGCCGGGTTCTATGTCATTCTTGGCGAGGGCCGACATTCCACCGAGGCAGAATGCCAGCGCGGCCAAGGCTGGATTGAGGGATAGTTTCATGATTTGATTCATCCGAAGAGCTGCTAGGAACGATGAGGGGCTCTTGTCCGTGACGTTTTTTCAACGGAGGGTCAAATTCACAAGCCTTTTCTCCTTCACCCGAGGGCAAAATGAGGGGCGAGCTGCCAGATTTCCGGGGCCGACTGCCGGTTCGTCGGGGCAAAAGCGGGGTGAATTTGGCTGGTCTATCCCCTACCCCGCTCGGAATCTTGGATCAACATGAAGGCAAGCACCGCCGCGATCCTTGCCGGCCTGGTCATCGGCATCGACCGCCTGGACGCGGCCATCACCCAGACGCCCGCAGGTTACCACGTATATCCGGGCGACAGCATTCAGGAAGCCGTCGAACTGGCCGCCGCCAACCCGACAAACAAGGTCGTCAAGGTTCACGCCGGCGAGTATCGCCCGAGTTCCCGCCGGCAGGCCCTCGTTTGGCTTAACCGGCGTCATGACGGCGTCCGGCTGGAAGCCGAGGGGGCCGTCACCTTGAGCGCCGCCAATCCCCAATTGGCGTTGCCTTCCGAGGCCGGTTTTCCGGCCGTGGTCAACCACGTCGTCTATCTCGGGGACGGCATCTCCACCAACACCGTGCTGCGGGGATTTCGCATCACCGGGGCCAACGGCTTTCTGACCAAGCAGAAAACGCGGGAAATTGAGCCGGACCAGACGATCCCCAAGAACCTATTTTTCTATTCGGACGGCGGGGCGATCAAGGTTTTCGGCCGCTCGTATCCGACGCTGTTGGACCTCGAACTGGAGGACAACTTTACCAGCCCCTGCGGCGCCGGCGTGTCCATCCAGCACGAGGGTCACAAGCAGGGCGCGGTGGTGATCGAGAACTGCCGGTTCATCAACAACCGGGCGCAGGGCACCGGCTCCGCGCTCGACCTGCTGCCCGGCAGCGCCGCCCGACTGAGTAACTGCCTGTTCGTGAGCAACATCTCGAACATGGGCGAAGATCCGGTGGCCAAGGCGTCCGGGGAGCGTCCGTTCGTGAACAACGGTGCGGTGACCATTTTCTGGAAATCCCACGCCGAGTTCCGGCACTGCACCTTCACCGGCAACCGCAACGGCGTGGATGACATGGGAGGCGCCAGCTCCTATCTGAACTGCCTCTTCGCGGACAACACACTCGAAGCCGGCCTCAGGGGGCACGCGCGTTACGAACTCGCGGTGAATGCCGGCGCGTCGGTCAAGGGCTGTGTCTTCACCGGCAGGATCATCGATGTGCAGCAGAGGGTGTCGGCCACGGAAAACCTCCTGTTGGCGCCGCCGCCACAGTTCGACGCGGACTTCGTCCCGGCCGCGCCGGAATACGCCAAGGCCGGCTACCGCCCGATCGCCAAGGCGAAACCTGCGGTTGGCAACCAGCCCTGATCAGCGCGGCTCGGTCACCGTCAGCCTGGCATTCACGGCGAGGCCTTCGGTGACCATCTGCCGCTTGCCGGACGGCCAGAGGACTTCCACGCGATCCACCTGCGCCGCTTCGCCCAAACCGAAGTAGAGCGGCAGCAAACCCTGCGCGAGGTATCCCGTTTTGCCGTCGTGGTAGCGGGTGTAGGTTTTCGCCCCGCTCACGACTTTCACGGTGGCACCCAGTCCGTCGCGATTGGACGTGGTGCCCACGAGTTTGACGGCGAGATACCGGACCGGCCTCTTCGCGGCGAGATCGCTGACCAGCACCATTGGCCGGTCGTTCCATTCGCCGGTTACGAGGTCGAGATCACCGTCGTCGTCGAGATCGAAGGCCACCGATCCGCGCGAACTGGTTGCGCCCAGCACGCTGAGCAGGCCTTCCCTGCCGCGGCTCAAGGGATGCCGCCGGTCCGCTCCGGAAGCATCGAGGGTGAAGAACTCCTTTTCGATGCGGAAATCCTTCCGGGGTTCGACCCCCACGACGAACTCGCTGTCCACAAACCGTTCGCCGCCCTCGTTCAACAGCACCGAATTGATCGCGTAGCGCAGCGGATACCCCATGCCGGCAGTCACAAAAATGTCCTCGTAGCCGTCCGCGTTCAGATCCGCGACGGTGACACCCCAGGGCCAGTAGGTTTCCGTCCCGAGCTTGCCCGAGACCTCGCTGAAGCGCCCGTCGCCGTGGTTTTGGTGGAAGGCGTTGCCAAGAATGCAGTTGGTCGAACTCTGCTTCGCTAACGGGGACCATTCGGCGGAGCACCACACGTCGCTCTTCTGTTTCTCGAACGCCGGGCTGAAGTCCCGGTCGCCCGCCTTGATTTGGGCAGTCGTCATGTCCGAGTGCATGTCGGTGACGTAGAGGTCCATCAGGCCATCGAGGTTGTGATCGAAGAACTTCACGCCCATCGCGCCCCACGGCGTCTTGGGAAAATAGGCGGCGGTCCTTTCCACGAAACGCTGGCCGCGGTCGTTTTCGTAGAACTTGTCCTCACCCGACATGCTGAGGACATAGAGGTCCGGGTAGCCGTCCTGATTCAGGTCGCAGAACGTCGCGTCGCCGCTCCACCCGCGATGTTCCAGACCCATCTTCCGGGAGACGTCCTCGAATTTTCCGCCGCCCCGGTTTTGGTAGAGGACGCTCTGCTCGCTGCGGGCGGGAAACTGCCAGCCTTGAAACGCATCCGGCCGGCCGAGATAAAAGCCGCCGCGGCCCTTTTCGTTCCGCGTGTAACTGCCCACATTGGTCACAAACAGGTCCAACAGACCGTCGCGGTCGAAGTCAAAGAAGACCACGCCCGACGAATGCGTGGGCCGGCCGGCGTTCAGTCCGGACGCAGCGGTGATGTCCTGAAATTTTCCCCCGCCAAGGTTCTTGAACAGCGAGTTGCCGGTGCGGACGGACGTGACCAACAGGTCCGGCAGACCGTCGTTATCGAGGTCCGCAAACGCCGCCGCAACGCCGATCTTGTCGGCCAGGCCCACGCCGGCCTGCGCGGTGATGTCCTCGAACCGGCCGCCGCCGAGATTGCGCCAAAGCTGGCTTGGCCCGAGCTGGTTCACGAAATAGAGATCCGCCCGCCCGTCGCCGTCCACGTCGGCAGCAGCCAGTCCGTTGCCGTGGTCGTAGTGCACCGCGAGGTAATTCTTGGCAGCGTCATCCACCGGCTGGTGCTCGAACGTGATGCCGCTTTCCGCGCGCCGGTCCGCGAACTGGAAATCGTGAAACGTGCGCCATCCCTTGGCCGCCTCCAGCTGGCGCGTCCGGTTTTCCTCCAGCGCCTTCACCGTGCTGGCCCGCAACCCCAGCGGATCCACGACCTGTTTGCCGGCCGGACTTTCCGCGGCGAGCGCCGCCGCGGCAGGCGACAGCACGAGGGCGGCAACGTAACCGGGCAGGCGGGCAGGCAGAGGGGAGTTCATGGCCGGGGATCAATTGAAGGCAGGCGGGGAGGCGGTGTCTGGCCGAGCGCGAGACGGAAACCGACAAAATGGATCCCGTTGGACGGTGACATCATGAACCGGCTGGAAGCCTTCCCGAACTGGGCGTCCTGGTTCCAGCCCCCGCCCTTGAAGAGCTTGTATTTGCCCCCGACGGGTCCAGTGGGGTCCGTCACCGGGGCAGCGGGATAGGGGGCGAACCAGTCCAGACACCATTCCCAGACATTGCCATGGGTATCGTGCAATCCCCAGACGTTGGGCTGTTTCTGGCCGACCGGGTGGGTCATCGCGTCGCTGTTCTCACCGGTCCATGCGTAGGCCTCCGCCTGGTCGGGATTGTCGCCGAAGTGAAACTGGTTGGTCGCACCGGCCCGGCACGCATACTCCCATTCCGCTTCGTAGGGCAGACGATAGACGAATCCGTCCGGCAAACGTCCGGCCGACCGTTCCTGCTGGGTGACCTTTGCGCAGTAATTGCTGGCGTCGAGGAACGAGACCTTCTCCACCGGATGACTGAGGCCATTGGTGAAGTGGCTTGGGTTGCGGCCCATCACCGCCAGGAATTCCCCCTGGGTGACCTCATACTTTCCGATCCAGAAATCGCGCGTGAGGGTGACCGGAAACTTGAGGCGCTGAAACGTTCCCGCCCGGATCGGAACCATGTTGGTCAAGGGGACCAGTTCGACCGACCGGGGTGCGGTCGGCGTGGGTTTGCAACCGACCCAAATGCCCATTGCCGCCACGGCGATGGCCACGCCCACGCTCGTCCGATTCTTCCAGTTGCTCCGGCTCATGGTTTGAATTCGACCCGCACTTCCCGTTGGTCAGCTGCCAGCGGCACCGTCTGCTCCCGCCCGCCCGGCCACCGGACCCACAGTGCCACGGGGGCACCGGTCAAGCCCAGCACTTGCGTCGCCCCGTCCTGCGACCAGTAGCCTGTGCCGGCACTCACCGACCGGACCGGTCCCAGCCCATTTCCCGAATACTGCACCCGGACCTGCGCTCCGATTCCTTCGGGATTCCCCGGTGGGCCGGCCAAGGTCACCCGCAGGCCCGGCCGACCGCCGCGGTTGGCGTAGAGCCGGGTCGTGGTGCCGTTTTGCGAAACGGCCACATCCACGCGGCCATCATGGTTGAAGTCAGCCACGGCCGCCCCGCGCTGTTCGCCGAGCACTTCGAGGCCGGTTTGGTCGCCTTCCAGCGCCGCGAATCGCCCCCCGCTCAGACCCCGGAGCCAAAGCCCGCGACCGTTGTCGTCCCGCGACATGTCGGTCGCGGTGCCGAAGAAATTCTGGGCACAGAAGACGTCCTCCACGCCGTCGCCATCCACGTCCGCGACGTTGACCGAGAACACCGGCGAAACCTGCGCCGCCACCGGCAGCGCCTGCACCTCGAATCGTCCGCCGCGGTTGAGGAACACCATGGATTCCAGATGCTGAGCCGCGACGAACCGGGTGTTCTCGAACTGCGGTCCGAGAATGGTCTTCAGCGTCGCCTGGGCAAAGGCTGCGTGCGTCGGGAACTGGTCCGTCAGTCGCGGGAAACCGCGCTCCAGCCACGCCCGGTCATGCACCGGAAACCAATCGGCGCTGCGATTCCACGCCTCGACGAGCTGCACCACGCCGTCGTTGTTCCATTCGCCATACCACGCCCGGAAGGCCGTCGGCTGGTTCAGCTCGTAGATCGTGTTGCGGCCCCAGTTCCCAGCCACCAGATCCAGCCGGCCGTCCGCGTCGAAGTCGCCCGCCGCGATCCCGGTCCACCAGCCCGTGAACTCAGCCAAACCCCAGTCGGCCGTCACGTCCCGGAAGCGGCCGTTCTCAGCACGAAACACCTTCAGCGGACCCCATTCCAGAACCAGGACCAGTTCCGCCACGCCATCGGCATCCAGATCGGCGAAGGTCGCGCCATTCACAAGCCCGACGGCCTTGAATGGCTCGCTGGCTGCCGCGGACGGCGTCAATTTGCCCCCGTCGTTCAGCCATACCGCGGAACTCACCGGTTCCGGATACCGGCCCGGCTGAAAGCGCCCGCCTACGAACGCATCAAGGTCGCCATCACCGTCCACATCGGCCAGCGCCACCGCTCCAACGGAAGCGGCCCCCGCCGGGAGGCGCAGCGGCGTGTCGAGCTGACTGGGAGTGAAGACCTGCAATTCGGATTCCCCATCCGGCACCCGCTCGTAGTTCGCCACGGCCGCAAGCAGGTGGCGGCCGCCTTTGCCGTCCGGCCAGCCGACGATTCCAGCGAGGTCTCCCGCGGCGGGCGGCGGTCCGGCCAGGCGCTTGAAGCCTTGGCCCTGCTCATTGTGGAACACGGCGAGCGCCCCGCCCTTGCCGGACCCGATCAACAAGTCCTCCCAACCGTCGCCGTCCACGTCGAACCACGCCACGCCCGGCCCGAGGCGGCTGAGGCGTTTGGGCAACATCGCCTGCCGCGACCAGTCATCGAAGGATTCCTCGATGTGCTCATGCTGGAGCAGCCCGCTGAGATCCTCGAAGAGCGGACTCGGCTTCGGCGCCGCTGGCCGGTTCACGTGGCCCAGCAGCTCGCTCACTTCGTAGAGCCGGTCCGGTTCCACGTTGGTCACCACGCTTTCCCGGCCGCTCGGCCAGCGGACTTCGAGGCGCAGCGGTTGGCCGGATGGGGCGGCGAAGGTTCGCGCGGCTTGGTCGCCCGAGAGGTAACGGCCGCCTGCAATGATGTCCTGTGACTGCGTGAGTTCCGGGCCGACGAGCCGGAGTTTCGCGCCGATGCCGGCCGTGTTGGGTCCGGTTCCTTTGAGACGGACCTGCACGCGTCCTGACCCGGTGTCGTTGCGGTAAAGTCCGGCCGGTTCGTTCAGGTGATTCACCACCAGGTCGAGGTCGCCGTCGTTGTCGAGGTCGCCCGTCGCGGTGCCGTAGGAAATGCCGACGTGATCGAAGCCCCACGCGGCGGCCATCGGTGTGAACGTCCCGTCGCCGCGGTTGCGGAAGGCGGCGTTCGGCGTGCGCCAGCGGGGATGGAACTGCATCGAGCGCTTGAGCTGCGCCTCGGTCAGCTTGCGCCGGCCGTCCTTGATCACGGCGTGGCTGTCCTGGTCCATCACGTCGAACTCGAAGCCATTCGTCACCAGGATGTCCTCGTAGCCGTCGAGATCCACGTCGAGAAACAGCGCCGTCCACGTCCAGTCCGTGGCGGCGAGGCCGGCCATCAGCGCGGTCTCGGCAAAGGAGCCGTCCGCCCGGCCGAAGTAGAGCGTGTTGCGGTTGAACTGCGGCCGGGCGAACACCTCCTCGCTGTCGGTGAGAACCGGCCGGTCGCGCATGAGCTGCGTGAGGCGCTTGGCGTGGTCGCGCGCCAGCATGTCCACGACGAAGAAGTCGTCCCGGCCGTCCCGGTTCAGGTCGCCAAAATCAATGCCCATTGCCGAGCGACTCGTGTGCCGCACCGTTCGCGTGTCCAGCGCACGGAAATGCCAGCCGCCGCGGTTGATCCAGATGCGGTCGGGCGACGTGTTGTCGTTGCAGACATACAGGTCCGGCCGGCCGTCGCCGTTGAGGTCGCGGAACATCGCCGCCAGGCCCCAGTCGCGGAACGGCGGGATGGGCTTGCCGGTTTCGTCCTCGTAGGTGCCAGGCTCGGCTTCCATGGCCTTGAAGTGTCCGCCGCCGTCATTGCGGTAGAAGCCGTGGACTTCCGGCAACTCGCGGACCCGTCCGTCCGCAAACGCCTCGAACCGGCCCTTCCAGCGCGGCGAACGGGCGGACTCTCCGTTGACCTTGGCCACCACCCACTGGTCGCCCTGCCGCGCGAGGGCGAACTTCGTGGTCGGATCCGACAGCATCATCACGTCAATGAAATGCGGGCAATACAGGTCGAGGTCGCCGTCACCGTCCACGTCCGCCAGGGCGAGCGACGTGGCCGAAGCAGTCCGGGAAAGTCCCGTGTCCGTGCCCTCGGTGAACCGGCCCTGGCCGTCATTCAGGAACAGGCGCGTGCCCGTGGCGATGCCATTCACCAGCAGGTCGAGGTCCGCGTCGCCGTCCACATCCGCGAAGGCCGCCCCGGTCGAGAACTGTTCGGCGCAGGCGGCGCCGGTGAGGGGCAGTTCCTGGAACTTCCAATTGCCGAGGTTGCGGAACAGCCGGTTCGGTCCCTGCAGGCTGCACAGATAGACATCCGCCCAGCCATCTGCGTCCACATCGCCGATGGCGACCCCGGCGCCATTGTGGGCGACCGCGTTGGTGAGGTAGGCGTCCCCGGCGAGGACGTTGGTGAAATTCAATCCGGAGTCCGCGATCCCCAGTGCGGTAAAGCCCGGCCGGCCGGTCCCGATCGCCTTCACCGGCGCGCTGCGGAAGCCGGGTCCGGCGGTCCATTCCAGCCCGGCCGCCAAGGCGCCGCCGCCGAGGGCGACCGCGAGGCTGAACCGGGCGAAAGGACGAAACACCCGGCGAGGCAAACAGGCGTCGCGGGATGCGTCAACCGCGCCTCCGATTTCGCCCGAGCGGGAGCGCCCGGTCCCAAGCCGCACTTGAGCGCGGCCGGGAAGCGGGCCACGTTGGCGCCGTCACATCCTTCGCCTATGACGCGCCAGCAAGTGCTTGATCTCTATTTCATGGATGCGCGCTGCAAGCTCATCGAGCTCGCCGCGTTCCTTGACCGGGTGGACCGCGGTTCCGGGGACGCGGACTTCCGGCTCGGTGCGTTCCGCGCCGCAATGAAGCACCTGGCGGACGGCGGACCGAAGCGCGCCGAGGCCGTCCTGCTGGCCCTGAGCGACCCCACGGCCGAGCCGATTGCCAAGGCGCCGGGCAAGGGCGCGGTGGGCGCGTGGCCGGGGGAACCGGTGGGACGTTAGGGCCCAGCGGGCGCCACCGAAGCCGGCCAAACACAGGAAAACTTCCCCTCGACACGCCCCGGGCGGTTCCTAGGCTCGCCGCCCCTTATGAATCGCACTCCGCACGTGGCCGTCGTCGGCGCCACTGGCGCCGTCGGCGTCGAGATGATTGAAACCTTGGAGAAGCGGAACTTCCCCGTCGGGAAGCTCACGCTGCTCGCTTCCGCCCGTTCCGTGGGCAAAAAGCTGAAGTTCAAGGGCACCGAAGTGGCCGTGCAGGAGCTGACCAAGGATTCCTTCAAGGGCATCGACATCGCCCTGTTCAGCGCCGGCGGCAGCATCTCCAAGGAATTCGCCCCGCTCGCCGCCGCGGCCGGCTGCGTGGTCGTGGACAATTCCAGCGCCTTCCGCATGGACCCCAAGGTCCCGCTCGTCGTTCCCGAGATCAACGGCGCCGACGTGAAGGCCCATCAGGGCATCATCGCCAACCCGAACTGCACGACCGCCATCACGCTGATGGCGCTCTACCCGCTGCACCAAGCATTCGGCGTGACCCGCGTGTTCGCTTCCAGCTACCAGGCCGTGTCCGGCACCGGTGCCGCCGCCATTGAGGAACTCGCGAAGCAGACCCGCGAATGGGCCGGCCAGAACCGCGCGTGGGACGCCGCCAAGCTGGATGCCGCGCCGACGGTCTATCCGCATCAGATCGCCTTCAACGTGCTGCCGCAGGTCGATTCGTTCCTCGATACCGGCTACACCAAGGAGGAGATGAAGATGGAGAACGAAGGCCGGAAAATCATGCATCATCCGGGCTTCCGGGCCTCCGTCACCTGCGTGCGTGTGCCCGTGTTTCGCGCCCACTCGGTCGCCGTGAGCGCCGAGTTCAGCCGGCCGGTTTCGCTCGAGGCGGCCCGCGTCGCCCTGGCCAAGGCGCCCGGACTGGATGTGGTGGATGAGCCCGCGAACAAGCGTTACCCGATGCCGCTGGATGTCTCGGGCAAATACAACTGCGCCGTCGGCCGCCTGCGGCTGGACTGCGCCTTGGACAACGGCCTGTGCTTCTGGGTCGCGGGCGACCAGCTCCTCAAGGGCGCCGCGCTCAACGCCGTGCAGATCGCCGAAGAGCTGCTGAAGTAAGCGGCTTGCCCGCGAACGCGCCGAACGCCCCGGTCAAACCGGGGCGTTTTGCGTTGGTGAAACCGTCTTTCGGCTACGGACAAATGCCCGGGTTCGCTCGCTCGTGGCTGTGGCCGAGTAGGTTTCCGCAAAGAGCCAGCGTAGGCCCGCCTCGAGCTCATCCACGCTCATGCGACACGGCTGGAAATTCACATCGAAGAGCGTGCAGCGGTCCCAGAAGAACTCCGTAAGCAGACGGCCCTCGCGCTTCAGCCGGGCATAGAGCGGCGTGCCCGGAAACGGCGTTTGCACCGTGAACTGCACCTCGGCGAGGCCGGACTCGCGCACGGTGTCGCGCAGAAGCGGGAATATGTCCGGCGTGTGGTTGTCGAGCCCGACGATGAAGCAGCCGTTCACGCTCACCCCGCGCGACTGGAGCGTGTCGACCACGCGGCGCAGTTGCGGTGCCTGCCGGCGCTTCCAGTCCACCGGGTCGAGACCGCCGAGGTCATCGGCCCGCGGGCTCTCGAAGCCGATCAGCACCTGCCGACAGCCCGCTTCGGCCAGCAGATCGCAAAGCGCCGCATCATCGGCCACTGAGGCGTCCGTCTCGGTGAACCAGTGAAGCTCCTCGGCGGCCAAGGCGCGAAGCAAGTCCCTGCTCCAAGCGCGGTTGAGGAACGTGTTGTCGTCCGCAAACTCAAAAAACGGTTCCCGGAACCAGCGGCGGGCCGCCCGGATTTCGGCCAGCACGCTTTCCACGGGTTTCTGGTTGAAGCGGTCCGTGATGCGGAGGCTCGCGGCGCAGAATTCGCACGCCCGCGGGCAACCCCGCGATGTCTGCACCGTCACGCGGTTGTAGGGCCGACCGGCGATCAGTTCGAACCGGGGCTCGGCGTAAAGCGGTGGCTCGAACACGCGGTCGAAGGCGCCCCGGTAAACCCGCTGCAAACGCCCGGCCTCGGCCTCGCGCACAACTCGGGGCCAGACACCTTCCGCGCCGCCGACCACCACCGCGTCGGCGTGGCCGAGTGCCTCCTCTGGCAGCGCCGAGACATGCAGTCCGCCCATCACCACCGGCGTGCCCCGGGCGCGGTAGCGGTCGGCGATGGTGTAGGCCTCGCCGATCTGCGCGGACAACGAGGACAGGCCGACCAGATCAAACTCCGGCAGTTCGGTGGCAGCGGAGAATTCGGAAACTTCAAGATAGGTCACGCGATGTTCCGGCGGGGTGAGCGCGGCAACGGTGAGCAACCCGAGACTGGGCAACGAGGCGATGACTTTTCCTCGGCGCACGAATCCCGGGAGCGTGACCCCGAGCGCTGCCAGTTCGGGTGAACGCACCCGCACACCGCTCAGCGCAATGAGACCGATGTTCATGGGGAAGTCGCCCCAGCTTCGGTCGGGCGCGGTGCGAGAAGTCCAAGCTCCGTCAATTGCCTGGCCACCTGTTTCCAAGCCTCGCGGGCCGTCGCTGCATGCGCGCCGTCCTGTTGCGGGCGTTGCCTGGGCTCCGGCGCTTCCTCCGCCCTATCCGCCAGGGCCGACAGCAGGGTGCGGTTGGTGGCGATCCACGCCTGCCCTTCGGGAATCGTAGTGAGGCCACGCAGCAGCAGTTCCCAGCCCACGGCGTCGGGAGCCAGCCAACTGTCGAGGTTTCGCCGGTATGCTTCACGGCGCTCGTCTTCCGACAAGTTGGGCCATTCCTTCGCCTCCCACCGGCTTGGGCCAAGATGCACGCTCATTTCCCGGAGACGGTGCATCAGATGTTCCTGCACCCACACCGGATCATTCGTCTGCACTGTTCCGAAGAGCGGTGGCAACTGTTCGAAGATGTCCCGTTCAAAGGCCTTGGGCGGCAGCGGCCGGCCCGGAGCAAAATCGGCCGGCGAATGCGCTGCGAGATAGTCCAGCGCCGCGCGGGGCAGGTTCGCTTCGAGCAGAGCTTCGACCGTCGCGTTCCGTCGCACTTGGCGTTGAGCCGGAATCGCCACCGCGATCCACGCCGCTGCCGCAACAACCAGGAACGGCCACGGAACCCGGACCGGCGAAGGCGTCGGAAACGGGTGAAGGGTGCGCGGGAGCCGGCTGGTGAGAACCAGTCCGAGCACCGCAAATACCGGCGCACCCCAGAAGGCGGCTCCGGCGATGTTCCCCAACACGTCCAGCATCAGGTCTTCTTCCGGCGAATTTCGCATTCCGCCCATGCCGGCCAGGATTCGTTTCTCCACGCCGCCGCCGACGAGGAAAACGCCCACCACCTCCAGACATGCCGGCACCAGCACCCAGACCAGGCCGGTGAAGAAAGGCACCCGGTTCACCACATTGAGCACGCGGGCGATCAGCAGCACGCGCCACGTGGCGACGAGCCCCAGCAATACCAAGTTGGCCTTTGTGGCCGCCAGCGAATCGAGGAACCGCTCTACCGGCAGCGCGTAGAGCCAGGCAAGCGGTGCCGTCAGCCAGAACAGGCCCATGAACGACGCCAGTTGCGCGGAGAACCCGGGCTTCGGCAGGTCCGGCGACCGGCGCCAGCACAGGAACAGTCCGTTCAGAACCGAGAACAAAAACAGGCCCGAGAACCACGAGAAAATCAGCGGGCCAAAGATCCACAGGAACGGCTTCTCGGCAATCCAAGTCTGATCATAGCTGCGCGGGATCGCCGTGAGTAGCACCAACAGCGGTCCGAGCGGCCACCAATTGCGTCCAACCGCAACCGACCAGATCGCTGTGGCGGAACCAAAGAGACAATGAAGCAGCGTCCCCGGTGTCATCCTTCAATACACCTCATCGTGACTGCCAATGTCGGTGAAGATCACTTGGGTCTCGGTCACGAAACGGAATACCACCCGAATATCGTATTCCACCGTAAAGCTCCAGAGGTCCTTGAGCTCACCCGAGAGCTTGTGGGTCCGCAGCCGCGGATCGTGTGGGTCGGCCACGAACCATTCGAGACGCTGCCAGAAGCGATCCTCGGTGGGTTTGAGCCCTTTGATGCGTTTGCGGAACGCGCGTTCGAACGAGGCGCTGAACGCGACTTCCAACATGATTCAACCCAAGGATCTCCGGAGTTCGTCCACCGAGGAACTGAACTTCAGCTCGCCACGTTCAAAATCCCCGAGGCTGGCGGCGGCGTGCTCGGCTATTTCCCGGCGCCGCTCGCCGATCAGTTCCCGTTCGAGCAGGAACTTCAGCTCTGCCTTTTCTTCGATGGAACGGCCGCGGATGGCTTCAACCAGGCTGTCGAACGTCGCCGGCATAAGGCGGGTTTAGTATTTCGCCACGCCGTGGTCAATCTGGTCGCTCCACGCGTCGATGCCGCCCTTCACGGACTTCACATACTTGAAGCCCTGCTGGCGCAGGAACTCGAGCGCCTTCAGGGAACGCTTGCCGGCCTTGCAGTGCAGGTAGAGCTGCGTGTTGGGATCGAGTTCCGTGAAGCGCTGCGGGAGCTGGCTGAGCGGCACCAGCGTCGTGCCGGCGACCTTGGCGATCTGCCATTCGTCCGCCTCGCGCACGTCAATCACACGGATGCCGAGCTTCGGATCGTCGAGCGCGGCCTTCATCTGCTGGACGGTGACCTCGTCGGGATTTTGCCCCGGGTTCACCGGCTCGGGCACGATGCCGCAGAACTGTTCGTAATCGATGAGCGCCTTGATGCTCGGCGCGTCGCCGCAAATCGGGCATTTGGGGTCGCGCCGCAGCTTCAGCTCGCGGAACTTCATGTCGAGCGCGTTGAACAGCAGCAGCCGGCCGATGAGCGATGAACCCTTGCCGAGCGCGAGCTTGAGGATCTCGGTGGCCTGGATGCAGCCGATGATGCCCGGGAGCACACCCAGCACGCCGCCTTCGGCGCAGCTCGGGACCATGCCCGGCGGCGGCGGCTCGGGATACAGGCAGCGGTAGCAGGGTCCACCGAGATGCGGGGCGAAGACGCTGGCCTGGCCCTCGAAGCGGAAGATGGAGCCATAGACGTTGGGCTTCTTGAGCAGCACGCAGGCGTCGTTGGTCAGGTAACGCGTCGGGAAGTTGTCCGTGCCGTCCACGACGATGTCGTAGGGGCGGATGAGGTCGAGGGCGTTCTCGGAGGAGATGCGGGTCTTGTAGAGCTCGACCTCGACGTTGGGGTTCAGCGCGTTGATGGACGCCTTGGCGGATTCGGCCTTGGACACCCCCACGTCGGCGTCGCTGTGGAGTATCTGGCGCTGGAGGTTGGAGTAATCCACCGTGTCGAAGTCCACGATGCCGAGCTTGCCGATGCCGGCGGCGGCGAGATACATCGCGATCGGCGAGCCGAGGCCGCCCGCGCCGATGCACAGGACTGAGGTGTTGCGAATCTTGCGCTGTCCGGCGAGACCGACCTCGGGCAAAATGAGGTGGCGGGAATAACGGCGGATTTCCTCGTTTGTCAGATCAACCATACGAAACGCGATCAGCCTAGGGCCGACCGCCGCAGGAACAAGGTAAGTTTTGGAACGCCCGTCAGGCCGGCCACGGCACTGCCAGTGACCAGAGACGGTGGGCGGAAAAGGCAGTCAGAAACAGGAAGATCCAGGCCATGGTCAGAACCAGCACCCAGAACAGAATCGGGTTCTCGTTCCGGCGCACGCAGAGCCTACGCCAGCAGGTCCAACCCTCCCGCAGCGCTGCCCCGACCAACCCGACTCCGGAAACCAAGCTCCCGAGCGTCAGCATGGAATAAAACACGACTGCTGTTCGCTCCTTGGGCCACCCCTTCCACGATGACAGGAACGCCACGCAAAATGAACACACCAGCAGGCCAAACCCCACTAGCGGGGTTCCGGGTAGCATGGGTGGCATTCGCATCGGCCAAGAGGGAACGGGATCAGCCCGACCACCGCACGCGAAAACATGTTGCGAGGATCCTGATCGATCGATGCGGCGCGACCGTTACCGGCGAATATCCAGCGCTTGGATTGATACGTTCGGACGCCTACGCTGAAGCGACATGACCGAAGCCTCTGCTCTCACCAACAGGACGTCCGAGCAGGTCACACAAGGGAAGCGCTGGGTGCAAGCCTGGTCAGAGGCGGGCGCGTTCATGGAACAGCTCCGGCGGGATGAACTCCGGCAATTGGAAACCCACAAGACCATCGCCCTGCTCTGTGGTCCTGCGGACTACCACCAACCTCCGTTTGCGCCCAAGCCAACGTCCGGTCTGGTGGAACAGCAACGCTGGTTCGCCAAGATAGCAGCACGAGCATCACGGGCGTTTTCTAGGCGGCCTCATGGCTTCGAGCGCTGGCGTCGGTTTCCCCCTCTCCTGGGGGAGAGGGGGACCACGGCGGACCCTCTTGGATCATCCGTTCACCCACGGGGATAAAGTCAGCCTTTCCCGCGACAGCGGGCCGGCGAATTTTCAGACGGGCTCTGACGAGTGACGCCGGACTTTCCTGACCCGTTCAGCGCCCGGCCCGCTGCAGCGTCCAGTCGTCGCGGTCGGCCTGGTTGGCCCAGTGGCGCATGTCCTGGAGTTCGCGCTTGCTGAGGGCCTCGACGTGGCCGTCCACCATGCCGCCGAGGGCGCGGTTCGAGAATCGCGGATGCACGTGTCCCCAGGCCTCGGGACCATCGGCGGGGTTGAAGTCGAGGGACCAGCGCCGGGCCATGAAGAACGGCGACCGCACGAGATAGAAGCCGTTCACAATCTTGCCCTCGAACGGCCCGCGCGCGGAGGTGAAGACCATCAGTTCGCTGGGCCGGGTGGCGGCGGCGGTCTTGAGCACGCAGAAGTCGCCGAAGACCTCGCGGGCCCGGCCGGAGGGATCCAGTTCGTTGTCGTCCCCGCCGACGAAGGTGGAGTTGATGCCCAAGGACGGGAACACGCTGGCCGCATAGATGCCGATGGCCTTGTCGGGCATCCGCTTGAACTGCTGGAGCAGGCCCTTGTTCTCGTTGGCGTAGATGACCTCGAAGCTCTTGCCCAGATACGGATACAGGCGCCACGGGTAACGGGCGTTGATCGGGAAGGGCACGCTCTGGCCGTCCTGGTCGGTGGCCTCGTAACCGTGCCGGTAACCGGGCAGCACGCGGTCGTGATGGTCGTCGGCATACATCTGCCACGCCAGCATGAGCTGGTGGGACGACGACATCTCGTTGGCTTTGCGCGCCTGGGATTTCGCCTTCGACATGGCCGGCAGGAGGAGTCCTGCCAGCACGGCAATGATGGCCACGACGACCAGCAGCTCGATCAGCGTGAATCCGGTCGGGCGCGGTCTGGTTGGAGTGTAACCGGTCGCATTCACGGGCCAGAGATTAGCCGGGTCTTTCCGGTTCGCTTACAGTTTTTTGCCAAAAACCCAGCCGGAGCCCACCCATCCCGGGAACCTGAAAACAGGCTCCTCCGGCCCGGAAAATCGGGCCAAGGCGGGCGGAATGAGCGGCGGCGGGCTGCCGGCCGACGCTCAGCCCCGGGCGGCGAACTTCGCGGTCAACCCGCCGCCCGCGGCGACCTTCACCTTGCGGCCGTTGGCGGCGAGGTGCGTGGCGATCTTGAAGACCGCCTCCGCCTCGTTCGGCTGGCCGATGGCCGCGGCGAGCTCCGCCGCCTCGAAGCTCTGGCTCGGGTTGACGGCGAGGTGGGCGACGAGCCGGTTCTGGAGCCCGAGGATGGCGGCCGCGGCCTTCTTGCCGGCTTCCACGCCGGGCTGGTGGTAGGCGTTGATGTTGATGAGCGAGGCGTAGAGGCCCACGGCCCGTTCGAACAGCGCGATGAGCATGCCCACGGTGAAGGCGCTGACATCCCGCACGGTCAGGGTCAGGCTCTGCCGGCCGTTTTCGTAGAGGGCGGTGCGCGTGCCCAGGAAGAAGCCGTTGAGGAAGTCGCCGCTCGTGGCGCCGGGCTCGACCTCGACGCTCGCGCCGGCGCGGTCCTGCAGGACCTCGATGAAGACGGCGAAGAAGTTCGCCACGCCCTCGCGCAGCTGCTGCACATAGGCGTGCTGGTCGGTGGACCCCTTGTTGCCATACACGCTGAGGCCGGTGTTCACGATGCGGCCGTCGAGGTCGAGCTCCTTGCCCAGCGATTCCATCACCAGCTGCTGGAGGTATTTCGAGAACAGTTCCAGCCGGTCCTTGTAGGGCAGCACGACCATGTCCTTCGCGCCGCGGCCTTCGCCGAGGAAATACCACATGAGCGCGAGCTGCGCGGCCGGGTTGGCCTTCACCTCGGGCACGCGGGTGACCTCGTCGCACGCCCTGGCGCCCGCGAGCAGGCCGTCGATGTCGAGTCCCTGCAACGCCGCGGGCAGCAGGCCCACGGCGCTGGTCTCGCTCGTCCGGCCGCCGACCCAATCCCACATCGGGAAGGACTTCAGCCAGCCCTCGGCCGCCGCGACCTTGTGCATCGCGCTGCCGAAGCCGGTCACGGCGACCGCGTGCCTCGCGAAGTCGAGTCCGGCCGCCGCATACGCGGCCTTGGCCTCGACCATGCCGTTGCGGGTCTCCGGGGTGCCGCCGGACTTGCTGATGACGACACAGAGCGTGCGGCCCAGCTGGCCGGCAAGTTCGGCGAGGACCTTGTCCATGCCGTCCGGATCGGTGTTGTCGAAGAAGAACGGCTTCAGCCGGTCGGTGGCGGGCTGGCCGAGGGCCTTGGCGACGAACTGCGGCCCGAGCGCGCTGCCGCCGATGCCGATCACGAGCACGTTCTGGAAGCTGCCGGCGGCCCCGGACACGGTCCCCGCCTGCACCGCCGCGGCGAAGGACTTCACGTCGGCCACCGTGGCCTCGATCTCCCCGGCGATCGTCTTCGTGGGGGCAAGCGCAGGATTGCGCAGCCAGTAGTGGCCGACCATGCGCCGTTCGTCCGGATTGGCGATGCCACCCTTTTCGAGCTCGGCCATGGCGATGAAGGCCCGCTGCATCGGCCGCGTCATCGTGGCGAGGAAACTGTCCGGGAAATTGACCCGGGAAAGGTCGAGCGCGAGCCCCAGCGTGGGGAACTCGGTGTAATGTTGCTGAAAGCGGGCCCAGAGCGCGGACTTCGAAGTCATGGCGCCGCGAAAGCTAGCGGCCGAAACCCGCCCGCAAAGGGCGAAGTTGTCCGGAGCCGGGCGACTGCTCCGGGCTGCTTCTTTTCACCGTGGCTGAAAGTTGCGCAGCGGCTGCCCCAAAGCCGCCGCTCCGGGCCGGCTTGGGAGTCGCCAGTGCGGCAGCCTCCTTCTTCCATTCATCAGGCGAGGGCGCCTGATGCACCCGCCACCGGCGAGGGCGCCGGTGCCACTTCGGCGCTGCGAAACCTTGTTCGATCCGCTTCACGGCTGGCGTTGGACCGCGGGCGTGCCGTAGGCTGCCCCGCATGAAAGCCACCCTGTTCGCCATTTGCGCCGGCACCCTGACCGCCCTCTCACTGTCCGCCGCCAACTGGGCCAACTGGCGGGGCCCGGATGGCCTGGGGGTGAGCCCGGAGCGCGGATTTCCGGTCGCGTGGTCCAAGACCAACCACGTGGCCTGGTCCCGCGAACTGCCCGGCAAGGGCGCCTCCTCGCCCATCACCTTCGGCGACCGGCTCTACGTCACCACACAGACACCCGATCTCGGCCTGCACCTGCTGGCCCTGGACCGGCGCACGGGCGCCACGCTTTGGGACACGCAGGTCGGCCAGGGCAAGGCGCGCGCCCACCAGCTTCACAACATGGCCACGCCCACGCCGGTCACGGACGGTGAACTCGTCTGGGTTTTGTTCGGCACCGGCGACTTCGCCTGCGTGAAGACAGACGGGAAAATCCTGTGGCAACGCCAGATCGCCAAGGAATACGGCGCCTACAACGCCAACCACGGCTACGGTTCCTCGCCCATGCTGCTCGACGGCCGGGTTTACGTGCCTTGGATGCATCAGGGACCGTCCTACTTGCTCGCGGTGGACGGCAAGACCGGCAAGAACGCCTGGAAGCAGGACCGCAGCTTTGGCGCCCGAGAGGAGGGCAAGGATTCCTATTCGAGCGCCATCTTCGTCCGCACCGGCAACCGCACCGACGTCGTGCTCGAAGGCGCCGAGGCGATGAATGCCTACGATCCGGCTACCGGCCAGCAGCGGTGGATCGTGAAGGGCCTCGAGGCCAGCCATCCCTACGGGCGCACGATCGCGGGTGTCACTGCTGGCGAGGGCCTGATCGTCGCGGTGACTTCGGGTTTTCAGAACCGTGGCCAGACCGTGGCCTATCGCTCCGGCGGCGAAGGCGATGTTACCCAATCCCACCGCGCCTGGACGTTCAGCAAGTTCTCGCCGGACTGCCCCACGCCGGTCATCCACGAGGGACTGCTCTTCTGCATCCGCGACGACGGGATGGCTTCCTGCGTGGACCTCAAGACCGGCGAAGCGCACTGGCAGGAGCGCCTCTTCACCGAAAACGTGAAGGTGTCGCCGGTGGCCGCGGACGGCCGCATCTACTTCACCAGCGGCCAGGCGAACTGCGTGGTGGTGAAGGCGTCGCCGAAGTTCGAAGTGCTGGCCCGCAACGACTGGAACGAGGAGACGCTCAGCACGCCGGCGTTAAGCGACGGCCGGATTTACCTGCGCACCTTCCACGGCCTGGCCTGCCTGGCGAATCCCTGATCCACCGTCCCGACCTTGCCCATGAACTTCCTCCGGAAATCCCTCGCCGTCGCTCTGGCCGGCGGTCTCACCCTCATTGCCGCCGAAGACGCGTGGACGCCCAAGCCCCGGGCGCGGGAGTATCCGTGGATGTCGCTGGCCCAGTGGAACACGCGTCACGACGCGATGCTCCAGCGCGCCCGCGATGGCCGGGTGGATGTCCTCTTCCTCGGCGATTCCATCACGGAGGGCTGGGGCAACAACGCGGTCTGGCAGAAACACTACGCCGCGCGGAACGCCGCGAACTTCGGCATCGGCGGCGACACCACGCAGAACGTGCTCTGGCGCATCGAAAACGGAGCGCTGGTCGGCATCGCCCCGAAAGTCGTCGTGCTCCTCATCGGCACCAACAACCTGGGCCTGCACCAGGACTCCCCGGAGAATGTCGCCCGGGGCGTGGCGGCCATCCTCGCCTCGTTGCGCCGGCAGGAACCGAAGGCCCGCGTGCTGTTGCTGGGGATCTTCCCGCGCGATGCCCAACCCGGCACCCGCCACCGCCGCGACATCACCGACATCAATGCCCGTCTCGCCGGCCTCGCGGACGGAGATTCGGTCCGCTTCCTTGATCTCGGCGGCAAGTTCCTCGCGGCCGACGGCACGCTGTCCCGCGAAATCATGCCCGACTACCTGCACCTCTCGGAAAAGGGCTATGCGCTCTGGGCGGAAGCGATGGAGCCGACCCTCGCGGAACTGCTCCGCTAGTCGCCCCCGCGCCACCGGCTGAACCGGCCGGCGGCCCGGGCCGGGATCCGGCAACCCGTGCGACCGCTTGCAACTTTCCCGAATCTGGCGCCCGCTGGCGTCGTTCAATCCCGGTTGCCCATGAATGCCCGCCTTGTGTCCGCCCTTGCCCTTGTCACCGGCCTTTCGGCCGCCGCGCAGGATTACCGCCTTCACACTTTCAAGCGGCTCCAGCTCAGCGATCAGTTCTGGTGCGAGGGGGCCAACTTCGCCGACTTCAACCGCGACGGCGTGAACGACATCGTGTCCGGCCCGTGGTGGTATGAGGGACCGGGCTTCACCAACAAGCACGAGCTCTACGCGCCCAAGACGACCTTCAAGCTCCAGCTTGGGCCCACGACCACGGTGGATGTGCCCGGCTTCGAAGGCGGACTCGGCAACAAGAACACCTACTCGGACAACTTCTTCGCCTTCCCGCGCGACTTCAATAACGACGGCTGGCCGGACGTGCTGATCATCGGCTTTCCCGGCCAGGAAACGGTGTGGTTCGAGAATCCGAAAACGTCCGACAAACACTGGCCACGGCACGTCATCTTCACCCAGACCGACAACGAATCGCCGACCTTCGCCGACCTCACCGGCGACGGGAAACCCGAGCTCGTCTGCATCACAAAGGGCGCCTACGGCTACGCCACGCCCGACTGGAGCGATCCGGCCAAGCCGTGGACGTGGCATCCGATCTCGCCGAACAAGAATTACGGCAACTTTACCCACGGCCTGGGCCTCGGCGATGTGAACGGCGACGGCCGCCAGGACCTGCTGGAAAAGGACGGCTGGTGGGAACAGCCCGCGTCGCTCGCCGGCGATCCGCTCTGGCAGTTCCACCCCGGCCCGTTCGGCCTGGGCGGCTCGCACATGTTCGCCTACGACGTGAACGGCGACGGGCTCAACGACGTCATCACGGCGCTGACTGCCCATGCTTTCGGCCTCGCGTGGTTCGAGCAATACCGCGAGGGCGGCGAGATAAAGTTCAAGGAGCACATCCTGATGAACAAGGAGCCGAACGAGAACCGCTACGGTGTGAAGTTCTCGGAACTGCACGCCATCGAGCTGGTGGACATGGACGGCGACGGCCTGAAGGATATCGTCACCGGCAAACGCTTCTGGTCACACGGCCGCACCGGCGATCCCGACCGCAACCAGGCCGCGGTAAACTACTGGTTCAAGATCGTGCGCGGCGCCGACAAGTCGGTGGATTTCGTGCCCCACCGCATTGACGACAACTCCGGCGTGGGCACGCAGCTCATCGTGGGCGACGTGGACAAGAACGGCCTGCCCGACCTCGTGGTGGGCAACAAGAAGGGCACCTTCGTGCTGCTGCACGAGCAGAAGGCCGTAGCGAAGGAAGAGTGGGAACAGGCGCAGCCGAAGCCGATAGGGAAGTAGGCTTGCGTCATACCGCGGCCAGCTGAGAACAAAGCCAGCGATAAACGCGATGACCGATGATGCGGGCAAAGCACGCCTCGCCGAATTCTTGGCGATGGTTCGCGAAAGCATGACGCAGTTCGCCGACTGCGAAACCGTCGACGTCAACACTCGCGGTTCCACGGGTGACAGCCCGCTCAAGATTGCCGTCGTAAATGACAACGCTCGGATTGTCGCCGACCTGCTTGAAGCGGGCGCCGATCCCAACATCGCTGGGGAGGACGACTGCACGCCGCTTCATCATGCAGCGGCACACGGCCACTGCGAAATCATCGGCCTGCTGCTGGCGCACGGGGCCTCGACCTCGGTGGTTGATCGCTACGGATACACTCCGGCGGACACCGCGAGAATACTTCATAACAAAGAAGCCTTCGAAATGCTCTCCTGAGCCACTTGAGCGCTTCCGGCTCGCGAGGACATTGGCAACATTGGCGTCCGCAGTGTGAACCGTTCCTAACCTTCCTTGCGTCGCTCCCGCTATACCGAGACCACGCTCCGCTGTTCCGCCGTCGCGCTGGCGCTGGTCGGGGCGATCCGGGTCTGCGCCGGCCGGGTGGTGGACGACCGCACTGTTTGCCTCAAGGCGCAGCAACTCTTCCGGCGGTTGCGGAAAAGAAATCCAAACTACAACAAGGGTGTGATCGCCGGCCCTGCCGGGCAGGAGGTTTAGTTTGGTCGCACCGGAGGGTTGGTCGAAGATGGCGGCGAACGATTACAGAAGTCAACCATTATCGCTTACAACTGACAACAATGATCGACACCCATTGGTGAAACCCTCTGCCGCGTCCGGTCGGCGAGCTTCCGGGCCGTCAGTGAACGCATTTTCCAGAACCGGGTGTTTTGGTCGACACCCGCGTTCACAGGAGTGGAGCCGCGCCCGCAGCGGGCACCGCGAAAGACGAAAAGGCCCCTCGCCGCTACCCAACGGCGAGGGGCCGGTGCCACTGCACCCACAACACATCCACATCATTCCAGGCGGACACGGTAGAATCCATCGGTCACGGGAGCGCCGGCAGTCCATTCAAGCGGTGCGCCGGTGCCGGCCAACCGCGTAACCTCGGTCCAGATGGCCGGATTGAGTCCGGGCGAGTGCTCGACCACGTAGGTCCGGCCGGCGCGGCTGTTCACCACCAATTGCGCGCGTCCCTCGGCCGAACGCCGGGGGGAGATGCGCCGTTCGTCGTTCACGTTGAGCCGGACAACGGTATTCCGCAGGAAACCCCCGGACTGAAAGAAATCTCCGGCCAGGAGGATCTGACCCGAGGAATCCGTGGCGAAGGACACCGAGCTGCCGGCGAGATACGCCGCCCCCAGGCCCAACCGAAACTCCGGGTCGAGGGCCCCGTCCGGAAGCAGGCGGACGATCGTGGCGTTCACGTCATCCAACAAACTTGCACTGCCCACTGCCGCCAGGATTCGGCCGGTGCCATCGAGCGCGAGGCGATGAACGCCGTTCGTGACCGCCGCACTGGGTTGGAACGAGGCGTCCACCGCTCCGCTGCCAAGCAGACGCATGAGTCCGAAGGCGGCGCTCCGGCCGGGAATGGCCGGCGGCTCACCCACGAGCACCCTTCCATCGGCCAGCGCCAGCACGTGGCTGACCTGCGGCAGGATTCCCGCTGGCGGAGTGAAGACGGCGTCCAGCGAGCCATCGGTCAGCAGGCGCGCGAGGTTCTGGCGGGGCTGGCCGCCGACCGTTTCAAAGGTTCCGCCGATGAACATGCTGCCATCCGGTTGCAGCGCGAGGTGCCGCAGGGAGGGCAGGGAGGAGGAAATGAAGGCGGGCGCCTTGAAGGTGGCGTCGGTTCGTCCGTCCGGCAGCAACCGCAGCGCGGTCGGATTGCCGAACTGCGGCCGGTGCAGGATCACGATGCGGCCCTCCGCGTCCACGTCCATCGCCCATACGTTGGCGCCCAGCACGACGTAGCCACCAATGCCGAAGCCGGTGTCCAGTTTTCCATCCGGCAGGAGGCGGAACACCGCCCCCGCGTCCGCGATCGGGGTCGCCTCGCTGACAAAGGGCAAAGAGGGAAATCGGGTCGTCTGGGCCAAGGCCAGCACCTTGCCCTCCGGCAGCGAACGGACGGCGATGACCTGGAGGACGCGCGCGGTCCGCGCCAGCTCCGGATTGAACTGAAAGGCCGCATCCACGGAACCGTCGCCGACCAGGCGCGCCAGGAAGGAACTGCGCGGCGCACCGAAATCGCTGAAGGCTCCGCCCAGCAGAACCTGCCCGTCAGCGGCGGCAGCGACCGCCATCGGCGCAGGTTGGACAATGCTGAAGCCGTCCAGCCGGGGCACCCGCAATCGGGTCGGAAACTCTTCCGCACTGCCGAAGCGCACGTCCACCGACCCCGGATGCGAGGGACCGCCGATGACTTCCACCGTCACCGTCTGGGAAATCGAACTGCCGGAGGAAGTCACCGTGAACTCGATGGACCCCGAATCCCGCAATTGCACGTTCCGCAGCCGGAGCTCCGGAAGCGTCCCGAGGACCGCCTCACCCCGTTTCCAGGCGAAGGTGCTTTCCGGCGGCACGTTCAGCCGCGGCATCAGGTTCAGCGAATGTCCCTCGGCGATTTCGACGCGCGTGGGCAGGCTGACGATCACGGGCTGCGCGGGCACCGCCACCTTCGCGAACACCGCGAGCGGCGCAGCGGTCACCGCGCCGTCCACGTCCGTGAAACGACCGGCCACAAAGAGCCGCCCATCGGCCAGTTCGCCCAGGCCGCGAACCTGCAGGTCCGACGTGCCGATGCCCCCGGGAAGTCCCATCCCGAGGTGCGGGCGGAAACTGGCGTCCACGCGGCCGTCGACCAGCAGTTGGCCGAGGCCGGAACGTTCCAGCCCGCCGAGACGGGCAAAGGCACCGCCCACAAGACTGGTGCCATCGCTGCGCACCGCGAGGCGGTCGGCGGCGCCCAGGACCGCGACCGGAGGGAATCCATTGTCCACCGTGGCGTCCGCGTTCAGCCGCAGCAACCAACGAGCGTTACGACCAGGCGGATTCAGGGGCCAGCCGGCGACCAGGAATTTCCCGTCAGGAAGCAGCGCCACCGCGTCGGCAACGTCGAAAGGCGGTTGAAACGATTCGTCCCGCTGGCCCGAGCGTTGCAGGCGATACAGTCCGCCTCCGCCCAGCACCACGTAACCGTCACCGTGGGGAATGACGGTCCTCACCGAGCCAGCCCGCGTGAAACTGCCGCCCTGAACGAACCCCGGATCGAAGGTTCCGTCCGGCAGGACCCGGTGCAGGTAGTCGTCGAGGATGCTCTCGGTTTGGTTGGTGATCACCGCCCCGACCAGCAGCGCACCGTCCGGCATCGGCGCCAGACAACTGACTCCCGGCGCTGCCACCGCCACGGAGAATGCCGGGTCCGCTTCGCCCCGGGCGCTGAGCCGGACGATGCGTGACGTGTTGGTCGGCGTTCCCGCCGGCTGGTAGGCCGTAAGGATGCGTCCATCCCCGAGCACGGTGAGCTGCCCGGGCCAGAAGCCCGGCAGCGGCCGGCGGACGAAGCCGGCGTCCAGCGACCCGTCGGCCTTCAGGGCCACGAGTTCCGGGCCGGCCGCGAACGCGAACACGGCCAGCAGCCGTCCGTCGGGATGCGCGGCGGCGGCCAGCACCTGCCTGGCGGACGGCAGGGCGGAATCCAGACGAAAGCCCGGATCAAGGTCGCCGGGCACCGGATTGGCCAGGCCAGGCAGGCCGGCGCAGATCAGGATGAGCCCCAGCAGGGATCGGACAGGAGCAGGTTGGGAGTTCATGGGAGCGGGTTGAACTGAGTGGACAGGTTTGCGGTTCAAACAGGTCGGGCGGTCAGGTGATGGCGATGGGATACCCCGGTCGATTACACACGTCAACATGTTTGTTGACACCTGCAAACAATAGCAGCACGACCGCCGCAGGGCAGGCGTGTGGTTCAGACGCGGTCCGGCTGGCCGAGCCCCGTGCGGTTGCGCTCCTGGGCAAACGCCAGGGCGATGGCCAGCGCGTCCGCGGCATCGGCTGCCGGAAGGTCGGCCAGCGCGAGCATCCGCTGCACCATCTTCGCCACCGCGAGCTTCTGGGCGCCGCCGAACCCGACGATGGCGAGCTTCACCTTGCGCGGCGCGAGCTCGAACACCCCGAGGCCGGCTTCCGCCACCGCGGCCAGCGCCGCGCCCCGCGCCTCGCCCATGATCAGCGCCGTGCGCAGGTTGCGGGCGTGGAAGAGCCCTTCGACCGCGCACACGTCGGGCCGGTGAACGCGGATGACTTCCCGGAGGGTCGCCGCGATGTGCCCGAGGCACCGCGAGCGTTCCCACGCGGGCGGACAGCGGATCGTCCCGTGCGCGAGCCCCACGGGGCCGGGCGAACCCAGCTCGATCACGCCGTAACCGGTGCCCCGCAGCGACGGGTCCACGCCCAGCACGCGCCGATACTGCACGACCGCGGCGGGCGCGGCCGCCTCAGCCTCAGGACGCTTCCGGGATTTTCCCGAAAGCCGTTGCTGAAGCTGCGCGAATTCCTGCGGCGAGATGCCCATGCGTGCGGGCGCCAGCGTGGGCGAAGCGTCCCGCGGCGTCCATGCCGGGTAACGGAACACCCTTCAGGCCGGGCGTCCGACGTTGGACTCGCCCCCATCGGCCTTCGCCGGCATGCTCACCGCATGTCCAAGAACGCCGTTGTCACCGGCGCCGGCAGCGGCGTCGGGCAAGCCACCGCCTTGAAACTAGCCGCCGCCGGCTGGCGGGTTGCCCTGCTGGGTCGCCGGGCCGAGGCCCTCGCGGAGACCGTTCGCCTCGCCGGAAACGCGGGCGGGCAGTTCCTGGTCTGCCCCTGCGACATCGGTGATTCCGATGCAGTCGCCACGGTGGCGGCCACGATCCTGGCCAAATTTCACGACGTGGAGCTGCTCGTGAACGCGGCCGGCACCAACGCGCCCAAGCGCGCCCTCGAGGTGCTGTCGCTCGCGGACTATCACGGAATGCTCAATGCCAACCTCAACGGCGCCTACTACTGCGTGCAGGCGTTCCTGCCGGGCATGCGCCGGCGCGGCTCCGGCACCATCGTGAACATCGTCTCCGACGCCGGCAAACAGGCCTCGCCCAAGGCGGGTCCGGCCTACGTGATGAGCAAGTTCGGCCTCGCCGGCCTGACGCAGGCGATCAACGCCGAGGAACGCGCCCGGGGCATCCGCGCGATCGCGATCTTCCCCGGCGACATCGACACGCCGCTGCTCGACAAGCGCCCGGTCGTCCCCGACGCCTCCGCCCGCGAACGCATGATGAAGCCCGAGGACATCGCCGACTGCGCCCTCTTCTGCGCCCAGCTTCCGCCCCGGGTGATTGTCGAGGAAATGCTGGTGCGGCCGCGGTGAAGGCGGCTTGCCTCGCGGCGCTTCCCCCACAGACTCCCGCGCGTGTCCAAACCTGTGCTCGTGACCGGCGGTGCCGGCTTCATCGGTTCGCATCTCGTCGAGCGCCTGCTCGCCGCGGGTGAATCCGTGGTCGTGCTGGATGACCTGTCCACCGGCCGGCAGCCCAACCTCGCGGCGGTGGCCGGACATCCCCGCCTGCGATTTCTCCAAGGCCGGGTTTCGGAGTTCGCGGGTCTCGCCGAATTGGTGGCGGAGTGCGGCTTCGTGTTTCACCTCGCCGCCGCGGTCGGGGTCGAACTGGTGGTGAATTCGCCCATCCGGACCATCGAGACCAACCTGCGCGAGGCCGAGGCGATCCTGAATGCCGCCGGCCGCGCCCAGGTGCCGCTCCTGTTCACCAGCACGTCCGAGGTTTACGGCAAGAGCCCCAAGTCCGTGTTCCGCGAGGACGACGACCTGCTGATCGGGCCGCCCACGCTCGGCCGCTGGAGCTACGCCTGCTCGAAGCTGATGGACGAGTTCCTCGCCTTCGCCCACATGCGCGAACGCGGACTGCCGATGACGATCGTGCGCCTTTTCAACGTCTCCGGCCCGCGGCAGACCGGCCAGTGGGGCATGGTGCTGCCGCGTTTCGTCGAGGCGGCAAAAGCCGGCCGGCCGCTGCGTGTGCACGGCGACGGCGAACAGACCCGCTGCTTCTGCCACGTCGCGGATGCCGTCGAGGGACTTCTGCAGCTGCGTGCGTGTGCCGCCGCGCGCGGCGAGGTGGTGAATGTCGGCAACGACGTCGCCATCACCATCGGGGACCTCGCCCGGCGGGTCATCGCGGAGCTGGGTTCCGCCTCGGTGATTGAGACGATTCCCTACGAGCAGGCCTACGCCGCGGGTTTCGAGGACATGCGCCACCGCCGGCCAGACCTGGCCAAGCTGGAACGGCTCACGGGCTTCCGGCCGCAGCGGGATTTGGGCGCCATCATCCGCGACCTTGCCGCCGGCTCGTGACCGGCGCGCGGACACAACGCAACCCACGGGCAACCTTGGCCAACGGGCGACGGGCCATGAATGCGGCCAGGCGGCATCACGTCGGCGTTTTCACCGCGGAGAATTTGTCCTGGGTCAAGGTTTTGGCTCACAGCCGCGGACAGACTGCCATTCCATGAAGCCATCGTCGTTCTCTCGGGCCGGCCTGCTGACCGCGCTGGGTCTGGCGCTCGTCACGCCGGCCGCGGCGCAGTCCGGCGAGGAATACGAGCAGGCGCCGATCCGCTACACCGCCACGGCCCCCAAGGACGCCATCACCAAAATCGAGGCGCGGCTGCAATCCGGCGACCTGAAGCTCGAGGGTGACGACCGCACGAAGATGCTCCGGCTGCTCCGCGAACTGGACATTCCGGTCGAAAGCCAGGTGATCGTCTTCGCCAAGACCAGCTTCCAGCGCGAACGCATCAAGCCCTCCACGCCGCGCGCGATCTTCTTCAACGACGACATCTACCTCGGCTGGGTTCCCGGCGGGCTGTTCGAGGTCGCGAGCATGGATCCGGAACTGGGTCCCATCTTCTACGGTTTTGACCCGCATGAGGAAACCGTGCCCAACAAGGCCCGGTTCGGGCGCGACGAGGACTGCCTGCGCTGTCACGGCGGCCAGTTTGTCCGTGGAATCCCCTCGGTGTTCGTCCGCTCCGTCCACAGCGACGAATCCGGTGATCCCCTGCTGAAGTTCGGCAGCGAGGTCGTGGATCACCGCACGCCCTTCAACGAACGCTGGGGCGGCTGGTATGTGACCGGCCACCACGGCCAGGCGCTGCATCGCGGCAATGTCTTTGTGCGCGAGCAGAAGGGCGAACTCGTCGCCGACCTCACGAAGGGCGCGAACATCACGAACCTCGCCCCGTTCTTCGACCTCCGTCCGCATCTCACCGACACCAGCGACATCGTCGCGCTCATGGTGATGGAACATCAGCTCGCCACGCACAATGCCCTGACCCGAGCCGCCTTCGCCGCCCGGCGCATGATGCACTATCAGCAGAGCGTCCAGCGCGACCTGAAGGAGGAGGTCACCGCGGAACCGACCTACGACAGTGTGCGCCGCGTCATCGAGAATTCCGCGCAGGACGTCGTGGACCACCTGCTCTTCAAGGACGAGGCCGCTTTGCCCGAAGGCGGCATCCAGGGTTCGCCTGCCTTCCGCGAGATGTTCCAAAAGCGCGGTCAGCGCACCGCCGCCGGCAAATCGCTGCGCGATCTCGACCTGAAACACCGCCTGTTCCGCAACCGGTGCAGCTACCTCATCGATTCGCCGCAGTTCACCGCCCTGCCGCGTCCGCTCCGGGAACGGATTTACCAGCGACTCGCCCGCGCACTGCATCCGACGGAGCCGGACCCGCGCTACGCCTACCTCCCGGCCGACGAACGCGCCCGCATCGTCGCGGTGCTGCGCGCCACGCATCGTGGGCTGCCGGCCGACTGGCTGGCGAACTGAATACGGGACGCCGCAGGCGCGATTCGATGCCGCAGGCTTGTCCGCCGCGTTCATGCTCCGCAGACTCACCGCATGAATTCCCCGGGCAGATGGGCCGATCCGCGGTCGTGGTTCGCGCGGATGGGGATTTCGCTGATGGCGGCAATGTGCGCGCTCGGTGTGCTGGCGGCACCGGCACCGACCTTCGAGAAGGACATCCGCCCGATCCTCAAGGCGCACTGTTTCGACTGTCACGGAGAGGGCGAGCAGCTCAAGGGCGGGCTCGATGTTCGCCTGCGCCGTTTCCTTGTTGCCGGCGGCGACGACGGTCCGGCCATTGTGCCGGGCAAGCCCGACCAGAGCGAACTGCTGAAGCTCGTCGAGAGCGGCAAGATGCCGAAGCGCGACAAGAAGCCCACGCCGGCCGAGATTGCCCTGCTCCGCCAATGGATCGCCACCGGCGCGAAGACCGCGCGGCCCGAGCCGATGGAATTGCCCGAAGGAACGAGCGGTATCACCGAGGAAGAACGTTCCTTCTGGTCGTTCCAGCCGATCCGCCAGCCGGCCGTGCCCAAGACAAAGGGCCGCGACCGGGCACGCACGCCGGTGGACGCCTTCCTCGTCGCCGCGATGAAGCCGGCCGGCGTCCGCTTCTCGCCCGACGCCGATCCGGTGACCTTGGTCCGCCGCGTGACGCTGGACCTCACCGGCCTGCCGCCCACGCCGGCGGAGGTGGAGGCGTTCGTGCGGGAATGCGCGGAGGAGAAGAATCTGGAAGGCAGGAAAGCAGGAAGACGGGAAAACAAGCCCGCCAACGGGCCGGCCGGTCGTTCTGCTTCAGGCCCGGAGGGCCGGCAGACAGTAGCCCCGGGCGTGAGCCCGGGTTTGGTGAATGGAATCGTGGCGAGCCCCGGAGGGGCGAAAGAACCTTCTGCCGCTCCTGCCGGAACTGAGGACGCTTTGGTCAATTCATCCCCGGGCTCACGCCCGGGGCTACTTTCTATCGCGCCTCCGGCGCTTTCGACCGGCTCCGCCTACGAGCGCCTCATCGACCGCCTGCTCGACTCGCCACACTACGGCGAACGCTGGGGCCGCCATTGGCTCGACGTCGCCGGTTACGCCGACTCCGACGGCTACAGCGACGCCGATCCGCCGCGCCCCTACGCCTACAAGTATCGCGACTACGTCATCCGCGCCTTCAATGACGACAAGCCGTTCGACCGCTTCCTTACCGAACAGCTCGCCGGCGACGAACTCGCACAGGCCACGGCTGCCAACGCCGCTTCCGTCGCCCTCGCCAGCGCCGAGTCCCGCGACCTGCTGACCGCCACCGGCTTCCTTCGCATGGGCGCCGACGGTTCCGCCACCGACGCGCTCACCGACCGCGACGCCGTTCGCAACCAGGTCGTTGCCGACACGCTCAAGATCGTCTCCACCTCGCTGCTCGGCCTGAGCGTCGGCTGCGCGCAATGCCACGACCACCGCTACGACCCGATCCCGCACGCCGATTACTACCGGCTGCGCGCGGTGTTCGAGCCCGCCTACGACTACACCCACTGGCGCACGCCGGCCGAACGCCTCGTCTCGCTCTACACCGACGACGACCGAAAGCAGTCCGCTGCGATCGAAGCCGAGGCACAAAAGCTCGCCGCCGAGAAGGAGGCGAAGCAGAAGGACTACCTCGCCGACGCGCTGACGAAGCACCTCGAGAAGTTCGACGAAGCCCTGCGCGGCCCCCTCCGCGCCGCCTACGACACGCCCGCCGACAAACGCACGCCCGAGCAGAAGAAGCTGCTCGCGGACAACCCCAGCGTGAACATCCATCCGGGCGTCCTCTACCAATACAACCAGAAGGCCGCCGATTACCTGAAGGCGATGGACACCAAGATCGGCGAAATCCGCGCGAAGAAACCGGCTGAGGATTTCCTGAGCGTGCTCACCGAGCCGCCCCATCACCAGCCCGTGACCCGCGTGTTTCACCGCGGCGATTACCACCAGCCCAAGGCCGCGGTGCTTCCCGGCGGACTCAGCGTGCTCAGCGCGACGGGACAACCCATCGAGTTCCCGACGAACCGCGCCGACCTAGCCACGAGCGGCCGAAGACTGGCCTTCGCCCAGTGGCTCACCAGCGGCACGAATCCGCTCGTCGCCCGTGTGCTGGTGAACCGGGTGTGGCTCCATCACTTCGGCCGCGGTCTCGTGAACACGCCGGCCGACTTCGGCGCGATGGGCGAGAAGCCGTCCAACCCAGAGCTGCTCGACTGGCTCGCCAGCGACTTCATGCAGCACGGCTGGAAGCTCAAGCGCCTGCACAAGCTCATCCTGACTTCGACCGCCTACCGGCAAGCCTCACGACGCGACCCGAAGCAGGAACGGCGTGATCCGGAGAACCGCTTTTACTGGCGCAAGCCCGTCCAGCGCCTTGATGCCGAGGTCATCCGCGACGCGGTGCTCGCCACCAGCGGTTCGCTGAACCGGAAGCAGTTCGGCCCGCCCGTGCCCGTGCGCCCCGACGTGCATGGGCAGATCGTCGTGGGCGAGGACAAGACAACCGGCGACAACAAGATGCCCGTGGAAGGTTCGCTGAACGGCGAGGAATTCCGCCGCTCGGTTTACGTGCAGGTGCGCCGCAGCCGGCCGCTGGCGCTGCTGCACGCGTTCGACGCGCCGGTGATGGAGGTGAACTGCGAGCGCCGCCAACACAGCACCGTGGCCACGCAGTCGCTGATGCTGATGAACAGCCAGTTCCTGCTCGACCAGGCCGCCCGCTTCGCCGCCCGCCTCGAAACCGATGCCGGCCCCGACCGCGTCGCCCAAGTCCGCCGCGCCTGGCAGCTCGCCTTTCAGCGACCGCCCACCGCCGCCGAACAGACCGAGGCCCTGGCCTTCGTGGAACGGCAGATCGCCCACCTCGCATCGTTTCCCACGCCACCAGCCGACGACAAGGCGAAGAAGGACGAGAAGGCCAAGGCCGAACCGAAACCCACACCCGAACGGCAGGCGCTCACGAACCTCTGCCAGGCCCTGCTGAGCGCGAACGAGTTCCTTTACGTGGATTGATATCCGCCTCGGGTGAGGCGAGGCTTGCAGCCGCCAGCGCTTGTTGAGTTTATCGGGTCGTTGGCGCCTTTTCGCGATGTGTTTCTCCGATCTCACAACTGCGCTCGGCTACGCTGACGCCCCGCTCTACCGCGAGGGCGACTGCGCAGATTTGGTGGCAGAGGAGGATATGCACCTTGTCCGCGCGGCGCGCGACGCTTGAGCCAAGGGGACCTTCTTCTTCCGCTCGGCTCCGGGAAAAAGCTGCCGCCCTGCGGTTCAACTGGCCGTGGCTGCGGATGCCAGAGAGGCGCGCGAGATTCACCGGCGGCTTTGGAACCAGGGCGTCAATCCGTTCCTCATCGTTCTGTTGCCGGGCGAGGTTCGTGTGTATGCGGGCTTCAAGTTTCATCCCGGCGATGTCGGCGCGGGGTTGCTGAAAACCGTGAAGCTCTCCACTGGCCGGGTGCCGGACATCGCTTCGCTGCTCGCGGTCTATCACGCCGACGCCATCAATCGCGGCGAGCTGTGGGTCACGCAGCAGAAGCACCTACGGCCGGAAGGCCGTGTGGACGCCACGCTCCTCGCCGGGCTGCAAAGCCTGAGCGTTGTGCTCCAGCATCGGCACAAGGTCAGCCGCCCGAGCAGCCACGCGCTCATCGGGCGCTTTGTGTATCTCCACTACCTGCGTGCCCGGCGAATTCTCACGCCCGAGTGGATGGCTAGCGAAGCATCCGTGGCGGAAGCCGACGTCTTTTCACCCGACGCCACGCTCGCCGCATTCCGCAGGCTGTCGAAGGCGGTCGAAAAGACGTTCAATGGGAAGATCTTCCCGATTCCATGGGGCGCGAAGAATCCGCCACGCGCCGAAGCGGTGAAGGAAGTGGCCCGCGTCTTTGCGGGTGAAGACCCGTCGTCGGGGCAACTCCCGCTACCGTTCACGGCGTACGACTTTTCGCACATCCCCATCGAGCTGCTCTCGTCCATCTACGAGCAGTTTCTCCACGCCGAAGACCCCGACGCCTCATCACAGGACGGCGCGCACTACACGCCGGAGCCGCTCGCGGAGTATGTCGTCTCCGAAGTGCAATCCGTGCTCCCGATGCGTGAGAAGATGAGGATTCTCGACCCTTGCTGCGGCTCGGGCGTGTTCCTCGTGGTTGCGTTCCGCCGCCTCGTTGAGCGCGAGTGTTCCAGGCGGGGCCTGCGCCTGCTCCCGGCGCAGGACGTGAAGCGGTTGCTCACCGAGAGCATCTTCGCGGTCGAGCGCAACAAGACGGCCTGCGGTATCGCCGCGTTCAGCCTCGTCCTCACGATGCTGACCTACATTGACCCGCCGGAACTCCACCGGCTCAAACGCTCGTTCAAATTTCCCTCGCTCATCGGCAAAAACCTTTTCCCGGAGGACTTCTTCGCACCCGACGGCAGCTTCTGGGCGAAAAGCGACCCGGAGACCAAGGAGCCGCTGCGCTTCGATTGGATAATCGGAAATCCGCCCTGGGTGGAACTGAACCCGAAGACCGACGAGGCGAAAAAGAAGGCCAAGCCGATACGTGATTGGATTGCCGCGCATCGCGCGGAGTGTGCCTTCGCGCGCGACCGCACCGGCGAGGCGTTTGCGTGGAGAGTGCGCGACGCGCTGAAACCCGACGGCGTCGCCGGTCTCGTCCTCGCCGCCAAGACGCTCACAAACGACCAGCTCAAGGGCTGGCGCGCAAAGTTCTTCGCCTCGCATCGCGTCCACCGCGTGACGAACTTCGCGAACCTCGCCTACGTGATTTTTCCCGGCGTGGACGAAGGAGCCATGACATTGACCTACGGACTGCCCGGAGCCGGCAAGCTGCCGTCAATTCTCCACGTTGGTCCGTTCGTGGCGAACCAAGTCGCCATCTCGCGGGTGAAAAAGGCGTGGGTCGTCGGCGTCACCGAGTCCGAGCTGAAATCCGTCGCCGCCAGCGATGCCGCGTCTGGCAATGCGGCGACGTGGAAAATCGCGCTGTGGGGAAATCACCGCGACGTGCGTGAACTCGCGCGCCTCAAATCGCTCTGGCCAACGACGCTCAAGGAGCTCGCCAACTCGCGCGGGTGGTGTCTGGCGCTGGGGCTGCAGTTGAAGAAAGACGCCGGACGGGTGTGGACGGATAAGAAGGGCAGAAAGCGGGAAGAGAATGCTCACGTCAAAGAGTTGGAAGGGCTGCCGCTTCTTAAACATCGGGCGTTAGTAGGTTCCGGGCCGCATCTTGAATTCACATCGGACTACCTCGGTAAGAACACGAAAGGATGTTACGCACGAGGCGGGCGAACGAAGGGCGTCGGACTTGTTTCCGCCCCTCACGTTTTCCTCTGGAACGATTGGGCGGCGTTCAACAACGACAAGTGCATCATCGAACACTCCAAGGTCGCTGTCGCTGGCAAGAGCGACAAAGATGAAGATGCCTTGCGTGCAGTGTCACTCATCTGGACATCCAGCATCACGCAGTTCGCCATGGTTCTCGAACTGAGTTCCGACTGGGGATTTGGCCGCAGTTTGATTGACCTCGGTGACGCCGAGAGCGTTCGCCTTCCAGAGCTGACCGATGCTGTTGCTACAAACCTTGCGGACCTGCATCGCCAATTCGCAGCAGAGGTGCGTGCGGGTGCGGCCTTCGATGACGCCTTTCGACGACGACTAGACAGGGCGGTTGCCGATGCCACTGGACTGCCAGCATCCGTGATGGACACGGCAACCGATTTCGCGCTGAACAGGATGGATTTCAACAAAGGTGTCGTCCCTCCTTCTGCTAAGCTTCCGCCTATTGAAGCAGACCTCCGCGCCTACGCCGCGCGACTGGCGGGTGAACTCGATGCCTTCGTAGCCCGTAAGGCGCGGCATCGCATCACTATCCTGCACAGCAGTGCGGGTGTGTGCGCTTCCGTCGAAATCACCCGCGCCCGCGCCTCGATTGAGCCCGTCATTCGCGATGCGACCGGCGCGGACTCCGCCACGCTCCGCAAGCTGCTTGCCGCCGCGGAGCAGCAGTTTAGCCAGTGGGTCTATGTGAAGCGCAGCGTGCGAATCATGGACGACGCAACCGAGACGCTGCACCTCATCAAGCCGCCTCGCCGCTGCGAGTGGACGGAAGGCCGCGCGCTGCTCGATGCGGGCGACGTGATTGCGGAAATCGCCACGAGACGAAAATGAGCAACGGCGGAGCGGGCAGCGGATGGGACGTGTATCTCGACTCGATTCGGGAGCACTCGCACCAGTTGCTCGCCTGGGCATACGCCGACGTCCGCGCCCAGCTTCACTACGACAGCGACGAACCGGCCATCACGGGCCTGCTATGTCAGGCGATGCAGAAACGCATCTACCATCCCGACACACCTGACGCCTATCTCTTCTACGCCATCGGTGACCAAGCGCCCATCAGTCCAGACGGTGAACTTGGCAACGACCGGCTCCGTCTCGACATCTCGGTTCGCCGCACCGGCATCCGGCAGGAAATCGTCTATGCGTTCGAGGCAAAGCGGCTCCGCACAGGCGGTTTCTCCATCGGGAAATACACCGGAGCCGGTGGAATGGGCGATTTCATCGAATGTCGCTATGCCACCGGCTGTCCCGAAGGCGCGATGGTTGGGCTTTGGCAGGACAAAGACGTCACCTACTGGATGGGAGAACTCGAACGTGCGTTCGAAGCCGATGCCAGTGAACCAACGCCGAGCCTTGGCGTTGAGGCCGCTCTTTCTCCGTTGGTCGTCATTGAGAGCTTACCAAACCAGTTGAACAGCAAACATCGTCGCACCGACGGGAGCTGCATCAGGCTGCTTCACGTCTTCCTCGACTGCCGGTGAGGAATTGTGGGATTGGCTGACTTCCTCTCCGCCACTCACTTCAGCGGCATGCCCGGCTCCGGCTTCCCGTTGGTCGTGAGGATCTGGAAGTGGTGCACGCCGGCGGCGAGCGGGTGGTCACTGGTCCAAACGATCCGATGGTCGGGCGTCACCTCGACCATCGAGATGCCGGTGTTGGCCGCGTGGCTGCCGACGACGGTGTTGCCGTTGGCCAGGCGCTGGGAGCCGCACGGGTCCTTGAACAGCCCCTTCACATGGTCGTTGTTCACCTGCCACGCGATTTCGCCGCGGCCGTTGAACTCGACGACCTTGTTGCCGTGCGTGAGCGAGACGAGCGTGTGGCCGTTGTCGAGGCGGATGGCGGTGAAGGGCCAGTTCTCCGCGGGCCGGCCGCCGAGTTCGGGCAGGTCAGTGCGCAGGACGTTCACGACGCGGCCGTCGGGCGCGTATTCCTTCACGGCGAAGGCGAGCAGGTGCGGCACGAGGTAGTTGCCGTTGCGGAGCTGCCGGGCCATGCGGGTCTGCATGTGGGTGTTGTCGGTCTCGGGCTGGAGCGGAACGGTGTGCACGACCTGGCCCTGCGGGTTGACCTCCAGTATCCGCGGCTTCGCGCCGAGTTCGGTGACGAGCGTGTTGCCGTTGTAGAGCCGTTGGGCGGTGCTGAGTTCTCCGTTCTCCGGGCTGCGCCGGTAGTGGAACACGACGCGATTGGTCGTTTCCCCGGAACGGGCGACTTCCTCCACGCGATCGGCGTAGGCGAGCAGCACGTTGCCGTTGGGCAGCACGAAACCGTCACGCGAGCCGCCGGCGTATTCCCAACTGGCCTTCCCGTCCTCGCCGATGATCGCGGTCTTGCCGCCGAGCACCAGGTAGGAGTGCCGGATGGCGGCAGGCGCGGGCTCCGCCGCGCTGAAGGTCAGGAGTCCGAGCACCAGGGACGGAACGAGAGTGGCAAGGCGGCTGAAGCGGGAGAACATTCCGCGAGCATTTCCGGCGGCTTCCGGGAGCGGAAGCGGAATTTCGCTGACGGCGCCCCCGCGTCGGTGCCGGCCGGAAAATCCGCCGTGCAAACCCGGACGCCGCGTGGGACATGTTGTTCATGTTCCCCCGGGCCCGCTTTCACCGCCGCGGCTTCACGCTGATCGAGCTGCTGGTGGTCATTGCCATCATCGCGATCCTGGCGGGGATGCTTCTGCCGGCGTTGTCGCGGGCCAAGCAGCAGGCACAGCGGATCAAGTGCCTTAACAATCAGCGCCAACTCGGGGTCACGTCGCTCCTCTACAGCGGCGATTCGCAGGAATGGCTGGTGACCAACGGCGAGGTGGATTCGGCCGGTGGAACCGGACCCAAGCTCTGGGTGCTGGGCGGTTATCACAGTTTTGCACCGGCGTTCACGAACACGGCGTATCTGGTGGACCGCCGTTATGCGGCCTTTGCCGCCTACATCCAAGCCAAGGACATCTACAAGTGTCCCGGCGACGTGACGACCCATGTGGTCAGCCGCGGCCGGCCGGTGCCGCAAGTCCGGAGCTACGCAATGAATCTGTATCTGGGGTCCAACGCGGACATGCAGAACCGACTGTCCCCGCGGTATCGGGCCTTCCGCAAGGCAACCGACCTGCCCAGTCCGGCCGAGACGTTCCAATTCCAGGACCTCGCCCCGCAGAGCCTGTGCACCCCGGCGTTCATCGTGCTGATGCCGGGCAACGCCAACGACCAGTTCTTTCACCTGCCGGCCTCGCATCACAATTCCGGCGGCGTGATTGCCTTCTCCGACGGCCATGCCGAGGCGCACCGCTGGCGGGACGCCCGCACGTTCAAGAAAGCCACCCAGGGCCAGCGCATCGACCACAACCTCGTGGTGCCGCGCAGCCAGGACCTGAAGTGGATCCAGGAACATACGACGGTGCCGAGATGACCGCAGCCCGGGGAGAAATCCCCGCCGCGGGCGCCGTTCACCGCTTGGGCCGGAGCGTCTGCGTATCGCGCCGGAGTTCCTCGAGGTGCTTCAGCACGTCGGCGGTGAGGCGGTCCATCTTCTCGTGCAGGTTCACGATCTCGAGCTCCGCCTTGAGGTTCACGTCATACTCGATGTCCGACCGGACGCGGTCCTTGGCCGCCTGCCGGTTCTGGCTGAGCAGCACGAACACCGACAGGAAGATCGCCTCCAGCGACACGGTGAGGGTGAGGAAACCGAACGGGAACGGATCCCACTGCGGGATGCCGGGGAACTTCACCGAGTTGAGCAGCAGCCACACGCCGAACCACACGACGTGCAGCATGAGGAACGAGATGCTGCCGGCGAATTCCGCGATCCAGTCGGCACCCTTCTGCACCAACGTGCGGCGGTCCGCGCATTCCTCGTTCACGTTGCGGGTGGCAGTGTGCCGCAGGCGCTCCGCCGTGAACCGCATCCGCCGGCCCATGGCGGCCAGCAGGTCCATGGCGGCCTGGGGCCGCAGCCGGAGAAAGCGCTCGAGGTCCGCCCGCAGCAGCCGGAGCGCCTCGGTGTCCTCGGTGGCCACGACCGAGGCGCTGCGGGGTCCGGAATCGAGCAGGGAAATCTCGCCGACGAAGCCGCCGGCCGACACGCTCTCGAGCACGATCCGTTCGCCGGTGTCGTTCTTGAAGAAGACCTCGAACCGGCCGGTGCGGAGCAGGAACAGCGCCTCGCCCGGATCGCCGACCTGAAAGACCGTGTCGCCGGCCTTGAAGTTCACGACCTCCAGTTCGGCCACCAGCTCGGCCCGCTCGTTGTCATCGAGGAATTGGAAGAGGGCGACGCCCTTGAGCAGCTCGGAATCCGGACGCATGGCGGAGCATGGGCCGACGGTGCGTCCGGGAGGAAGCCTCTTCGGCTGGCCTTCCCGTTTCCTCCGCCCGGCCTTCCCCGTATTCTGGGGCCGTGACCGCCCAACGGATGTCCCTTGCGGAGGACCTCGTGCTCGATGCCCGCCGGGTCGTGTGGCTGCCCCCACACCGAACCCTGGTGGTGCCCGACATGCACCTCGGCTTCGCGTGGGTGCAACGGCGCCGCGGCCAGCTCCTGCCGGTCGAAGGCACTGCGGATGCCCTGACACGGCTAGCGGAGGTGACGGCCGATTACCGCCCACAACGCCTCGTGTTCCTCGGCGATTTGGTTCACGCCGCCTGCGACGTGGAACCGCTCCGCCACGACCTCACAGCCCTCGTTCACCAGTATGCCGGTGGTCCGGAACTGGTCCTCGTGCTGGGGAATCACGATCACCGGCTCCCAGCTCTGCTGGCCGAATGGAGCCTCGCGATCCGGACGGTCCCGGTGCTCGACCTAGGCCGCTTCCGGCTGATCCACGGACACGAGCCCGCACCCGTCGAACTGCTCGAACCGACCGACCGACTCGTGCTCATCGGCCACGAGCATCCGAGCGTGGAGCTCGGTGACGGCGTCGCCACACGGATGAAGTGCCCGGCCTTTGCGTGGGATGACCGCACGCTGGTGATCCCGGCCTTTTCCGAGTGGGCCGCCGGCTGCAACCTGCAGCGCCGGGACTTCCTCGGTCCGGTGGCCCGGAGCGCCCGGTTCCACACGGTGGCGGCGTGCCTGGGACCGCGCCTGCTCCGGGTTCCTTACGCGCGATTGCTGCAAGAAGTGACTTCCGCTGGCACCGGCTCCCGGGCTAGATAACGGCCGTGCAGTTCCATGAATTCGGTTTCCGGCTGGCCCTCCAGGACGCCATCAACGCCCTCGGCTACAAGGAACCGACCCCCATTCAGGCCCAAGCCATTCCCCTGTTGCTCGAGGGCAAGGACGTCATCGGCTCCGCCCAGACCGGCACCGGCAAGACCGCCGCGTTCGCCCTGCCGATCCTCCACCAGATCGGCGTCCACGCCCGCGATCCGCGCTGCCTGATCCTGGAGCCGACCCGCGAACTCGCCGTCCAGACCGAGGAGAATTTCCGCAAGTTCGCCCGCTTCACCGACCTCCGCTCCGTCGTCATCTACGGCGGTGTCGGTTACGAGCAGCAGCGCGCCGCCATGAAGGCCGGCGTGGATGTGATCGTCGCCACGCCCGGCCGCCTGCTCGACCTCGTGCAGGACCGCACCGTGTCGCTCGCGCAGGTGAAGCACCTCGTGCTCGACGAGGCCGACCGGATGCTCGACATGGGTTTCCTTCCCGACGTGAAGCGCATCCTCGAACGCTGCCCCAAGGAGCGCCAGACCGCCCTCTTCTCCGCCACCATCCCGCCCGCCATCGCCACGCTGGTGAAGTGGGCCATGAAGGACCCCGTGCGCGTGGCCGTGGACATCGAGCGCTCCGCCGCCTCGACCGTGAAGCACGTCATGTATCCCGTGGCTGAGCGCCAGAAGAACGATCTGCTGCTCGCCCTGCTGGAGCATGCCCACTGGGAAAGCGTCATCATCTTCTGCCGCACCAAACGCGGCGCCGACGACGTCTTCGCGACCCTCAAGCGCGCCAACCACAAGGCCACGGTCATCCACTCCGACCGCACGCAGGGCCAGCGCCAGCAGGCACTCGACGGCTTCAAGAAGGCCCGTTACGAGGTCCTCGTCGCCACAGACATCGCCGCCCGCGGCCTCGACATCGCGGATGTCACCCACGTGATCAACTACGACGTGCCCGAGCACCCCGAGGATTACGTCCACCGCATCGGCCGCACGGGCCGCGCGATGGCGACCGGCGACGCCATGACGATCATGACCGCGAGCGACGCCCAGCTCGTGGCCGCGATTGAGCGCTTCATCGGCCAGAAAGTGCCGCGCGAGAAGCTGGAGAACTTCACCTACCAATACACCGCGATCTTCGACGAAGCCCGCCTCGGCCCGCTCTCCGAACGGCGTGTGCGCGGCGTGAAGCTGTCCGGCGGCGGGTATTCGATCGGGGGCGGGCGCAGGCGGCGTTAATAGGCCAATGACGCGCACTCAGACAATTGCGCGGATCGCTTGGGCGTCACTTCTAGCGTGCGCCCTTGCGGTGCTGGTCTTCGGTTGGCAGCCGATTGGTCCGCGGAGTTCCCAAACTGCGTTCCAGATTCTGGTGGTATCCGCCGGGGTGCTCTTGTTTCGCTACGTAAACACGAAGCCGTGACCCTCGGCCCGCTCTCCGGTTTGGGCGTGCGCGGCGTGAAGCTGTCCGGCGGCGGGTATTCAATCGGGGACGGACGCAGGCGGAGGTGATGGTAATTCAGAGGCGTTGGCAGAGACGTCCGTAATGGCGCCTCTACTTCAGCGATTTCAGGTAGCGATTCCTCATCCTTCCAACTTCGAGAAAGTCGTTTCCGTTGGATTTTGAGGAATCTTGTATCGCGACTCGACCGCCAACGTTGGTGACAGCGATTGCCAACAACAGTTCACCGGTTTGCCCTTTTTTGCCAACGATGACGAAGCCTTCGGCAGCTTGGCGCCCATCAAATACCAAACCAAGATCCGCAGCCTTCGTTTCCATTTTCTGGATGACCTGTTCAATTTGGGCGTCGGCATTCTTGCTTGGCGGAATGGACTGCGGAGGCAACTGATAGTTATTGAGCAACCGCACTAGCTGCCATTGGGCCGGACTAGGTTCACCTCCAGTTGACGAGGGTTGCAGGGACAGACAGCCCTGAAAGGCCAACACTGCTACGAGCGCCAAAAGCCAAGGGTGAGCCGTCTTCATTTGGTGCGTTGGTGGAGGGTTTGTAGTCGCGATCAGTTGTTGGGCCCCGTGAAAAGCTGTCGCGAACAGAACACGTCGAGCAAGTGAGATTTATCAGGAAGTAACGATTAGGGAGTGTCTTCAAACCAGCTGCGGAGCAGCGGAAGACAGTAGCCCCGGGCGTGAGCCCGGGGTGGGCGCCTCCCCCGCGACCCAGCTCCGGAGGAGCGGCAGAAAGGCGTCTGTCGCTCCTCCGGAGCTGGTGACTATCCATAACCAAACCCACAGCTCACGCTGTGGGCTACTTTCTTCCACACCTCCGGTGCTGAGAATCGGGTTTGAAGACACTCCCTAGCCGCACGCACTCCAAGACGCTTCGCGACCAACTACGCGCTCAGGCCAAATTCGCGCAGGAAACGCCCCGTGTGGCTTTCCGGGCATTGGGCGACTTCTACCGGCGTGCCGCTGGCCACGACGCGGCCGCCTTTGTCGCCGGCGTCGGGGCCGAGATCAATCACCCAGTCGGCGGACTTGATGACGTCGAGGTTGTGCTCGATCACGAGCACGGTATGGCCGGCGTTCACCAGTCGCTGGAACACGGCGAGCAGCACCCGCACATCGTCGAAGTGCAGCCCCGTCGTGGGTTCGTCGAAGAGGAATAGGGTAGGCTTGGGCGATTGCGGATTGTGGACTGCGGATTGCGGATTGGAACGGCCGAGGCGTGCCAGGGTGGCCTGGCCCAGGCGCTTCGCGACGGGTTCGGGAATGACGAGTTTGGTTTCCGCCGCGGCGCTTTCCGCGAGATGGCTCACGAGCTTCAGCCGCTGGCTTTCGCCACCGCTGAGCGTGTTGATGGGCTGGCCGACACGCAGGTAACCGAGGCCGACCTCGACCAGCAGCTTCAGCTTGGTCGCGGCGCGCTGGGCCGGGCGGTTCGTGCGGCCAAACGACTCCAGGAAGGCCACGGCGTCCTCGACGGTCGCGTCGAGCAGGTCGGCGATGCTCCAAGCTGAGTGGATAGAGGGTTGAGTGGATAGTGAATGATCGAGGCCAGGCGGCCTGGCTTTTCTATCCACCATCCACTCACGACTGCTATCCACTTTCACGTCCAGGATGTGCTCCCGGTAGCGACGCCCCTGGCACCCGGGGCAGCGGATGAACACGTCGCTGAGGAACTGCATCTCGATCTTCTCGAAGCCGGCGCCGCGGCAGCGTTCGCACTGGCCCTTCGCCGAGTTGAAGCTGAAGGCGCTCGCGTCGAGTCCACGTTCCTGGGCGGCCTCGGACGCGGCGAAGAAGTCCCGGATGTCGTCAAAGGCGCCGATGTAAACCGCCGGGTTCGAGCGCGGCGTGCGCCCGAGCGGCGACTGGTCCACGAGCACGACATGACCGAGCGCCTCCCAGCCGGTGAGCGTGGCAGCATTGAGGGCGGCGCTGGCCGCCTCGCGGGATTCACCGTCCACCTCGTCCTCCAAGGCCGTGGCCTCGCCGGTGTCGGCGAGCTTGGCCTGAAGCAACGGCAGGAGAACTTCGCGGATGAGCGTCGTCTTGCCCGAACCGCTCACGCCGCTCACGCACACGAACCGCCCCAGCGGAATCTCGACCGAGACGTCGCGGAGGTTGTTCGCGGCGGCGTGCGTTAAGCGAAGCAAAGTGGGAAGTGGGAAGTGGGAATGTGGAACAGCGCGGGTTCGGTAAGGCGTAGCGGTGTCCGCGGCGAAGGCAGCTTCTTCCGACTTCCGGCTTCCGACTTCCGACTTTGCACAGGGGCGCCTCGGCGGCATCTCGATGCGCTTCCGACCGGTGAGGTAATCCGCGGTGAGCGAGCCGGTGGCGCGGACGAGGGCGGTGGGCGGGCCTTGGAAGGCGATTTCGCCGCCCGTTTCGCCGTGGCCGGGCCCAAGGTCCACGATCTGGTCGGCGGCGCGCATCACACTGGCCTCGTGTTCGACCACGACGACGGTGTTCCCCGCATCGCGCAGCCGGTGGAGGATGCGGATCAGGCGGTCCGTGTCGCGCGGGTGCAGGCCGACGCTGGGTTCATCCAGGACGAACAGCGTGTTGGTCAGGCGCGTGCCGAGGCAGGTCGTGAGGTTGACCCGTTCCGTTTCGCCGCCGGACAGCGTGCGTGTGGGCCGGTCGAGCGTGAGGTAGCCGAGGCCGACTTCGGCGAGGAAGCCCAGGCGGGTGCGGACTTCGTGCAAGGCGACCAAGAGGGGATTGCGGATTGCGGAATGCGGAGTGCGGAATTCCTGGGCTTCGGCCAACCGCTCGACCAGCGCCAAGGCGTCGCGGATCGGCAGCGAATAAAAGTCGGCCAGGGTCAGGGAATTCCCAATGACCAATGACGAATGACCAATGGGGGCGCTGGCGGCGTCTTCACTCCGCATTCCGCATTCCGCATTCCGCAATCGAAACGCCAGCGCCTCGGGATTGAACCGTTTCCCGGCACACGCCGGACAGCTCCGGTAGCTGCGGTAGCGGGAAAGCAGCACGCGGACGTGCATCTTGTAGGCCTTGCTCTCCAGCCAGCGGAAGTAGCCCTTCACGCCATACCAGAGCTTCGGCCACGAATGGTCCGGATCGTCCGGGATGTAGCCGTCGTCGCCGTCCATGACCCAACGCTGATGCTCGGGCGAGAGTTCGCGGAACGGGACGTGCATGGACACGCCGCGCTTCTTGGCGGCGCGCACAAGGTCGTCCTGACACTGCTTGCCGGTCTCGGTCTGCCAGGGTTTCACCACGCCCTCGGCGAGCGTCTTGGTGCGGTCGGGCAGCGCGAGGTCCGGATCGATCGTGATGATGCGGCCGAAACCCTTGCAGTTGGGGCAGGCCCCGACGGGGTTGTTGAACGAGAACAGCGCGGACGTGGGCTCGCGGTAGTCGCGGTCGCAGGCGGCGCAGTGGAATCCGGCGGAGAAATGACCAATGACCAATGACCAGTGACCATCGGGAGCAAGGCCTCGCACGACGAGTTTGCCGCGGCCGAAGTGGTAGGCCTGCTCGCAGGCTTCGACGAAACGGGCGCGGTTCTCCGGCGCAAGCTTCACCCGGTCGGCGATGACGGTGAGCGCGGATTGCGGATCGCGGATTGCGGATGGGGCTTCGTCCACCCGCACGACGGCATCGTCCAGCAGCAGGCGCTGGAAGCCTTGCTTGGAAAGCAAAGCGAGCTGTTCGGCGACGGTCAGCTTGTCGGACAAGGGCAACTCGAAGGTCAGCAGGCACTCCGCCGGCCCGCCGGGTTGGTCCTTGGTCCTTGGACCTTGGTCCTTCCGCACCGTTTCCCAAATCACCTGCGGCGGCTCCCGGCGCACCGGCTGGCCGCACCCGGCACAGTGCAGGCGCGCGACGTGCGGCCAGAGCACTTTGAGGTAGTCGCAGACCTCGGTCATCGTGCCGACCGTGCTCCGGGTGGTGCGGACGGCATTGCGCTGCTCGATGGCAATGGCCGGCGGAATGTTCTCGATGCGGTCCACCGCGGGCTTGTCCATGCGGTCGAAGAACTGCCGGGCGTAGGGCGTGAACGTCTCGATGTAACGGCGCTGGCCTTCCGCATAGAGCGTCTCGAAGGCGAGCGAGCTTTTGCCGGAACCGCTGAGACCGGTGATGACGATCAGCTTGCCCAGCGGCAGGTCGAGGTCGAAGCCCTTGAGGTTGTTCTGGCGGACACGGACCAGACGGATGCAGGCCGGGGCCGGCGGTTTTCCCGGAGCGGAAGCAGCCGTGCCTGGCTCGGGGGAAGCGGATTTGCGGACCGGACGCGCCATGAGCCGTCGACAGTAGGTTCGACCCTTGGGGCGTCAACGCGGGCGCGAACACGCTTTGGGTTTCAGCCTCCAGCCCGCAGACTGCCGCCATGGAACCCCTCGTTGTGCAGTTGGACGCACTGCCGTCCCGCTCCTGTCCCTGCGGCGAAACCCGGCGAGCCTTCACTGACTTGCCCGGAACGGTCGCGTCGGTGCATCTGGTGGACATCCAGGTCGACGCCGCCCGGCACCATCATCGGCGCACCACGGAAATCTACGTCGTAATCGAGGGCAGCGGGTTCATCGAAGTGAACGGCGACCTGCTCCCCGTGAAGCCGCTCTCAGCCGTTTATCTTCCACCCGGCTGCCGCCACCGGGCTGTCGGCCGGATTCGCCTCATCAATCTGGTCGTGCCGGCATTCGATCCGGCCGATGAATGGGTCGAGCCCGGGGCCCAAGAGCCTGTCTGAAAAATACGAGGAGTGCGGCGGCGAGGGCGATGGTCGAGAATCGGTTCATGAAACCTCCTTGGGCAAAACGTTGAGGGGCGGTTCGAGAGCCGTCGGATTCGAAGCTGAGTCAGGTGACGCGTTGATGGTGAAGGTCGAAGCGACCGATCGCAACGGGTCTTTT
>OFDN01000130.1_pt1 | contig 73642 bp, 48 predicted proteins | sample 1520971 | NCBI WGS metagenome assembly OFDN01 (sample SAMEA94257418, study PRJEB24077) | hot springs metagenome | biome: Aquatic biome; feature: Geographical feature; material: Water | place: India | collected 2012-06-12 | depth 5 m
CGCCATAGAGCGCGAAACGGGCCTTGGCGATGCGGGCCTGGGCCTGCTCCACCACGGCATCCACTTCCTCTTCCACCGACTTGCGGGCCGCACGGGCGGCGGCTTTGGCCCAGTCCGCGGCGGAAGCGGCCTGAGAGGTCTGGTGGAAGGTGACCTCCTTCATGACGGAGGGCAGCGGCTCGCGGGCCGGCCAGGCGGCCAGCAGCGCATCGGACAGCGCCGGTCCGTTGGCGTCGGCGGGAAGACCGGCCACGCTGGCGGCGGCGCCCGGTGCCACAGCGGCGGCGAACTGGGCGGGCGAACTGTGCCCGAACCAGCACGCCACGGTCTGGGCTTCGGATTCCTCTTCCACCGCCAGGATCACGGGTTCGGCATTGCCGCCTTCGCCGGGGCAATCCGCGGCGAAAAGCTCCTTCTCCACGCCGACCGAGCCGCTGAGGAAGCCGGCCACGTCGCCGACGCCCGATTCATTGACCGGCGTCTCGGCGCTGAAAGTGAGCGTGCCCTTGGCCACAATGGCATCGCGACAGGTGGTGCTGCTGGAGGTGGTCTGGCCGTTCTTGCGACAGGTCTTTACGCGCGACGTGAACCCACCCTCAATGCCGATGACGCCCTCGACGCCTGCGGCGACCGCCTGGCCGCTGGCGAGCTTGCCGGAGATTTTTCCGGAAGCCTTGGCACCGACGAAGAGCTTCGAGGACAGGCCGCCTTCGAGGCAGATTTCCGGATTCTTCAGGAAGCACTCCGTCGAGGCTTTGAGCGTCGCGTAGCCGGTTGCGCCGACTTCGACGCCGCCACCCGCGAAGAACTCGCCCTCCGCCTCGCTGAGACCGCCCGCGGAAACTTCCTGTTTCCAGCGCACGCTCGGACCGAAGAAGACCTTGGCCTCGATCTGGGCCGTGACGCTGCCCTCAGCCTTGAGGCCGACGACGCCCTGGCCGTTGACCTCCTCGCAGCAGGTGCAGAGCTTGCCCTGGCCGCTGAGCTTCACCTCGACGCCGAGCACGCGCGTGTAGGCGAGCGACTGGGCGGCGGTGTTCACAAGCTGTTCGGCGAAGCCCTTGAGCTCGCCCTTGAAGCCGCCTTCGGCCGCGGCGCACTTGTCCACATAGCCCTGCTTGGAGCAGGAGCAGTCGTTGGTCGCCTGGTAGGTGACAAAGCCGCGTCCGCCCCAACCGACGGAAATGCCCCCGCCGCCACCGCCACCGCCAAACGGGGGAGGAATCGGCCCGATGAGATAGCCGGGATGCCGCACCGCCGGCCCCGGCGGCGGCGGGCAGAGCGTCACGTCAATGACCGGCACCGGCGCCCAATACTGCACACCGAACGGACCGCAGATAAGCCGCCAATCCACACCCAACCGCGGTTGGTTGCACCCCGCGCCGCCGGCGGCGCGGGCGATGCCCTGGCGGGCCACCTGGCCCTGGCCTTCCTCGCCGGTGCCGAGGCGCCGGAAGATCACGGGCACCGTCAGGGAGCTTTTCGCGGGAATCACCCCAAGGTCGTCGGTGATCATCTGCACGCGCCAGCGCGAGCCGTCACCGGCCTGGAGCTTCACCTCCTGCGCAGCGATGAGCCCGTGGTTGGTGATCTTCAACTCGACCTGATACTCATCCGCCGTCACGGCGCTGAGATCAATCGAGTTGGGCTCGATGGTGACGACTGGCACAGGAACCGTCGTCTCAAAGGTCGTCTCGAGCGTGATCTTGGCGCGCTCCTCGATGTCGATCTCCTCAACCTTCCAGTTGTAACGCACCAACTGCGTGCGGAGGAAGGCGGTGAACTCGTTCAGCGTGCCGGGCTTGACCGTGACGGTCTGCAGGTAGTTGTCGTGCTTGGGTGCGGTGACGTCGAGGTTGTAGGCGGCCTCCGGCACCGAGGTGAAGTTGACCGTGCCGTCCGCTCCGGTGACGCCCGAGAAGCGCGCCTCGCTCGTGTAGGGATCGCGCAGGACCACGGTCGCGCCCGCCAATTTGGCGCCCGCGCCATAGTAAGTCAGCTCGTCCACGACGGACACGGACACGTCACCCACAGCGTCGGAGACATGGCGGAACTTGAATGGCACCGCGACGCCGGCGGCGGCGTTGTGGACGGCCAGGCGGCCCTCGAAGATTTCCAGCGGCACCGTGTCGTCGGGCGTGAGCTGGAGCGTGACGGTCTGCCGGGCGCCCGGCGCGAGTGACGGCAACGGGGAAGCCGTCACCGCCCTGAGCCACGGGATTTCCGGCAACGTGAGGTTCAGCGGGCCGGATTCTCCGCCACCGGTGTTCACGACCTCGAAGCTCACCAGCGTCTGCCGGCCGCGGACCATGCCCTGCTCCAGTTGCCCGGGAACGGCGACGAGGCGCGGCTGGGGCAGTTCGACCACGTAGTCGAGCGTCAGGTCCACGGCCGCGCCCTCGGCGCTGGTGAAGGCGATCACGAAACGCCCCGCGGCGTCACGCGGCTCGGGCACCGAGCTGGAAACGATCACGCGGCCGGAAGCGCCCGGGGCCAATTGCGCGGGAGCGTCCACCTGCACATCGAGGTTCGTCACGGCGCCGGACTTGGCCGTGATGCCGGACAGCGGCAGCGCGCTCACGTTGATCAACTCGAACTCCGTGCGCGCCACCTGGCCGGGCAGGATAGTCTGCCGCGCGTAGTTCGGAGTGATGCGGAGTCCAAGCAGGTTGAAACGGTCCTGCACGGGCGCTTCCGCGACGCCCGGATGCGCGGCCCCGATGGTGTAGCTGCCCGCCTCCGTGGCCAGCGGCTGGAAGGTCGCCGTGAAGTTGCCGCCGGAACCCGTCAGCGCCGACAAGGTGCGGCGCGCGCCGTCGAGGACGATCTGGATGTTCACCAACTCGCCCACGGCGGGCGTGCCGTCGGGCTTCACCGCCCGACCGCTCAGGGGCACCGCCGTGCCGGCAGGCGCGGTGGTCACGTCGGTCTCGACCGTGGCGGTATAAGACGGCTCGACGCGGAACGGCGTGGGCGCCGGGGTGGCGTTGTTGTTTTCCAGCGTCTCGCGGACGGCTTCCTCCGCATCGGTGACGACGAACAGCCACCAGTCGCCCGTGCCGCGCGGGGCAAAGACCGTGAGCGTGCGGGCAAAGGATTCACCCGGCGGGATCGTGGCGTTGAACGGCGTCTCGTTGAGCACTTCGTCCTGGTCGTCGAGCACCGGGTCGCGCGAGGCGACAATGCGCTGGAGGATGACGCCGTTGGCCTGGTCAAAGCCCTGGTTCATGACGCGGTAGCCGATTTCAAAGAGCCCGCGGGTCACGCCACTGGGTGGCGCCGTCACCTCGCTCACCACCAGGTCCGGCAGCTCGGCGTCGGTCACCGTGAACGGCACCGTGCCGGGTGCGTGGCCGGCCGCCGAAGCGGTCAGGACCACCGTCTGGCTGCCGTCAATTTCGCCATCGGCCAGCGTCGTCACGGGGAAGGTCGCGCGGTCGGTGCCCGCGGGAATCACCACCGTCGCGGGCACGCCGGCCTCCGTCGTATCGTTCACGGAAAGGTCCACCGTGAGCGGCTGGTTGGTGTCGCTGTTGCGGAGGACGACCACGGAGAACGCCGGGTTGCGGCCCTCGCGGGCGAGTGAACTGCCCGGCACCAGTCGCAGGGCCGGGCCATCGTCGTCGGTGACGGTGAACGTGGCGGGCGCCGCCTCGGCCAGCACCTGCGCGCCGCCGGTGTCCGTCACATAGGCACGCAGTTTCACGGTCTGCGGTCCGTCGGCCTGCCGGTCGTTGACGGCGCCAAGGTAGGTCTCGGTCGTGGCCTGGCCGCCGCGGATCAGCACGCTGGGCACCACCACGGCTTCCGAATCGTCGTCCACGCGCAACTGCACCAGCAGCGGGCGGCCGGTGATGTTCGTTCGCGACACGAGGACCCGGGCGGCCAGGGATCCGCCGGCCTCGCTGAAAGTTCCCGGTTCGACCTTCACCGCGAGCCCAGGCTGGTCGTTGTCCACGATCTGGAGCGTCGCCGTGCCGGCAACATGGCCGGCCGCGGTGGCGCGCACTTCCGTCGTCCGATCGAGGTCGAGCTGCGGATCATCCAGCGAAATGAGTGTGAAGGTGACCGAGCGGGCGCCCGCGGGAATCGTGACGGTGGTCGGCCCCAGCAGCTCCGGCAGGCCGGTGAGGACGATGACTTCGAGCGGATTCGCATTGGCCGAGGGCCGCGACACGGTGGCGGCCACGGTGAGCCCCTCCGCGACGTTCGGAGACTCCAGGACGAGGGCGAGCGCGGGGAGGTCCACGTTCTGGACCAACACCGCCGCGGTGCCCGGCAGGAAGCCGTTGGCGGAGGCGCTCAAGTTCACCAGCCCGTCGGTGTCGGAGAGCGGGTCGTGGAAGATGGCAATGTCCTGGTCAATGACCGGCGCCCCCGCAGGGAAGGTCACCGTCTCCGGCAGCCGCAGCCGGTTGGTGTCGCTGCTCGTCAGCGTCACGGTGAGCGGCTGGTCCGTAGCGCCCGTGCGGAGCAGCCGGCCGCGCAGCACGCGGTCCGTTTCGCGGACACTGGCGGCGGCCAGCTCGAAGGTCAGCTTGGCCGGCAGGTTCAGGCGGTTGAGCGTGGTGCCGGTGTTGTTGGCTTCATCGCTCTCGACCACGATACGGTCGGAATCGGCGGTGAGGAAGACCGAGTAGGGTCCCGCGAGGCTCGCCGGCAGGCGCACGATGTTGGTGCGCGAACGTTCCGCGCCGGGCGCCAGCGGCAGGTTCTCGGTGAACGCGCCGAGGGTCACGTCGTTGCCAGGCTGGGTGTCGGGCGACAACGCCAGCGTTTCCACCCACGAGCCGGCGGCGGGCGCCGCACCGCGGTTGCGGATCGTCCAGCTCACCTCGACCTCGGCGCCGGCCACGGCGTTGGCGGGGAACACCACTTCCGTCACCGCGAGGTCGGGCAGCGGCGGCTGTTCAATCGTGAGCGGCAGGTTGCCGGTATCGCGCTGGTTGTCGGCCTCGTTGGCCTCGGCGATTTCGTCCCCGGCGTCGGCGATCACCGACACGGCGTAGGCGCCCGGTCGCACATCGCCCAGCAGCGGCAGACGGACGTTCTCAATGCGCTCATACTCCGCACCCACGGCCAGTGGCACGCGGTCCTCCGCGGATTTCGTCAGCAAGGTCACCGGCCCGGCAGGCGTGTGGAGCACGAGACGGTCCACCCACGGGGCGCTCAACGGCGCATTGCCGGCGTTGCGAACTTTCCAGCGGACCGGGAACAAACTCCCCAGCGTCGCACTGCTGGGCACGGACAGTTCGGCGGCCACGAGATTCGGCGCGGCCACGGTGAAGGCGGTGTCCGTGGCGCGGGTGTTGTTCTCGGGCGGACCGGTTTCGCCCACGGCATCCTCCACGTCGGTGGTGACGAGCAGGAAGCGCTCACCCAACTGCGTGGCAGGCAGGATGACGTGATTGGTCCGGCGGATTTCGGCGCCGGGTTCGAGCGCTTCGGCGACCGGCAGCAGGACGAGATCAAGCGGGTTCGCGCCGGCGGCATCCGTGGCCAGGCGGAGCCGTTCCGTCCACGGGGCCACCGCCCGGGTGAGCCCGAGGTTTTTGACGGTCCAGACGATGGGCACCGGCACGCCGACCGGCGCCTGCGCCGGCACAAGGACCTCGGTCACGGCGAGGTCAGCCGGCGCCGGCGCGAGCACATTGAACTCGGCGCTCGTCGTGTAGTTGTTGAGGTGGTTGGCCTCGGGCTGCTCGGAATGGAAGTTCGCCCCGACCCGGAATTGATGCACGGCGGAGGTGTTCTGGCCGGCGAGCGGAATCAGGATGCGGGCTGAGTTGGTGTAGCTTTCGCCGGGGGCGAGACCGCGCAACGCGGGAATCGAGACGAGCCACGCCTCGTAGCCGACGCGGGACAGAATGAACCCGTCCACCCACGGGGCCGGCACGGGCGCGCCGCCGGCGTTGCGGACAACCCAGGCGACGGTGACCTCCTCGCCGAACCGGCCTTCGGCGGGCACCTCGACGCGATCCACCACGAGGTCGCCGATCTGGAAAGACGTGGGTTGGACGGCACCTGTGAGGTTGTTGCCCTCACGGGTGCCCTCATCCACCTGAAGCGTCGCGTCGGTGCGGACAAAGAACCAATGGTTGCCGGTCTGGCCCGCCGGCAACGGCACGGTGAGCCGACGCGTCACGCTGGCCCCAACGGCCAAGTCTTCGGTCACCTCCAGCGTGCCGAGCGGCTGGGCACCGAAGCCGCCGGGTTGCCGCCCAAGCAGAACGGTTTCGCGCCAGGGCGCACGGGCCGGAGCGTCGCCCTGGTTGCGGGCCACCCAGACCACTTCGGCGGTCTGCCCCGCGAGCGCGGTGGCGGGCGGGTTCACCTCGGCGATGACGAGGTCGGGGAAGCGTGGCGTCTGCGACGGGCCGAGCGCGAAATTCACCGTCACGTCCGTGGCGCCGAGCGTCGCGACGACCGGTGCGGGCGGTTCAAAGCCCAGCGCGCGGACGCCGTTGACGGTGACGCTCCATTCCCCGGCGGGGAGCGGGAGCCGGTATTGTCCGGCCGCATCGGTGAGGCCGCTGACGAAAACCGGCGAGGGCGAGCCGACGGAACCTGCCTGCACGGCGAGACCGCCGAGCGGCCGGCCGGCGCTGTCGGTCACCGCGCCGCGGATGGCGACTTCCGACGCGGGAGCTTCCTGCATCTGCAGGCGCAGGCCATTGGAGAAATCGGCGGCCCAGCGGAGTCCGGCGGGCAAGGGCGGCAGTTCAAGACGGGGTTCGCCGGTGAAGCGGCCGACGATGACCTGGACGGCAAGGCCTGCCGCAGGCTGCGTGTCGGCCCGCAGCCGCACGCGGATCACGCCAGCCAACTCCGCCGGGCCGTTGAGGACCACCGCATCGGAGGCGCCGTTGACCAGGTCCAGCTCAAGGGTGCCGGCGCTTTCCTGGGTGAAGGGGCCGTTGAATCGCAGCGTGCCGAATTCGGTCTCGGAGCCGGGATTCACCGTGCCGCGGTTAACAACGGATCCGGAGATCACGCCGTGCCCGACGACCTGGCCGCCGGTGACATGGAGCGGGCCTTCTAGCGTGAGCGTGGTAAAATCCGTCAGGCGAATCACGCCGTCCGAGGTGCCGGCCTCGCCGTTGCGGCCGAGGGTGACGGGATAGTTGACGAGGAACTCGCCGTGGTTCTCGAGGACCACCCGCAGCACGCGCCCGCCGCCGGTGCCCACGGGCACCTGGATGACCCCGCTGGCCTCGTTGACGAGCACACCGGCGGTCTCGAACACGGAGTTATAGCCGCCACCCGAGGTGGTGAACTGGAAGAGCCCGGCATTCACCAGCCCCTCGGGGGCCACAACGGTGGAAGGGCCGCCGTTGCCGTCGCTGCGGGCGATGAAGGTCGCGCCCGCGGGAATCCGCCCGAACACCCTGGAGTCGGAGCGGGTGAGATAGAAAAGGCCGCCGGCGCCGGCGCCGGGCCCGAAGACCAGTTCGGAACCCACGAGATAGACGGTGCCGTTGACCACGCCGCCGAGGTTCTCGAAGCGCACGCCCGTCCCGTTCAGGCTGCCGGGCAGTTCCAGTTCGCCGCCTTCCTGGCGAAACGTCTGGCTGGCGGCCGGAAGGTTCAGGACCTGGTTGACGGCCACGACGACCCGGCCACGGTTGACCTGCACGGCGCCGGCCCGACCGAAGCCGGTGGAGTTGTTGATTTCGAGCGTGCCCTCGTTGAGCAATTGCACGCCCAGGTTGCGGCTGCCGCCCGTGCCGGGATCGACGCGCAGCACGCCGCCCGGGCGGTTGTAGAGCGTGCCCTCGGGCTGGACGAGCCCGGTATGGTAGCCCCCGCTGGCGCTGGCCAACTGGATGGTCCCGCGGTTCGCAAAGTCCGGCGCGGCGGTCATCTCGGTGTGGGAACCGCGGTTGTCGCCCCGAATCCACAGCGACTGGCCGGTTCCCAGCTCACCTTCCAGCCGGGTGCCCGAACCGGTGACGATGAAGCCGGCGGGCAACGAGCCGTCCGAAGCCAAGGTCAGCCGGCTGTTCTCCAGGTAGGCGTTGCCCGTGATGGTGCCGCCGCGGTAATCGAAGTGAATGCCGGTGAACCGGTTGTTTCCCGCGGAGAATACCCCTGCCTCCTGGCGGAAAACCTGCCCGCCGCCATCCATTGTGAGGCTGCCGTTCGAGGTCACGGTGAGGGTGCCGCGGTTCACATGGGTGGCCCCAGCCCGGCCGATCGCCGTGCCGTCGCCGAGCACGACTTCACCCTCGTTGAACAACCCAACGCCGAGGCTGCGACCGCCGCCCGCGCCCGGCTCCACCAGCAGCCGGCCACCCGCCGCGTTGCGAAACTCGCCGGATTCCTGGTGCAGGGAACTGGTGTAGCCGCCGGTCGCGCTGGCCAGCCGCAAGGTGCCACCGTTCACGAAATCCGGCGCAAAGGTCACGTCGGTGTGGCTGCCGCGGTTGTCGCCGCGGACCCAGACCGTGTGGCCCGGATGGGAAGCGCCCTCGACGCGCGAGCTGCTGCGCGTGACAATGAACGAGGCCGGCCCCTTGGCGCCGGGAACGAGGTTCAGCACCGAGCCGTCGAGGTAGGCGTCGTCGCGCACTTCGCCGCCGGCGAATTCAAAGCGCAGCCCCACTCCGTCGAAGCCCGCGCCCTCGATCAGTCCGGCTTCCTGGCGAAAGGTCTGGCCAGGTTCTTCCAGCCGCAGTCCCACGCCGGGAGCCAGGCTGACGGTGCCCCGGTTGACGTGCCGCGCGTTGGGCCGCCCCAGGTGGGTGTAGGTCTGGACGTCGACGGAGCCTTCATTGAGCAATTCAGTGGCGAAGTGCCGCGAGCCACCGCTGCCTTCCTTGAGAGAGATCAGGCCGCCCGGGGCGTTGTGGAAGACGGCGGTGGGATGGCCGAGGCTGCTGACATAACTGCCGGTGGCACTTTCCAGCTTCACTTCACCACGGTTCACGAACCCGGGCTCGACGGTGATCTGCGTGTGGCCGCCGCGATTGTCACCGCGGACATGGACATTCTGGCCCGGCTGCAGGCTGCCGGCCAACCGCGAGCCGGAGCGGGTCAGGTAAAAGTAACCGATACCGGTTGCGCCCGGTTCCACCACCAGCCGGCTGTTGTCGAGGTAGGCGCCGCCGGTGATGTCACCGCCGGCGAATTCAAACTGGATGTTCGAGGCGTCGAATCCGCCGGCGATGTTCAACACTCCCGCTTCCTGGCGAAACGTCTGGGCACCGGCATCGAGCACGAGGGCATTGCCCGTCGTGATGTCGATGGTGCCGCGATTCACGTGGCGGACATCGGCTCGCCCTAGGCCGAGGCCGTAGTTGAGCGTGAGCAGGCCTTCGTTGCGCAGTTCAGTGACCAATTGGCGACCGCCGCCGGCCCCGTCGTTGGAAACGATTCTGCCGGTGCTGGCGTTGGTCAGGACACCGTCCACCTGGATGGAGCTGGTGTAGCCGCCATTGGCGCTCTCGAGACGAATCGTGCCGCGGTTGGCAAACCCGGATTCAGCTTTGGCCAGCGTGTGGCTGCCCCGGGCATCGCCCCGAACCCAGACTTCTGTCTGCGGACCGACCTCGCCGGTCAGGCGAGCGCTGGAACGCGTGAGGATGAAACGGCCTTCCCCGGGCACACCGGTGCCCAATTCCAGCGTGCCGCCGTCCACATAGACGTAACCGCCTTTGACCTCACCGCCCGCAAAGCGGAAGCGGGTTCCGTCCACGACGAAGCCGCCGTTCTGTTGGAGCACCCCGTCCGCCTGTTCAAACCGGGTGCCGGCCCCGGCCAGTGTCGCGGTGTCGCCAGACTCGATCTTCCAGAGCCCCAGATTGCGGAACCAGCCATCAGGGCCGCCAAACTCAGCCTCGTGATTCACGTTCACGGTGCCGGCGTTCAACAGGCCGCCGCGGATGAACCGGGGTCCACCGCTGCCCGGATCGATCGTCACCACGCCCGTCACGTCATTCGTGAGGTAGCCACCCCAAAGGGTCAGGCCGGAGATGTAGCCGCCATTGATGGATTCGAGGCGAACCAAGCCGGCGTTGCGAAAACCGTCGGTCTCGTAGTTGAGATGGCCTTTGGCGGCGCTGCCCTGGATGAGCAGTTCGCTGCCCTCCGCAACGTCGTTCGCTGTTTCCGGCGGCAGTCCCAGCAAGCCGGAACCAACTACCCGTTGGATTTCCGCCACGGACAGCGCCCGGTTGAAAATGGCGACTTCGTCCAAATCGCCCGGCCATTTGTAGGCGGAACCGCGCACGGTGCCCCATTCGCCCAGTTTGGCACCGACGACGCCACTGGTGTTCAGGCGCTTGCCGGCGGACGCCATGGTCGAGGCTTCGAGCACACCATTCTTGTAGAGACCGACAAACCCGTCCGCCCCGCGCCACACCGCAGCCACATGCACCCATTCGCCCACCGGCAACGGCGCAACGCCGCCGACCCCGGCGCTGCCGCCGCCGTCGAACTCGACCACGAAGGCACCTTTGCCGGCCTCGGCACCTTCGGAGTTGTAGAGCAGGAAGCGGTTCCCGCCGGCACCGCCGGTGTTCCATTGGCCGGCAATGCCGCCGACCGAGAATTCCCCGTGTGCGCGCCGAACCCATGCCATCACCGTCAGCCCGTCGGCCCCGGCCAGGGTGGTAAGCGGTCCGATGTCCACGTAGTCGTCGGCCCCATCGAGCACGAAGGACTGGCCGACCTTGCCCGCACCAAAGGAAGTTCCGCCTACCAGCGTGCCCGGATTGGTCCCGGTGGCATCGTTGGGGCTATTTTCGCCCGCCCACCAGCCGACCATGCCCGGGGGCAGGCCAGCGCCGTGGAGAAGAGGGGCCGTCAGCAACAGGGACGCAGCAACGGCAGGTAACAGGCGGAGTTTCATGGCAGCGGGGGTGAAAGCCTCTTGGTTGGACGTTTGGTTGTCGCACAATCCGTCGCACCTAGGCCAGCCGAATGTCGGGAGCCGCTTACGTAGGAATACGTAGCCACGGACGCCGATTCTCCGGAAGGACGATACCCGAGCCGTCCCTTGACGCCCCCGGTTCGCCTCACAAGATTGTCCGCGCAGAATGTCGAAGCAGAAAGATCGTCCCCTGAGCCGCCGCGAGGCGCCGGAACTCGATGTGGAAATCGGGTTCCTCGAGGGTTTGGTGCGCCGCGATCCGGCCTACACCGACGCCCTCGAACTGCTGGGCGACAATTACACCACCCGGGGACGCATTGACGACTGCCTCAAGGTGGACGAGCAGCTTCGCGCGCTGCGGCCCGGCGACCCCAATGTCCGGTTCAATCTCGCCTGCACGTTGGCGCTGGCCGGCCAAGCGGACCGGGCCTGCGCAGAGCTCGATCAGGCCCTTGATCTCGGCTTCCGCGATTTCGGCTCCGTGCGCCGCGAACCCGATCTCGCAGCCGCCCGCAAGCACCCCGACTTCAAGCGAATCCGCGAGCGGATCCGGCGCCTCGAAAAGCCCGCGAAGGAACATTGAGGGAGCATTCCCGCCCGTTGCGCGGCGTGCGCCGGTTTGACAGCGTCGCGTCGCCGATGAGCTGGTTCTACCGCAACGTCTTCCGCCCCCTGCTATTCCTTCAGGACTCCGAACCCGCGCACGATTTCACCCTGAAGGTGCTGGGCCTCGCCGGACGATGCCCGCCCCTGCTGAATCTGACCCGTTCGGTTTTTGACGTGGCGGATTTGCCGGTCACCGCGATGGGCCTGCAGTTCCCCAATCCTGTGGGACTGGGCGCCGGCATGGACAAGCAGGGGGTGGCCGTGCCGACGTGGCGGGCGCTCGGGTTCGGCTTCAGCGAACTGGGCGGCGTGACCTGGCACGCGCAGCCGGGCAATCCCCAGCCCCGCATGTTCCGGGTGGTCGCGGAGCATGGGCTGATCAACCGCATGGGCTTCAACAACGGCGGGGCTCCGGCTCTGGCCGCCCGGCTACAGGATTGGCGGCGCCGCGGGCTCTGGCCGGCCCATCCGGTCGGCATCAATCTCGGCAAGTCCAAGGTCACCCCGCTCGACCAAGCGGTGACCGACTATGCCGATTCGTTCCGTGCGCTCTGGCAATGGGCGGACTTTTTCGTGGTGAACGTCAGCTCACCGAACACGCCCAACCTCCGGCAGCTTCAGGACAAGTCCGCCCTCGACGACATCCTCGCCGCTCTACAGGCAATCAATTCCGAGCTTGGCGATAACTCCCGAACCAAGCCGCTGCTCGTGAAGGTGGCGCCGGATCTCTCGTTCGAGGCGTTGGATGAAATCGTCGAGGTCGCGCTCCGGCGGAACTTGGCGGGCATCGTCGCCACCAACACGACCATCGCGCGACCGGCCACCGCCGACCTGACCGCGAGTCTCCTGTATCGTGAAACGGGAGGCCTCAGCGGGCAACCGCTCCGGGCCCGCAGCACCGAGGTGATCCGCCACCTTCGTCGGCAGGCCGGAAGCCGGCTGACGTTGATCGGCGTCGGCGGCATCGGCTCCGCCGCGGACGCATGGGAGAAGGTGCTGGCCGGTGCCTCCCTGGTGCAGGTGTATTCCGGACTGGTCTATGAAGGCCCCTCGCTGGTGGGAGACATCGTGGAAGGACTCCGGGACCGCCTCGCCGGCGCGAGTTGGCAAGACGTCATAGGCGTGAACGCGCGCTAGGATCTCCGGCGGTGATCGTCCGTCGCAAAAGGAAAAGGCCGACGGGACGGAAGCGTCGCGTCGGCCCACGATCCTTCGGACTGCGTCGGATTACTTCATCCGGTCGAAGTTCTTCTGGAGGATCTGCCAGGGCTCAAGGCCGGCAAACTTGCCCTGAATGTCATTGATGATTGCCTGCTCGTTGGCGTTCTTGGTCGGCCGGTTGACCTTGTAGAACACGCCGAATTTTCCGGGCGCGAGCTCCTCCGCGAGACGATAGGCGGCGTATTCATCCGTGACGTCGTGGTCGGCGGGAACGAGGTCAAACTTGCCACCCTTGCGGGGATTCGAGTTGTCGAAGGCACCCGGATAAAACTCCACGCACTCGCTGAGGCACTGGATGAAGCTGAATCCGTCATGGTCCATGGCGGCCTCCATCATCTGGAGCACATGGTTCGGGTTCGTGTGCGAGGTGCGGGCCACGAAGGTCGCACCGGCGCAAATCGCCTGCTTGATCGGGTTGATCGGACGGTCCTTGGCGCCCCAGACGTCGGTCTTCGACTTGAAACCCAGCGGGGAAGTCGGCGAGGTCTGGTTCTTGGTGAGGCCGTAAACGTTGTTGTCCATCACCACGTAGGTGAGCTTCACATTCTTGCGGGCCGTATGCGTGAAGTGGTTGCCGCCAATGGAGAAGGCGTCGCCGTCGCCACCGAACACGCAGACGTGCAGGTCAGGGCGGGACAGGGCGACTCCGGTCGCAAACGGCAGGGCACGGCCATGGATGAAGTGCGCCCCGTGCGCCTGCACGAAGTAGGGAAAACGGCTGGAGCAACCGATGCCGGCCACCGTGGTGACCTTCTCGTGGTGCATCTTCCGCTTCTCGATCAGTTTGAAATACAGCGCGAGGACCGAGAAGTCGCCGCAGCCAGGGCACCACGTCGGATGGTCGGCCGAAATCTCCTTCTTGGACAGCGGCTTGCGGTCCGAGTCGGCGATGGGGGCCGGCACCGGCAGGCCGGCGGTGTTGGTGGTGCGGGGCAGGACTGCGAAAGGAATGTCGAGAACGCTCATGGTTTCGTCGGGAAAATGGCGGTGGTTGTAAATCAGGCTTGAGCAGCTTGGTTGGCGGTGGCGATGCCGGACCTGACGCGGTCCACGATTTCCTTCACCTTCCAGGTGAGGCCGTCCACCTTGGTGATGCCCTTGATCTTCGGGTCGCAATAACGGGCCCGCAGCACCGCGGCAAACTGGCCGTAGCCGTAGAGTCCTTCGTCAGTGAGCTCGACCACGAAAACGTGGCGGAATCCCTGGAAGATCTCCGCGAGGCCTTCCGGCAGCGGATTGATATATTTCACATGGACCGCAGAGACGGCGTCGCCCAACGAGCGGAACTTGTCCACCGCCTCGCGGACCGGGCCTTGGGCGGAACCCCAGCTCACCAGCAGCATCTGCCCCTCGGCCGGACCGTAAACCACCGGCTTCGGCAGTTCCTGGCCGAGCTTCTTCAGCTTGTTGCGCCGCTTGGCGGTCATCTGGAGGTGCAGCTTCGGCGAGCCAGTCGGATGGCCGAGTTCGTCGTGTTCCAAGCCGGTGACCACGGGATACTTGCCGCTGCCGACCCGCGTTCCGGGTGCAAGATGGCGGGTGATGCCGTCGACCGCCGCCAAGTCGTAGGGTTTGTGGTCGGCGACCGGGGTAAGGTCCGGCGTGATGTCCTGGCAAACCGACTTAAGGTCCGGCTCCGGAAACGCCTCGATACGGGTCGCAATGCCCTGATCGGACAGCAGCACCACGGGCGTGCTGAATTTCCGGGCGATGTTCACCGCCTCAATCGCTGAGTAGAAGCAATCCTCGACGTTGGACGGGGCGATGACCACGCGGGGGCTATCACCGTGGCCGCCGAAACAGGCGATATTGAGGTCGGACTGTTCGATGTTGGTGGGCATGCCCGTGGAAGGGCCGCCGCGCTGGATGTCAACGACCACCAGGGGCATTTCCGCCATGCACGCCCAGCCCAGCGCTTCGGTCTTGAGCGAGATGCCCGGCCCGGAAGAACCGGTCACGGCCACCCGTCCACCCCAACTGGCGCCAATCGCCATCGAAATGGACGCAATCTCATCTTCGCACTGCTGGAACGAACCGCCGTATTTCGGCAGCTCGCGACGGAGAATCTCCATGATGTCGGACCAGGGCGTGATCGGATAGCCGGCCCCAAAACGAACACCAGCCGCGACGAGACCGTAGGCGATGGCCTCATTGCCGTTCATGACGACTTGGGAGCGGCCGATCTTCTTCTGCGAATGTTCGAGCTGGTAGCTCTTGAGCAGGTCCTGCAGCTGGAAGCTATAGCCGGCGTCAAACGCCGTGATTGCTGTTTCGGCGATCTTGGGGTCTTTGCCCGTGAAACGCTCGGCCACGAGTTTTTTCAGCTTGGGCACATCAAGGTCGTAAATGCGTGCCAACAGGCCAAGGGAGAACACGTTCTTTCCCTTGTCGCGGCCGCTGCCGCCGATGGCTTCCACCGTCTTGCTGGAGATCGGCACCGCGACGTGGCGGTATTTGTCGAGGTTTTCGGGCTTGAACTCGGTCACATGGTCCGAGTCGTAAAGCACGATGCCGCCAAGCTTCAGGGAACTCAGATGGTTGTCGTAGCTGTGCTGGTAGAAGGCGAGCAGCATGTCCGCCTCGTCACCGGCACTCTGGACCTCGCCCGAGCCGATGCGGACCTGAAAGATGGAGGGGCCGCCGGATATCGTGGACGGAATGGTCATGAACGTCATGACCTCCTGTTCGCTGCGGCCCGCCAACCGGGCGAGGAAGCCGCCGATGGCCTGGATGCCATCCTGGGAGTTGCCCGCGATGCGGATGATGGCTTCGGAGACTCGGGTAATGGGTGGCTGGCCACCCGCGGCCTGGCCAGATTCTGCGACTGCGCTCATTAAGATGTTGCCTTTCAGGGGAAAACGTTGCGGGACAGAACGGATTCAAGGCTCTGCCACGCGGTAGATCGTGTGCAGGGACGGTAATTAGGTCCGGATGACCGTCAAGGTGGCCACGCATCAATCTGGCTTAATCCAAGGTGCCACAGAATAAGCGGCCCCTCGACATTGGTGCGAATTTCGGCCGATTTCCGCCATTTTGCCGCAACCAGCTTGCCGACCGGGCTCTCCTGCCTCAAATCCCTCCCAAACTTTGCCAACAAGTGACCGATCAGCCCGCCAACTTCTCCACCACCATCGCCACCTGGCTCCGGGAGCTGGGCATTGATGCGGACTATGGCTCCCGACGCGGGCTGACGGAACAGCCGGAGGCGCGGGATTTGGTAACCGCCCGGGTCATGAAAGACGGTCGCGAACTGAAACTGACGCCCGAGGCGGCAGCCGCGTGGCTGGCAATGAAGTCGGCCGCGAAAGGTGACGGCATTGAGCTGCTCCTGATCTCGGGTTTCCGCAGCTACGCCCACCAGCGGGGAATCATCGAGCGGAAGCTCGCCGCGGGTGATTCCCTGAACTCGATCCTGCTGGTGAACGCCGCCCCGGGGTTCAGCGAACACCATACCGGCCGGGCAGTGGACATCGGCACGCCCGGGTGTCCGCCCCTGTCCGAGGACTTCGAAAAGACGGCGGCGTTCGGCTGGCTGGCGACCCATGCCGGGCGACATGGATTTCGCCTCAGCTACCCGCGCCAGAATCCGCACGGAGTCATTTACGAGCCCTGGCACTGGCTGTTCCACCTGAACCTTTCCGTCACCAAATGAGCCTAATGGCCGTGTTTCTGGCCATTTGCAGGCGTTTTCGGCCAACTGGAGATCGCAGGTCCGTGATTCGGACTTGTTCTGGTCCTCAGGTCGGTTTCCATGAAGGCCGTGATGCTGCCGCCCGTGGTAATCTTTTCCGACCTGCTCCCGCCCAAGCGGGGCGGACTCGCCGACCACACCGCGGCGCTGGCCCTTCATCTCGAAGAGGCAGGACATGCAGTCACGGTGATCAGTTCCATCGGCGTGGGCGGAAATGTTCCCTACACGGTCCGGCCGGTGATGGACGACTGGCGTGACGTGGCCCTGCTGGCGGCGGAGCTGACTGCGGTTCCCTCCGATGCGATCCTGATCTGGCAATACGTTCCCCACATGTATGGGCATGGCGGGGTCAATTCCCAGTTGCCGTCCTTTATGGGGTGGCTCAAGCGGCTGGGGCGCCGGCAGGTGGTCATCACCCACGAGATCGCCGCCGACTACTCGTGGCATCCGGGGCGCTTCTGGTATGCGTGGAACCATCGCCGGCAATGGAAGAAAATCCTCCGCTTCGCCGACGTGATCCCCATCTCCACCAGCCGCTGGGTGGAGGATTGGGCCGCCCGTTGCCCGGATGCGGCCAAAAAGTTCTTCACGCTGGCGTCGCCCTCCAGCATCCCGCGCGACCCGACCCTGACAGCCGAGGACCGGCTCCGCTGGCGGCGCGAACACCGCCTGCCCGAAAACGCCAAGATCATCACGTATTTCGGCACCTTCAGTCCCGCGAAGGGCATCCCGTGGGCCATTGACGGCTGGCGCTACTCGCTGCGGGCCAATCAGCCGGTCGCCTTTGTGCTGATCGGTTCGGCCCCGGAAATACCCCTCGCCTCCGACCTCCGGGCCCTTTACCGCCCCTTGGGCTACGTCAAACCGCAGGAAGTCTCACGGGCCCTCCATGCCGCCGACGTGATGGCCTTGCCCTTCACCGATGGCTACAGCGAACGGCGCACCACCTTGATGGCCGCCCTTGACCACGGCGTCGCCGTCGCCACCACCACTGGGCACAACACCGGCTCGGCCCTGCAAAAGGCAGACTGGGCGGCGCATGTGCCCGCCACGGATCGCAATGGCTACATCCGCCTGATGCAAGAGCTGGTCCATGTGGACGAAAAGCGGCGGACAATTGCCGCCGCCGGAAAGGCCCACCACGACCGCGAGTATTCCTGGCCGGTGGTCGTGCGGAAGCTCCGCGACCGGCTGACCGGCTAGGGGAATCGAGCCGCTCAGTCCAGTGCCGGGGTGAAGATTTTCTCCGGCGCGGAGCGACGAAGTTCCACGTGGCCATCGAGGAACCCCAGATTTGCCCGGAATTTACCCAGTTTCCGTCCCGTCGTGACGCCATGCCGGTCCGCCGATTCTGAACTTTTCTCGGATCCGCCGCTGTGCCGGTAGCAGACGTTGCCGCTGCCCGTCACAAGGGTCCGCTCATTGGTATCAGGATAGAGGCAGGCGTCCCAACCGTCGCTGTCGCCGAACATCACGGTTCCGGCCGGATCCGCGACGGTGCGCAACGCCATGTCTCGGCGCCCGTTGTTGATCATCCCGTTTTGGCCGTAGGCCAGATAGCCCCAGAATCCGCCCGCCCGCAGCGCCGCCCCCAGGCGTTCGTTGGTCTGGGCTTTCTGGACGCTGCCGGGACAGACAAACACACCCTGACCGGCATTCGTCGCGCTGCGCCCGAGATAGGGCTGCAACTGCCGATACCAGATCGGGGCCGGTTCGCCCTTGGTCGCCGCCTGGCTCACCCACGCGGCATCGGGCCACCCGATCGGCAGAGCACGCTGTTCCTCATCATACATCGCGGTGGCGATCAGGAGCTGCCGTTGGTTGCTCTGGCAGGCCGCGGCCCGGGCCTTGTCACGGGCCCGTCCCAGTGCCGGCAGCAACATGCCCGCCAGCACGGCGATGATGGCGATGACCACGAGCAATTCGATGAGCGTGAACGCCTTTGCCCTCGCCGTCGGATGAAACTCCGTTCGCATGGACGCAAGCCTGTCCTGCCCGCCGAACTTCGCCAGCCCAACTTCCGGGCTTTGCGCCCGTCGGCCACCGCTCCTAGGGTCGCGCCGGATGAAGCAGCCGTTTGATGAAATCCCCGCCGTCCTCGCCGACCTGCGCCGCGGGCGCATGATCATCGTGGTGGATGACGAGGACCGGGAAAACGAGGGCGATCTGGTGATGGCCGCCGAAAAGGTCACGCCCGCCGCGGTGAATTTCATGGCCAAATTCGGCCGCGGACTGATCTGCGTGCCCACGACCGAGGATCGCCTCCGCCAGCTCGGCATCGAGGAAATGGTGACGCAGAACCGGGAGTCGTTTCAGACGGCCTTTCAGGTCACCGTGGATGCCGCCCGAGGCATCACGACCGGCATCAGCGCCGCCGACCGGGCCAAGACGATCCGCATCATGGCGGACCCGCGGACAACGGCCGACGACCTGAAAAAGCCCGGGCATATCTTCCCGCTGCGGGCCAAGCCCGGCGGCGTGCTCCAGCGCGCCGGCCATACGGAGGCGGCGGTGGATTTTGCCCGCCTCGCCGGCTGCCGTCCGGTGGGGGTGATCTGCGAGATCATGAGCGACGACGGCACGATGGCGCGTCTGCCCGAACTCCGTCGGTTCGCCAAAAAGCACCGGCTGAAGATCTGTTCCACCGAGCAGCTCATCGCCTTTCGGCGGGCGTCGGAACGCCTGATCGAACGGGTCGAAACCATCCGGATGCCGACCGATTACGGCGACTTTGCGCTGCACCTCTACCAGTCCAAGGTGGATGGCAACCATCACCTCGCGCTGGTCAAGGGCGAGGTCCGTGACCGCGAAGGCGTCCTCGTGCGCGTCCACAGCGAGTGCCTTACCGGCGACGTGTTTGGCTCCCGCCGTTGCGACTGCGGTCCGCAACTTCACGCCGCGATGAAACGGATCGAACAGGAAGGCAGCGGCGTCATCCTCTACATGCGTCAGGAAGGCCGCGGCATCGGCCTGCCGGCAAAGATCCAGGCCTACAAACTCCAGGAGCGCGGCCTCGACACGGTCGAGGCGAACCTGAAACTCGGGTTCCCGATGGACCTGCGCGACTACGGTGTCGGCGCCCAGATGCTGTCGGACCTGGGTCTGAAGACAATCCGGCTGCTGACCAACAATCCCAAAAAACTAGTCGGGCTGCAGGGACACGGACTGAAGGTGGTCGAACAACTGCCCATCCGGATCAAACCCAATCCGCACAACGCCCGCTACCTGAAGACCAAGCGGGAGCGCATGGGCCACCTGCTTTAATCCCGGCCCGGGACCTTCAACGACCGCGCGCCGTTAACCGGTGTTCCGGGATGCGGAAAAAGTCCTCGCCCCGCCGCAGCCGGTTGTAGGCCGAATTGGCCTTGCGAAAGGCCATCAGCCACGGCCAGCGGCGCCAGAGCTCCCGCAATACTTCCCAATCGCCGCAGAGAAAACTTCCCCGGAATTTGACGAGGTTGTTCAGCACGACCGCCGGCCAGACCAGCGCGGCCAAGGCCACCGCCCGCCACGAAAAGTATTTCATGGCGATTGCGGTCAGGTTCGCCCGCTGGGACACGTAACGCCGGCGGCCGACGGACACATTGAGCCGGGTCAGCGTCTGCGCACTCGACGCGTTGACCGCGTGAAACACCTTGGCTCCGGGAACCTGCACTGCTTTCCAGCCGCGCTGCCACGCCCGGATGAAGAGGTCGATGTCCTCGTGGTCGAGAAAAAAGGCGGTGTCCCAGCCGCCCAGCTCCCGGTAAACGTCGCGATGAATCATCACCGCCCCGGCGCAGGGAAACGGGACCGGCTCACCCGCTTCCAACGGCACGTTGAAGTCGGCCGCATACCGCGGATGCGGTGAATTCAGAGCCCAACCGGTCCGGAAAAACCTGGTGCCGCCATGAATCCACTCCGAACCGTCGTAGCTCCACTGCCACGGATCGGCGGCGCAAACCCGTGCGGTCAGGTCAATCCGTTCTGCCAGCAGCCGAAGACAGTCGGGATCGAACCACATGTCCTCGTTGCAGAAGAACAGCAACTCGTGGGAAGCCGCCGCGGTGCCCGCGTGGTAACCAGACACCAAACCGGTCTCGGGCGGTTCCGCGATGACCTTTACCGCCGGATGGGCCGCGAGGATCTTCAGTGACTCATCCGTGCTGCAGCGGTCCACCACGACGATCTCCACGGTGACCCCGCGCTGCCCAATCAAGGTCTCCAGCAGCCGCGGCAGGAACCGGGCCCCGTTGAAATTGGAGACGATGACCGAAACGGAAGGCATAGGCGGACGACCGGGAGAACCTGAACCAAAGGCCGGCCGGCGTCACGGCTAGTCCGCAGAAACCTGCCGCACGATCATCTCCACGGTCTTTTCAAGGCCACCAAGGTTTTCGCGGACCACCGCCTGCCCCCGCTGTCCGAGTGCCGCCCGCTCCTCGGGATTTCCCAGCAGGCGCTCAATTTCTCGCTCCAGCGCGGCCGCGTCCGGAACCTGTCGGGCTCCGTCACGAGCGAGGAACTGCGGCACCACCTGCGGGAAGTTCTGCATGTTGGGACCGAAGACCACGGGTTTGCCCAACGCCGCCGGTTCAATGGGGTTCTGTCCGCCCTCAGCCGTCAGGGACTTGCCGACGAAAACGACATCCGCCCGCTCGTAGAAAAACCGCAGCTCGCCGGTCGTGTTGACCACCAGGCACTCCAGCTCCGGGTCATCCAGTTGCGTCAGTTGGGTGATTTCGTTCCGAAATCGGAATTTGATGCCGTGCGCCGCCAGTTCCCGGCCCACCTCCCCGCCCCGTTCCTGATGGCGCGGAACAATGACCGTGAACAGCTTAGAAAAACGGGACCGCAGCCGGCGGGTCAGTTGCGCGAGGAGAAGTTCCTCCCCGGCATGGGTGCTGCCGCCGACCAACACCAGCGCATCGTCACCGACCCCGAGCTGCGCCAGCAACGCCGGCACATCCAGCCGGGCCGGCCCCTTGATGGCGGCGGAGTCGAATTTCAGGCTGCCCACGACCTCAATCACTTCCGGGCGGACCCCCAGTTCGCGCAACCGCTGTGCATCAGCCTCATTCTGGACCCCCACGCCAGCGAACCCCGCGAACAACCGGCGGAAGAGGAATCCCGCCCGACGATACCCCCGGAACGACCGGTCCGAGATCCGTGCGTTTACCAGAAAGTAGGGAATGTCCCGCTTCTGGAGCGTCCAGAGCATGTTGGGCCAGAGCTCCGCCTCCACGAACACCATCACCTGCGGATGAATCGAGCCCATCGAGCGCTGGACGTGTTTCCGGCGGTCGATCGGGTAGTAGATCTTGCTGACGTGCGCGGGCAGCTGCTTTTCCAACTCGGCCCGACCGGTGGTGGTGGTGGTGGAGACCACCAATTTGTGATTCGGCAGCCGGACCTCCAGCCGCCGCACCAGTTCCGTGGCCAGGCCCACTTCGCCCACGCTGACCGCATGTAGCCAGATCACCTTGCGGTTGGTCAGCGACATCTTGAGCCGGCCGTCATACTGGCCGAAACGTTCCCAAAAGCCCGCCTGCCAATTGCCCCGACGGCGCATCTTCAGGAAATAGAAGGGTGCGCTCAGGACAAAGCCGATGTTGAACAGGACGTTGTAGAGGAATCGCATGTCCGGGCCGTAACTCGTTCGCGGCGCGAGGCTAGCGATTCCCGGGCCACCGGAAAGAATTCTTCGTCACCCAATCGGCACACTTGCATGTCCGGGCTCCCGGCGGAACTTCCCCACGGTCACATGAACATCTACGCGCACCCGACTTTCGACATGGCGCAGCGGCAGTTCGACCTCGTGGCCGACCTGCTGGACATCCCGGACAATGACCGCGGCTGGCTCAAGTTTCCCAAACGCGCCCTGACCGTCGCCTGCCCTGTGCGCCTGGACGACGGCACCACCCGGGTTTTCGCCGGCTACCGCGTCCAGCATCACTTCGCCCTCGGCCCCACCAAGGGCGGTCTCCGGTATCACCCGGACGTGACACTCGGAGAAGTCGCCGCGCTCGCGCTGTGGATGAGCTGGAAGTGCGCCCTCACCGGCCTGCCCTACGGCGGCGCCAAAGGCGGCATCACCGTGGATGTCCGGACGCTTTCCGCCGGCGAACTGGAACGGCTCACCCGGCGCTACACCCAGGAAGTCGTCAATTTCATCGGGCCGCAGGTGGACATCCCGGCTCCCGACGTCGGCACCAATGAACAGGTCATGGCGTGGCTGATGGACACGTATTCCACCCACGCCGGCCATGCCGTGCCGGCCGTGGTCACCGGCAAACCGGTCCACCTCGGCGGCTCGCTCGGCCGCCGCGAAGCCACCGGCCGGGGCGTCGCCTACCTGGCCGGACGCGCCATGGACACCCTGGGTCTGGAATCCGCCGGCGCCACCGCCGTCGTCCAAGGGTATGGCAATGTCGGGGCCGTGGCCGCCCAGTCGCTGGCGAAACAGGGGCTCAAGGTCATCGCCGTCAGCGACGTAGGTGGCGGCATTCACAATGCCAGCGGACTCGACCTGCGCCGGCTAGAGGCATGGTTCGCAGAACACCGAACCATTGTTGGCTTTCCGGAAGCCGAACCGCTTGCCCAAGCGGAGTTGCTCACCCTGCCCTGCGACGTGCTGGTTCCCGCGGCGCTCGAACGCCAGATCACCGCCGAGAATGCCGGCCGCCTCCGCTGCCGGGTGCTCGCTGAAGGCGCCAACGGGCCGACCACGCCGGAAGCCGACGAAATCCTCAACCGTCGCGGCGATGTCTTCGTGGTGCCCGACATCCTCTGCAATGCCGGCGGGGTGGTGGTGAGTTATTTCGAGTGGGTGCAGGACTTGCAGTCGTTCTTCTGGTCCGAGGGCGAGGTGATGGACAAGCTGTTCCGCATCTTGGAAGGAGCCTTCCAAAACACGCTGAACGCCGCCCGAAAACAAAACCTCCCGATGCGCACCGCCGCTCTGAGCCTCGGCATTCGTCGCGTCTGGGAAGCCAAGAAAAGCCGCGGACTGTTTCCCTGAGTCCGTCTCGCCGGAATGCCCGCCCGCTTCGGGGTGTTGCCGGGGGATGACTCCGCGACCAGCCTTTCCGCCGATGACTTCCCCGTCCGTTTCCCGGCGCACCGCCCTCAAGGGACTCGCCGGCGCGAGTGCCGCCGCCGCACTCGGCGGCTGCGCCAGCCTGACCAAGCCCGGCCCCAACCGCATCGTCCTCGAAAACTCGAAACCGGGCACCCGCGACTGGCTGCTGACAAACACCCGCGTGGACCCGGCCACCAAATGGCGGTGCCCGTGGATCGAAGGCTATTGCTCGCACACCCGCGTGCGGGCCGGCGACGAACTGTCCCTCTTCGTCAGCACCAATCCCGCGAGTCCGTTCACCGTGGACATCTACCGGCTCGGTTACTACGGCGGCGCCGGCGGCCGACTGATGCGTTCGTTCGAACCCATCCCGGGAAAGCCCCAGCCGGATCCGACCATCGGCGCCAAACGCCTCCGGAACTGTGCCTGGGAACCCGCCGTCACCTTCCGGATTCCCACGGATTGGCTCAGCGGCGTCTATCTCGGCAAACTCACCGAACAGCGCACGGGCCTGCAAAGCTACGTGGTGCTCATCGTCCGCGACGATCGCCCCGCCGACCTGCTGTTCCAATGCAGCGACCACACCTGGCAGGCCTACAACCGCTGGCCGACCCAGTTCGCGCTCTACGACGACGGGAAGGACCAGTGGTATTGGGGCGGCGGCGTGCAGGTCGGTTTCAACCGCCCTTACGGCCGTTACTGCCAGATTTTCGACGCGCCGCTGTCGCAAGGTTCCGGCGAGTTCCTGCTCTGGGAGTTCCCCGTGGCCTACTGGCTCGAACAGCACGGTTACGATGTCACCTACTGTTCCAATCAGGACACGCACGCCGATCCCCGCGGTTTGCTCCGGACGAAGGGATTTCTGTCCGTCGGGCACGACGAATACTGGAGCCTGGAGATGTTCAGGAATGTTCAGGCCGCCATCGCCGCCGGCGTGAACGTCGCCTTCCTCTCCGGCAACGCCGTCTGCGGCCGCATTGCGCTCACCCAGGATTTGCGGGCCTTTGAACGAACCGGCGTCTTCGGCCCGCCCGGCGGCACCCGCGACTTCATCGCCATGAAGTCACTGGCCCACGAGCGTCCCTATGCGAACGAACTTGTCGGTGCCCACAGCACCGGCCCGGTCACCGGCGGCGCGGACTGGACCTGCGTGCAGCCCGGCCACTGGCTCTTCGCCGGCACCGGCATGAAGGCCGGCGACGGCATCCCGGGACTGGTCGGCTGGGAATGGCACGGCGACCCCGCACCGATTCCCGGACTGGAAGTTGTCGCGTCTGGCCCCACCCAGGACGCACCCGGGAAACCCAACGGCGGACAGTTCACCGCGACGGTTTATCCCGGTCCAAAAGGCAACTTCGTCTTCAACGCGGCCACCATCTGGTGGGGCGATGGCCTGTCCGCACCGCCGGGCTACGTCCGCCCGAGCGTTTACACCACGCCGCAGGGACCGGACCCGCGGCTCCAGCGCATCACCCAAAACCTGCTGGCCCGCATGATCGGCGGCTGATCGCCACCGGTATCTGCGCCCCATGAACAACCGTCTTGCCGCCGGTCTGCTCCTGTTGCTGCTGACGGCCTGCACCCATACCGAACCGCGCATGAACTCCAGCCCGCGGCCGATTCACCTCACCTACGACACGCCGGTGGACCCCGGGCTCCAGCGCCAACTGGAGTCCCTCGACGCGACCTTGCACCAACGCTTCGGCAAGAACCCGGAGGACACCGCAGCGGGCCTCTGCGACCTCCGCACCGGCCGCCTCGCGCTGATCCACCCGGACCGCATCGAATACGCCGCCAGCGTGCCAAAGATCGGCATCCTGCTCGCCTATTTCGTCCGCCATCCCGAAGCCGCCGCACAACTGGATCCCAAAATCCGTCACGAGCTGGGTCTGATTGCGAAGGTCTCCTCCAACGAGCTCGCGGCGAAGTATTCGGCCCAGCTTGGCCTCCGCTACATCCAGCAGTGCCTCAATGAACGCGGCTTTTACGACGCCCGGCACGGCGGCGGTCTCTGGGTGGGCAAACACTACGGCCGCACGGACGAACGCTATCCCGATCCCGTCGGCGGCCATTCGCACGCCGCCACCGTCCGCCAGGTGCTCCGCTACTTCCTGCTGCTCGAGCAGGACCAGCTCGAAAGCCCGGCAGTGTCCCGGACGCTGCGGGACATCTTCGCCTCGCCGGACATCCCGCATGACCCTGAACGCTTCGTTCGCGGTCTCGCCGGACGCCCCGTCGAGATCCGGCGCAAGTGGGGCGACTGGGAAGACTGGCAGCACGACGCCGCGATCGTCATCGGCCCCGGCCGCCATTACATCCTCGTCGCGCTCACGCACCATCCGCGCGGACGCGACTACCTCGCCGCCCTCGCCGCGGCGGTGGATGACGAGCTGCAGAACGTGCCGGGAGAACTCACTCCCCGGCCCTGACCGCCCCGGCCAGTCCGTCATTCGTCCGCGGCGACTTCCAGGCCGCGGATCTCGCGGAATTGCCGGCTGAGCACGATGGCTTCCACCAGCGGCGCCAACCGGTAGTCTTCCTTCTTCAGCTTGGCCGACATTTCCTCAAGCAGCGGGCGGTCGGAAAGTTGCACGCCCCGGCCCAACGAGTAGCCGAGCAGCTTGCGGCAAAACTGCCGGACGAATGAATCGCGGCGTTTGGTCGCCAGATAGCTCCTCAGCCCGTCGAGCCCGTCGAGTTCCGTGCCGTCGAGCACCCGGGTCTTCGTGTCGATCGGGTGCCCGCCCAGATCCAGCTCGCGCCGCCGGCCGATGGCGTCGAAGGACTCCAGTGCAAAGCCGTAGGGATCGATCTGCCGGTGGCAGCCGAAACATTTCGGGTCGGTGCTGTGCTTCTGGGTGAGCTGGCGGACCGTGAGCAATTCGGCCGCCTCGTCCTCGGGCAGGCGCGGCACATCTTTGGGCGGTCGCGGGAGTTTGTCGCCGAGCAGCACTTCGGCGGTCCAGTTGCCGCGCAGAATCGGGCTCGTGCGCGAGGCGCCGGACTGCTTGGCCAGCACCGCCGCCTGTCCTAGCACACCGCCGCGCCCGATCGCCTTCAGCCCGGTCACCCGCAGCCAGCCGTCCTCAGACGCGCCGGCTGCCGGCGCAGGCAGGCCATAGAACTTCGCGAGGTCCGAATTCACGAACGTATGATCCGCCTCCAGCACGTCGAGCACGCGGCCGTTCTGCTGGAACAGGTCGGTGAAGAACCGAACCGTCTCCTCGTGCATCGCGTCGCGCAGCCCGTTGAAGTCCGGGAAGTGGCGTTCGCTCTTCTCGTTCATGTCCCGGAAGTCGTAGAGGTGCAGCCACGCGGTGCCGAACTCGGTCGCCAGCCGCCGCGTCTTCGGGTCCTTCAGCATGCGCCGGGCCTGCGCGGCCAGCGTCTTCGGTTCGCGGAGTTTGCCACTGGCCGCCACGGACCGCAGTTCGGCATCCGGGGCGGAAGACCACAGGAAATAGCTCAGCCGCGTCGCCAGTTCCCAGTCGCTCACCGGACTTGGCCGGTCCCCGGGGCCCGGCTTCTCCGCCCGATACAGGAACGCCGGGGCCACGAGCGTGCGCGCCAGGGTCAGCCGCACGGCGGCCTCGTGCGACAGCTCCTCGGTCCTGAGCTTTCGGTAAAGCCCCTGGAGTTCGGTCTGTTCCCCGGCAGTGAGCGGGCGGCGGTAGGCGCCTTCGGCAAACTTCAGCACGGCGTCCAGATGCCTTGGCCGGGCGTTGGTCAGTTCCTGCCGGAACCGGTCCGCGCGCAGCTTGATCGGTTCGCGCAGCGGTTCAAAGGCGCTCGGATCGGCGTCCTGGGTGGCGTATTGCCAGAGCTGCTCGAAGGCATCCACGAGCTTGAGCGCGTCCTGGCTGACGAAATGAAGCTCACCCCAGAGCCGCTCGAGCTCGGCGGCCTGAGCGTCGTCCAACATCAGCCGCCGGAGCGCGTCGTCCTCGCGGTAGTAAAGCGTCAGCGTGACGACTTCATCCACGGGCACGATCTTGGTGTAACAGAGCGCCGCCGGGAAAAGCTGTCGGAACTGTTCCAGCGCCGCCTCGATGCGGGCGCGCGCAGCGCTGGCGTTTCGCACCAGGATCGGCGCGTCGGACAACACTGGGCGTTCGCCGTCCGACCAGGTTCCCTTGCCGCCCTGCTCCTTCACGGCGCCAGCGGCGAGCCCGAGCGACGTCGGCCTGGCCGTAAGCACCTGCATTTGGACGCTGCCTTCGCGGCCGGTCTCGGCGTGCAGGCCAGTGGTCGCCACAAACTCACAGCCAGCCGCCAGCTCGGCCGGCAACCGCACCTCGATCACGGACGGGGCCTGCACGCACAGGTCGGTTTCGGCCACCTTGGCGCCGGCGGGATGTTTTCCGAACAGGCCGGGATCAAGGCCCCAACTCGTAGGAGCCGAGGTAACGAGGCTCTGACCGACTCTCCCCTCGAATTGAACCTCCTCACGTCGGCTCCTACCAAGGATCGAGCTGAGCAACGGGCCGTTAGCTGATGTGAGCTGCCGCCGCAACACGGCGTCCGGCGAATCCTTCGCCAACCCCTCGCCGCCGCCCGCCAGCAGGCGCTGAACTTCGCCGGCGAGCCGGGCCTTCTCGGCCACGTCGGCCGCGGATTGCCACTTCGCCAAGAGCGAACCCGCCGGCAGCACGGATTCGGGGCCGCCGCCCTGGTCCGGTTCGCTGTGGAAGTGCCAGACACCGGCGTTGCCCAGCGAATCGGCGTGCGGGTTGCCGGCGAGCAGGTTCGGTGAAACGTCCTTTGCCAAGTCCCAGGTGCGCGAGCCGTCGGTGAGCGTGAAGTCAACCGCCGTCAGGTCGCAGGAGTGGTTCCCGTCGCGCGGACCAATCACCACCGTCACCACGTCGCCGGGTTGCACGGCGAGATTTTCCAGCGGACCGAACTTCACTTCCTTCGCCCCCTGCGCGGTGCCGGCGGCCAGTCGTTGCCGGGTGGGGCCACGGCGCAATTCCACGGTCCACGTCACGCCGTTGCCGCACTCCGGATGCGCGTGCTGGATCGTGCCGTGGACTGCAAGCGTGGCGGCCACGGGACTCCGCCAACTCAGCAGCGCGCGTCGGTTCGGCGCCGGATGCGCGGCGACGCCGTGGGGTTTCATGTTTCCCGGAACGCGCACGGCCTGGTCGGAGGAATTGGCGATGACGCTGAGCGCATCGGCCGCGCTCCAGCCCTTCACAAAGTCGTAGTTCGCGAGGTTCTCCAGCCGGGTCGTCAGGTGACCCTCGAGGCGCGCCTCGCCGGCACCAAGGCCGAGACACTCCAGCCACGCCGCGAGCGCCACCGGCTCGACACCGTGCTTCTGCGCGAGCCGCCCGACGTCCGCCTCGTCCAAGGCGCCTGTCACTTCCGCAGCCGCGGCGAGACAGCCGGCGGCCTGCCGGAAAAGCCGGTCGCGGCCGGCCTCCAGGCGGGCCACGGCCGCGCGCACCTCTCGCAACGGCAAATCCGCCCGGCCCGGTGCGACCAGGCGCGGATTCTCCCACAGCGCGAAATCATTCGCCGGGCCGTCACCAGCATCAGATGCCGCCAGATAGAAGACGACGTCCTGGTCGTCGGCCGACGCCGGCAGCTTGAGGCGGACTTCCCGCGCTTCGGCGAGCGGTGTGACCGGAACTTGCCAGGCCTTCGGACCGTCCCGTTTCCCGATGTGACCGACCTGGGTGAAACGCCAGAGCGATTGCTGCCACTGCCCCACAAACTCCGCGAGGGCGGCGCCATCCCCCGGCTTGGCCGCCCGCCAACGGGTGCGAAGCTGGTCCAACAGGAACGATGGCGTCGGACTGTTCAACTCCGCCCACAACGTCTGGAAATACCTGGGAATAAGGCCGTGTTTCGACGCCTGCGTAAGCAGCTCAAGATTCGCCGGAGCCTCCAGACGACGGCGACTTCGTTCTGAGGTCACCGTTTCTTTCAGCTCCAGGGTCGCCTCCAGATACTTCGCCAGTGGCAGCACGCCACCGTCCTTGGTGTCGAACTTGATGCCCTGGAGATTCACCGCGGAACCGCCACCGTTGACCGTGAAGCGGCCGTAAAACCCGCGGATCGCCGCCAGCCGTTCCTCCGCCCAATCACGCGCCGAGGTGCTGGGCGAAAACCCGATGCCGTCCGGCAACAGCACGGCGTGGTCCGCCACCGCCTTGGCGGCGTCGAGATACTTGGTGAGCAGGCTGGGCGACATCACCAGCGAATTGCCCACGTTCATGAAGCCTTCGCCCGACGCGGAATCGGCCGGGAATTCCTTCGCCGGGTCCAGTGTCGCCACGCCGGTGAGATCGCGGAGCGTGTAGGTGAATTCCGCGTTGGAGAGCCGCCGCAACACGACCGGACCGGGATCGCCCGCACGGGCCTGCGCCGCGGCGTCCAATGCGCCCGCCACCCAGCCGGTAAGCTGCGCCGCCTGGGCCTTGGAGGGCTGCGGCTTCTCCTTGGGCGGCATTTCGCCGAGCGCCATCTGGTCCACCACGCCCTGCCAGATCTTGGGATGTTTCACGACCTCGGTGAGCGAGGTGAAGCGTTCCAGGTCGAGGTCGCCCTTGTGCTTCTCGGTCGAGTGACAGCCGAGGCAATATTCCTTCAGCACGGGCAACGCCTTGCGCTGGAAGTCGCGTTCCAGCGCGCGGGCGTTGGGAACGTCCGCGGCGGCGATGGTCCCGACGAGAGTGATGAGACCTCCGATAACGGAGAGGCAACGTAGGGAATGGGACACGGGCATGGACGGGTTAAGCAATGATACCGCGGATGGGCTGGGCCTCGACGACGCCGGTCAGCTTGTGATTCAGGCCGCCGTAGAAATACGTGAGGCGCTCGTGGTCGAGACCCATGAGGTGAAGGATGGTGGCGTGCAGATCGCGCAGGTGATGCGGATTCACGGCCGCGCCTTCGCCGAGTTCGTCGGTCTCGCCGTAGCTGGTGCCGGCCTTCACGCCTGCGCCGGCGAGCCAGTAGGTGAAGCCCTTGGGATTGTGGTCGCGCCCGCCGGGTTTGCCCCCGGTGTTGAAGGTCTCCGAAACTGGCATTCGCCCGAACTCGCCACCCCACACGACGAGGGTTTCGTCGAGCAGACCGCGCTGTTCCAGGTCGGCGAGCAGCGCGGCGATGGGCTGGTCCACCTCGGGACAGTGCAGTTTCAGGTTCTCCTCGATGCCGTGGTGGCCGTCCCACGTGTTCTGGCCGCCCGCGCCGCCGCCGCCGGAGTAGATCTGCACGAAGCGCACACCACGTTCAACAAGCCGGCGCGCAGTCAGGCACTGCCGACCGAACGGGGCCGGGCCCTGCGCGAGCGGATGCCATTCGGGCTTGGGCTCATTAATACCGTAGGCGGCGAGAGTGCGCGGATCTTCCTGCGACAGATCAAGCGCCTCCGGCGCGGTGGCCTGGAGGCGGAAGGCGAGTTCGTAGCTGGAGATGCGCGCGGCGAGTTCCGAATAACCGGGGCGCGAACGCAGGTGCTCGGCGTTGACCGCGTTGATGAAGTCGATTTCGCGCCGCTGGAACTCCCGACTCGTGCCGGCGGGTGGCTGGAGATTCAGGATTGGTTCGCCCGTCGTCCGCAGCACCGTGCCCTGATGCACCGCCGGCATGAAGCCGCTGGACCAATTGGGCGCGCCCGTGGTCGGTCCTCCGCGCGGATCCAGCATCACCACGTAGGCCGGCAGATTCTGGTTCAGCGAGCCGAGGCCGTAGCTGAGCCACGCGCCCACGGACGGATGCCCCTGGAGAATCCGGCCGCTGTTCATCTGGAGCACCGCGCTGCCGTGGGCAAACGAATCGCTGTAGAGCGACTTCACGACGGCGAGCTTGTCCATGTGCCGCGCGATGTTCGGGAAGGCATCGGAGCACCAAAGCCCCGATTGCCCGTGCTGCCTGAAGGTGCGCCGGCTCGCCTGAAGCACAGCCTTGGTCTTGGTGTTCCGGCGGAACTCGTTGTCGATGGTCTGCCCGTCGCGCTTCTGCAGTTCCGGCTTGTAGTCGAAGAGATCCACCTGCGACGGCCCGCCGAACATGAACAGGAAGATCACCGACTTGGCCTTGGTCGGGAAATGCGGCGCCTTCGGCCGCAACGGACTGGGCTGAGGACATTCCGCGGCATTGGCCTTCGCGAAGAAGCCGTCGCCTTCCAGCATTGAGGCCAGAGCGAGCCCCGCAAATCCGGCCCCCGCTTCCCACAGGAATTGGCGCCGTGGCAGTTGGTGGTCGGCGGGGTTCATTCGGGGAGTGAAACGGTGAAAGCGGCCGCCTCGCGGAGCGAGGCAACGATGGTAGCCGTGGGCTTCAGCCCACGGATTTTTTGAAGAAGACTCTTTGTCGCGAAGCGACAATTCAAGGCTGGGTGACGAATCAGGCGCGGCTCCGCGACGCTCGTGCGTTCGATGTCCAGCCGTGGGTTGAAGTCCGCGCCCACCATCAATCGGTGGCTCTCCGACCGACTAATGCGATGGGCTCGAATCGCCTCTCGACCCTGAGTCGCTTGAAGCATTCGGCCGTCGCGCGCTAGCTTTCTCGAATGGCCAACACCTTCACCGCACTGCATTGCCATATCGTGTTCAGCACCAAGAACCGGGAACCGTGGATACGGCCCGATTGTGAGCAACGAGTGTGGGCTTACTTGGGCGGAATCGCCCGCGAGAACAGCCTGAAGGCATTGGCGGTCGGAGGAATCGATAACCACGTCCACCTGCTCCTTGGCCTGCCACCGACCATCACGGTCAGCAAGGTCGTGCAACTGATCAAAGGCGGTTCTTCCGCGTGGATGAAAGACGCCCTTGCCGGCTTCTCCGGATTCGGATGGCAGGACGGCTATGCGGCCTTTTCCGTGAGTAAATCCCTCGTCCCGGAAGTGGAGGCCTACATCCGCAGTCAACGTGAACACCATCGACTTAAGTCCTTCGAGGAGGAATACTGGGCGTTCTTGGACAAACACGAAATTCCATTTGAGGAACGCTACCTGTTCGACGGGCAGTTTGCGGGGTGAGGGCCGACGGCGCCCCAAACCGGTCTTGCCTCGCGGAGCGAGGCCGTGATGGTAGCCGTGGGCTTCAGCCCATGGAGAAGCGATCGAACGATCTGTTTTGTCACGGAGCGACAATTGCAGCATGGCCAACGCTTCAAGCGTCGCTCCGCGACGCAAACGCGGCCGTATCCCGCGCCGTGGGCTAATGCCCACGGCTACCATCAAGCTGTCGCTCCGCGACACACCAGACTGCCGCGGTGCGCCGCGATGCATTCCCGCGGTGCGGCTTCGCTCTTGTGCCACCTCAATCCACATAAACCGCCTCGTTGAGGTTGAGCAGCGTGCGGCAGAGGCTCCGCAAGGCCACCGATTCAGGTTCCTGTGCGCCTTCGCCCTGCGCTCGCGCGGTCTGGTCCGCCAGCAGCGACTTCGCCGCCCGGACCTCTGACTTGGTTGGCTCGCGTTGGACGGCGAGCTGAAAGGCGCGCGTGATCTGTGTGGCGGTCTTCGGCCCGGCCTCCCGCCGGACCCGCTCTGCAAACGCTGCGGCCTGCGCCTGAACGAAGGAATCGTTTAGGAGCATCAGCGCCTGCGGGGCGACCGTCGTCGTCGGGCGAGTGCCGGTGCCGGAGGTGCTGTTGGCGAAGTCGAGGCATTCGAGCAGCGGCACCTTGAGCGCCCGCTTCACGACTAGATACACGCTGCGACGGTTCTGCTCGTCGGCTGGGCTGTCCTCCCAGCCTTTGCCGGCGGAGTCCTGCGTGGTGTGGACTTCCTTGGGCAGGCTCGGGAACACGCTCGGGCCGCCGCGCTTCGGATTCAGCCGACCGCTGACCGCGAGCATGGAATCGCGAATCACCTCAGCTTCGACGCGGCGGAGATTCTGCCGCCAGAGCAGGGCGTTGTCCTGGTCGGCGGCGAGGGCGGCGCGGTTGTCGGCGCGGGACGACATCCGGTAGGCGCGGCTGGTAAGGATCAGTTTGTGCAGTCGCTTCACCGACCAACCGCCGCGGACGAACTCCGCCGCGAGAAAGTCGAGCAATTCGGGATTCGACGGGCGCAGTCCGGTCCGCCCGAAGTCGTCCGGCGTGGGCACGAGTCCTACACCGAAGTGATGCTGCCAGACGCGGTTCACGAACACCCGCGCGGTCAGCGGATTGTCAGGGCTCGCGATCCAGTCGGCCAAGACCCGACGCCGTCCGGTGGTGGTCGCGGTGCTGTCGCGCTCGGAGAAACTGGGTTCGGCCAAACCGAGCACGGCCGGGAAACGCGGGTTCACTTCGGCCCGGGGCGAATGGGCATCGCCGCGGTAAAGCACATGCGTGGGTTTCGGTTGCGCTCCGTTCTCCGCAATGGCCAGCGCGTAGTCGAACGGCGCCGCCGCTTCGCGAGCCTGCTTCAGCTCGGCTTCGAGACGCTTCTTCAACTCCGCATCGGTGGTCGCGGCCAAGCGCGTTTCCGCCTCCTTGATACGCGCCTGCTTGGCTGCTTCCCAGGCTCGCCACTCGGCAGCCGTGGCGAGCGGGCGAGTGATCTTGCCAGTGCCACGGCCGCCGCCGCCCGTGTGGTGTTGGCCGTAGCCGTCGATGCTCCGCACGAAACCCAGCAGCGCATAGTAATCGGCCTGGCTGAGCGGATCGAACTTGTGGTCGTGGCACCGCGCGCAGCCGATCGTCAGACCGAGAAACGCCGTGCCGGTGGTGACCATGATGTCGTCGAGATCGTCAAACTCCGCGGCCACGGTGCTGTCGGGTTCATCGTCCCAGACGTGAAAGCGGTAGAAGCCCGTGGCGATGAGCGCTTCCCGCATTGCGGGTGTCATTTTCGGTGCCTGCGCCAATTCGTCCTCAACCAATTCGTCGCCGGCCAACTGCTCGCGGATGAAGCGGTCGTAGGGTTTGTCGGCGTTAATGGAGTCGATGACGTAGTCGCGGTAACGCCATGCGTGCGGCTTGGGACCGTCACGTTCATAGCCATTGCTCTCGGCGTAGCGGACCAAGTCCAGCCAGTGGCGGCCCCAGCGTTCGCCGTAGTGAGGCGACGCCAGCAACCGGTCCACCAAGGCGCCCCAGGCAGCCTCGCTCGGATCGAGCTCGAACGCAGCCACGTCTTCCGGGCTCGGCGGCAGACCGGTCAGGTCGAAATGGAGGCGGCGGACCAGTTCACGCGGCGTGGCCGGCGGATTGGGTTCCAGTTTGCGCCCGCGCAATGCCGCCCGGTGGAACGCGTCCACCGCGTTCGTCTCCCGTTGGCCGCGGACTTTTTCCGGCGGAACCACCGTCGCCTTCAACGGCTGGAAGACCCAGTAGGAACGGTCTTCCGCGGTGATCGCGAACTGCCGCGGTCGCAGCTTGGGACCAGCCTCGGCAGCCCGCAGACTCACGCCCAGCCCGAGCGTCACCACGGCGATCGCGAATACGCGGGCGCAGGACAAACGCAATGACAGCGGGAAACTCACCGGGAACGATGCCGGGAGTTTCAGCCGCGGGTCCGGGAGCGGTCGAGTCCCTTGTTGGGGTAGCGGCCGATTTCAGCCCTGCACTCGGCGAAACGCCGGATCCGGAACCGTCGCGCCCAGCAACTGCTCCACGGTCCGGGTCTGACCGGGCAGCACCAGGTCCGGCATCAGTTCGGCCAGTGGACGCAGGACGAACTCCCGCAGGTGCGCCCGCGGATGGGGCAGCACCAGCGTGTCGGTGGCGCGCCGCTCCGCACCCCACGCGATAAGGTCGAGGTCGAGGGGGCGCGCCTCGTTCAGCACCTGCTTCGGCCGACGGCCCGCCTCGGACTCCATCATCTTGAACTTGGCCAACAGCGACTCCGGGGTTTCCCCCGGCTGGGGAACAAAGCAGGCGATCGCGTTCACAAACCGCGGCGAGCCCGGCGGGCAATCCACCGGCGTGCTTTCCCAGAAGGACGAGCAGCGCACCGGTCCGTCCGCGAGCGCTCCCAGCGCCGTCACGGCCACCCGCAACTGTCGGACCGGCTCCCCGAGGTTGGCTCCCAAAGCCACGATGACCGGTGGATGTGTCATTCGCCGACCTCTTCACAGCGCGCGACCTTGCTCCGGATCAACGACTCCAGGCGGCCGTAGTCTTCCGCCGACTTGAGCGCCCGGCGCGGAACCCAGAAGGAGGTCGTCTCGTCGATGAACACGAAGCAGCCGTCAGCACGAAAGATGACCCGCGGGACATCGCTCCACAGATGGGTCTTGCTGCGGCCGTCTTCCCGCGAGGACACAAAGCCGAATTCGTCAAAGACCACCGTGCCCTGGTGAATCGCCTCGGCGGTGTGCCGACGAACTCCGCGGAGAAACACCCGACGACGGGCGGCGGTGCTGAAGGTGAACCACCAAATTGCGGCGAAAATGGCCGGCACAATCACCAGGGACAGCCACCACGTCGGATCGCCCGCCCGTCGGTCCGAGATGGTCCGGAAGGTGGTCAGCGACACGCACAGGCCGGCGAGCAACACGCTGCCGATCTGGACGCGCGTGCGCCCCCGTGGATCGGCCGGCAGCCGGTCGTAGGCCTCCATGAAGTAGGCCTCGTCCTCGGTGTATTCCGCGCGCAGTTCGGGCTCGGCCATCGCGTCAGGGCGTTGAATCGTTCACTTCAGGCCCAGCACGTCCTGCATGTCGTAGATGCCCGGCGGCCGGCCGACGACCCATTGCGCCGCGCGCAGGGCCCCGTTGGCGAACGTCTCGCGGCTGCTGGCCTTGTGGGTGAGTTCCACCCGCTCGCCATTGGCGGCGAAGATGACGGTGTGGTCGCCGACCACGTCGCCCCCCCGCAGGGCGTGGATGCCGATTTCGGACGCCGTCCGTTCGCCGGTGATGCCCTTGCGGCCGTGCCGGAGGGCCTCTTCCAACTGCACCTGGCGCACGTCACCCAGGATTTCGAGGAGGGTGGTCGCGGTGCCGCTCGGGGCATCCTTCTTCAGCCGGTGATGCATTTCGACCACCTCCAGATCGAAGCCTGGCCCGAGGATTTCGGCCGCCTTGCGGGTCAGCCAGAACAGCGTGTTGACGCCGGTTGAAAAGTTGGTGGCCCAGACCATCGGGATTTTCGCCGCCGCTGCACGAATGGCGGCCTTCTCGGCCTCGTTGTGGCCGGTCGTGCCGATGACCAGCGCCTTGCCCTGGGCGGCACACAGGCTGGCCACGTCGGCCGTCACGTGGTGCAGGGTGAAATCAATGACGGCATCGCAGCCGCCCACGAGTGACGCCAGGTTGTCGCCGACATCGGTTGCGCCGACGACCTGGAGTTCCGGAATCCGGCCGGCACACGTGAGCAGCGCCTGGCCCATGCGCCCCTTGGCGCCATTGATGATGAGCTTCGTCATGTGGCGGGGGAGCCTGCCGCAAGCCGGGGGCTTGTGCCAGACCGTAGCGCCACAAGCATCCCGCTTGCTCCCGTCACCGAACCGCCGGTTGACCCCGGCCCCCTGCCCTTTAGTCTGGCCGCCGCTTTATGAGCAAACTGGACGACGTTTATTCGAAACTGACGATCAAGACCGGCGCCAAGCTCGCCCTCGTGGTGCTGGACGGACTCGGCGACATCGCCACCGCAGCCCAGGGCAACCTCACCCCACTGGAAGCCGCCAAGACCCCCAATCTCGACGCCCTCGTGCGCTCCGGCTGCGCGCAGGGGCGCCTGACCCCCGTGGCCCCCGGCATCACGCCCGGTTCCGGCCCCGGACACCTCGGCCTGTTCGGCTATGATCCGCTGGAGTTTGAGGTCGGCCGCGGCGTCATCGAGACGCTTGGACTCGGCATCGAGCTCAAGAACGGCGACGTCGCCGCCCGCGCCAACTTCTGCACGCTCGACGACAAGGGCATCGTCACCGACCGCCGCGCCGGCCGCATCGCCACCGAGGTGTGCGAGCGCCTCTGCGGGCTGCTGTCGGCCAAGATCAAGAAGCTCGGCACCACCCAGGTCATCATCGTGCCGGGCAAGGAGCACCGTTTCGTCGTCGTCTTCCGCGGCGCCGGCCTCGAAGGCCCGCTGACCGACACCGACCCGAACCGCGAAGGGCTGCCCATCGCCGAGGCCCAGCCGGTGGACGCCAAGAACGCCAAGCAGAAGAAGGTCGCGAAGCTCATCGCCGACTTTTACAAGGCCGCCCTGCCGCTGCTGGCCAAGGAAAAGCCCGCCAACGGTTTCCTCATGCGCGGCATCGCCCATCAGCCCGACATCCCGACCTTCGAGCAGCGCTACCAGCTCAAGGCCGCGGCCATCGCCGTCTATCCGATGTATAAGGGACTGAGCCAGCTCGTCGGCATGACCAAGATCGAGGGGCCGCAGACCATCCGCGAGCAGTTCGAGCGCTACGTCGCCGAATACGAGAACTACGACTACTTCTTCATCCACTACAAATACACCGACAAGGCCGGCGAGGACGGCAACTTCGCCGCCAAGGTGAAGGCCATCGAGGACTTCGACGCCGCGCTGCCCGTGCTGCTCGCCCGCAAGCCCGACGTGCTCGTCATCACCGGCGACCACTCGACGCCGTGCGCGCTCAAGGGCCATTCGTGGCACCCGCAGCCCGTGCTGCTGCACTCCGCGAGCTGCGGAAACGACAAGCTGGACCGCTTCACCGAGACCGGCGCGAACCTCGGCTCGCTGGGCGTGCTGGAGGCGAAGTATCTGATCCGCCACATGCAGGCCAACGCGAAGATGTTCGACAAGTTCGGCGCCTGAGCGGCGGTTCGACACGACGAATTCCAAAGCAAGCCGCCGGCAGTGAGTCACTGCCGGCGGTTTCGTTTTCCGGCTGAACGCCGGTCTGAAATCGGCGACGAGGGCTGTCGTGGGAGCTTTACCGGCGGGGCTTCGACACCCACCACATCTTCTCGGTGGACGAATTCTATTGGGAAGACCGTCCGCGCTACCACGCGGCGCTAGAAGCGGTCCGCACGGCGGGCGAAGACCTGATGGGCTGGCTGGAATATTCGACCGAGGGACTCCAGCAGACCTTGGAGCGGGTCTGGTTGCGGGTGCAGACCTACAGCGGCGAGGGTAAAGGCAAACTGGTTCTCCGCCCGAAGCAGGAACAGTTGCTCAAACTGCTGCGCGACCACGGCAGCATGGCTCCGGCGGAGATTTGGGAAGCAGTCGGCGTCTCCAAACAGGGAGCGATCGATCTGCTGCGTCCGCTGCTGGAAGCGGGCTTGGCGGAGAAGATCGGTAGTCGGAAGACGGGGCGCTATGCCTTGAAGAAATCCTAGGGAAACGGGCCGCCTCACGTGCCAGCACAACTGCGATGAACATACTGAGTATTCCCCGCATCACCCTGAACCTCGCAAATCCAGTCTAGATTTTTTCGGATCATCGGCTGCCCGCAGAGGTCGCAGTGGTAATCTTCTAGATCATGAAAATGGCCCGCTACCAATTGGCCCAGCGCATCCGGGTAGATTTCCGACGCTACCAAAAACTCAGTAATCGCTCGAAACGGATCAATTTTGAACCACTGCGCGTCGACACGGAACATCTCGTAGCCTATTGCGCCAAGCTTCAGGTCACGCTCGGCATCACGCTTGATCCGCTGCGGCTCTCGATGAATTGGCTCGTCAATTTCTAACCCCACTAGGCGAACACTGGATTCGTCGCCTTTCACAATCCAAAGCTGATCAATGAAGAATGGACACTTCCAATGGTCTTCAAGCGGGTCAGGAACGATGAACTGTCCAGTTACCTCCAAAACCTTTCCCCTCCAACTCAAACGGTCAGCAACCGCAAATTTTTCGACATATCCCAGGATAAACAACTGGGCGGCGGCCCACGCCTCTCGTTCCGCCCATCCGACTGGCCTGCAGTTGTTTTTCAAAACCTTGTAGCCTCGTTTTTCAGCAATGCCCACCGCTTCCCGATAAGCCGGCGGTTTGCTTATCTCAGAAGTTCCTTTGAGCCATCGCTCGGGGTGACGCCCACGATCGAGCATTGAAAAGAGCAAATCGTGATCTCCTCCCTCTATCCAGTCGTCATGGCTACGGAGAAGATCAATCGGCTTTCGGGGCTGGCTAGCAGGATACGTTGGTCTTTCGTTTTTGCCGACGATTTGGACGGGGTGCCGCTCTCCAAGCGGTGTGAATATCCTGTGTCGGGGCTTGGCAAGAACGACGGAGGCATCAAGACCCGTAGCTCGCAGGTCGCGATGGACCTTCGTTGCTTCCTCAATTTCGAGATCCTCCTTGCTCACGACTCGTAGAACGATCTCCCCGCATCACAAGGCGACCAAGAGTTTTCTCTTCCGCTATTCCTTCTTCACCGCCGCCTTCACTTCGATGTGCAGGTCGCGCAACTGGCGGCCGGTCACCTGGCTCGGGCTGTCGGTCATGAGGCAGACGCCCTTCGCGGTCTTCGGGAAGGCGATGACGTCGCGAATGCTCGTGGTGCCGCACAGGATGGCGCAGAGGCGGTCGAAGCCGAGCGCGATGCCGCCGTGCGGGGGCGCGCCATACTTGAAGGCCTCCAGCATGTAGCCGAAGCGCAGCTTGGTTTCCTCGGGCGGAATCTGGAGCAGTTCCTCGAAGATCGTCTTCTGCACGTCGGGTTGGTGGATCCGAATCGAGCCGCCGCCGAGTTCCACGCCGTTCACGACGATGTCGTAGTGCTGGCCACGGACCTTCTTCGGGTCGGTCTTGAGCAGCGGGATGTCGTCGGCAACGGGCGCGGTGAACGGGTGATGGCTGGAATACCAGCGGTTCATCTCGCGGTCGAAACCGAGCAGCGGGAACTCGACGACCCAGAGGAAGTCGAAGCGCGTCGGTTCAATGGTAAGCTTGCCCTGGGCCTTGAGCACCTCGGCGCAGTAGAGGCGGATCTTGCCGAGAATCTCGCAGGCGTTGAGCCATTGGTCGGCGGCGAAGAGGATCAGGTCGCCTTCCTGAATCTCCAGCTTGGCCGTGAGCGCGGCCTTCTCGGCGTCGGAGAAGAACTTCACGATGGGCGACTTCCATTCGCCCTTCTCGACCTTGATGTAGGCGAGGCCTTTTGCGCCGAAGCCCTTCGCAGTCTCGGTCATCGTCTCGATCTGCCCCTGGGTCGCGCCGGCGAGGCCGCGGGCGTTGATGGCCTTCACCACGCCGCCGTTGGCGACGCAGTTGCCGAAAACGCCGAACTTCGAGCCCTTGAACTCCTCGGTGAAGTCCACCAGCTCCATGCCGAACCGGGTGTCGGGCTTGTCGATGCCCCAGCGGTTGAGGGCTTCCTCGAAGCTGATGCGCTTGAAGGGCGTGGCGATGTCCACGTTGAGCGCGGTCTTCCAGACCTTCTTCAGCAGCCCTTCGATGAGGGAGTAGATGTCCTCGCGGTCGATGAACGACATCTCGATGTCCACCTGGGTGAACTCGGGCTGGCGGTCGGCACGGAGGTCCTCGTCGCGGTAGCAGCGGGCGAGCTGGAAGTAGCGTTCCACGCCGCTGACCATGAGGATCTGTTTGAACTGCTGCGGCGACTGCGGGAGCGCGTAGAAGGTGCCGGGATCGCGGCGGTTCGGGACGAGGAACTCGCGCGCGCCTTCCGGGGTCGATTTGAAAAGCGTGGGCGTCTCGACTTCGAGGAAGCCCTGCTCGTCCATGTAGCTGCGCGTGGCGATGGCAACCTTCGAGCGGAGGCGCAGGTTGCGGATCATCTCCGGGCGGCGCAGGTCGAGATAACGGTATTGGAGGCGGAGCTCCTCGTTGACCTTGTTGGCGACTTCGGGGTCGTCCACCGGAAACGGCAGCACCTCGGAATGGTTGAGGATGGCCAGTTCCTTCACCAGCACCTCGATCTGCCCGGTGGCGATCTTGGCGTTGTCGGTGCCGGTGGGGCGCACGCGGACCTTGCCGGTGATCTCGATGACGGATTCCGAATGCAGCTTGGTCGCCGCGTCGAAGACGGCCGGGGCGAGGTCGGCGGGATCGAACACCGTCTGGGTGCGGCCCTCGCGGTCGCGCAGGTCGATGAAGAGGACGCCGCCGAGGTCGCGCTTGGAATGGACCCAGCCGGTCAGGGTGACGGTCTGGCCCGCGTGTTCGGCGCGGAGTTCGTTGCAGTGATGCGTGCGTTTCATGTCGTCAGGCCGGGACAGGACGGACCCGTTCCCCGGCAAAAATGAGGGCGGAGATTGGTCAGCGGGGCCGCAGATGGCAAAAGGGAAGTTTTCGCTGTGACCGCCGGTGCGACCGCCCATGAGGCCCTTTCCATCCGGTCCGTCCCGATGACAACCGAGCCGGCCGGCTGGCCGTGAATACCAACTCACGCGGCCTCCCGGGCAACCGGCCCCGGCCGATCGGCATGACACCCAATTTGCCCACGAAGTCCCGCACCGCCTGTTAAGAGAAGCGGACCGCCAGCATTAGCACACTCATCCTTACTGACCTATGACGATCCCCAATCATCCCAACCACGGCGCGACCGGCCACCGCTGGAAACGCCTCGCCGCCCTCGGCGGCGCCCTGCTGACCGTCCTCAGCTTCGAGGCCTTGGCCATCAACTGGTATGTGCCCAAACCGGAATACTCGATCGCCCGCAACTGGAATGAGCGCATCCTTGAGGGCATCCGGATGGATACTCCCCATCCCCCCGGTCAGGCGCGCCATCTATTCAGCTTCTCGGTCTGCATGTATGACGCGTGGGCGGCCTTCGATACGAACGCCGTCGGCTTCGTCTATCGCGAGAAGCACACCGCGACCGATGTGGCCGCCGCCCGTCGCGAAGCGATCAGCTACGCCATGTATCGGATGATGCTGGAGCGGCACGCCTACTCGCGGACCGCCATGAACCAGGCGGAAGCAAACCCTGCCTTCATGACCGCGCTGGGCTATGACCCCAGCAATGCCTCCCGCGACCCGTCCACCCCGGCCGGCATCGGCAACCGCATCTATGACGCCGTGTCCGCCTATTTTCTCAACGACGGTTCCCGCCAGGAGAACGGCACACCGTTCCCTACGGCCAACCCACCGGTCGCCTACCCGGACTATCCCGTCGGTCATCCGCGCCGCTACACCTTCGTCAACCCGCCCGCCAATCCGTTCCTGCATGGCGTCAGCGACGGCACCAACAACACCGTCGTGGACGTCAACCTGTGGCAGCGCCTCGTGGTGGCCGGGTCCATTGACCAGAACGGCTTTCCCCAAAACCCGCTCCAGGGCTACCTCGGCGCCCAATGGCTCTGGGTCCGGCCCTTCTCCCTGACCCGCGTGGACGAAAACAAGCCGTGGATCGACCCCGGCCCGCCCCCCTTCCTCGGCACGGCCCGGCACCAGGAGTTCCTCGACAACCTGGTCGCCGTGATCCGCGCCAGCAGCCAGCTCAGCCCCGCGGACGGCGTGAAGGTGGACATCTCGCCGAACGCCATCGGCAACAACACCCTCGGTGCCAACGACGGACGCGGTTACACGGTCAATCCGGTCACCGGGCAGCCCTACGCGCCCAACATCGTGTTCCGGGGCGACTACACCCGGTCCCTCACCGAGTATTGGGCCGACGGCCCCTCGTCCGAGACCCCGCCGGGCCACTGGAACTCCATCGCCAACCGGGTTTCCGACCAAATGACGGTTTACCGGGTGGGCGGGGAAGGCCCGGCGGTGGATCGCCTGGAATGGGACGTGAAGCTCTACTTCTCCCTGAATGCCGCCGTGTTTGATGCCGGCTGCGCGGCCTGGGCCGTGAAGCGCTATTACAACGGCTGGCGGCCGCTCACGCCGATCCGCTACTGCGGCGGGCTCGGCCAGTCCAGCGATCCCACGCTGCCGTCCTACCATACCAACGGCCTGCCCCTGGTCCCCGACCTGATCGAACTGGTGACCGACGCCTCGGTGAATTCCGGACGGCACGCCGGGCTTACGCCCGGCAAGATCGCCGTGCTGTCGTGGCCCGGCCAGCCCGAGTTCCCAGCCGAGCAGACCAGCGGTGTGAAGTGGGTCCATGCTGAGGACTGGATGACTTACCAAAAGAAGACCTTCGTGACGCCCGGCTTCCCGGGCTACGTCTCCGGCCACAGCACGTTCAGCCGGGCGGCGGCCGAGGCGCTGACGGGCTTCACGGGTTCCAAGTGGTTCCCGAACGGGCTCGGCACGACCACGATCTCGCAGTTGGTCAATGAGGCGGGTCCCTCCCAGACCGTGGTGCTCCAGTATGCCTCCTACTACGACGCGGCCGACCAAGTCGGGCTCTCGCGCATCTGGGGCGGCATCCATCCTCCGGCCGACGACTTCGCCGGCCGTCTGGTGGGCGCGGAGGCCGGCAAGAGCGCGTGGGCGTTGGCCAGGAAGTTCTTCGACGGCAGCGTGGCCGGGAGCGAGATCAACCTCACGACGCGTCCGCTGGCCGACGGCAACGTGGAAGTGCGCTTCAACGCCGTGCGCGGTCTGTTTTACAAGGTTCAAAGTGGCGCCAACGTGGAAGGACCATACAGTGGCGGCGGGTTTGTAAAGGCGCTGGACGCCTCCCCTTCCATTACCAATGCCCCGACTGATGCCCAGAAGTTCTTCCGTGTCTCGTCCTCGCTACATCCGTGACGGGTGTCGGCGGCCGGGCAGCGGCGCCCTGTGCGCCCTGCCCGGCAACGCCTTCACGCTCATCGAACTGCTGGTGGTCATCGCCATCATCGCGATCCTGGCCGGCATGCTCCTTCCCGCGCTGAGCAAGGCCAAAGCCAAGGCCCAGCGCATCACCTGCATGAACAACCTCAAGCAGATCGGGCTGGGGCTGCGGCTGTGGGCGGACAACAACGAGGGAAAGTATCCGTGGAAGGTGGACCAGGCCTTGGGGGGCGGAAAACCCAACGGCCGGGGCACCAACCGGGTGAACTTCCAGCTCTCCCTGGCCTCGAACGAGCTCTCCGCGACCAAGATCCTGCTTTGCCCGAACGATGTCCGGAAGGTCCGCGCCACCAACTTCGCCAGCCTGGCGCTGACCAACATCAGCTACGCGCTCTGCCTCGAGGCCGATGACCGGCGCCCACGGGTGATCCTCGCCACGGACCGGGGCATCAGCGGATTCGACTTCACCGGCCTGCCGGACAACGTGAACTGCTTCATCCTGTCGTCGCCCGATACCGCGGCCCGGACGGCCAAATGGCGCCGGGACGTCTGCCACGGTGCCAACGCCGGCACAGTGGTTCTGGGCGACGGCTCGGCCCAGCAGTTGAACGACTCCCGGCTCGTGCAGACCCTGCTCGGCTACGACATCCCCACCGAAACCGACGAGGGCAACCTACAGTTTTTCTATCCCTGACAACAGTCACAGCCGCAACGTCCCAAGCGGGAATCCCGCCCTTGCCCTTGCTCCTGCAATCCCAACGACAAGAGCAGGTGCGCCAGCAGGTTTGGGATGCTGCCATCCCGCGGGCTGGCTCGACGTGGGCGAGCCCGTGGTCGCGGAGCGGACGGTGCTCAGTTTCGAGGTTGCCGCCCTGCCGGACGGCGCCGCGCTGTTCCGCGTGGTGCGGGAGTGACCGGCTGCCAAGGCGTTCACCGGCTTGACCCGCCCGGGGAAGCGCCCGCACCGTGACGGCGTGAAATCCCTGTTCGTCGCCTCGCTGTTCGCCTTTTCCGCCGCCGTCTGCGCCCAGGAATTCGAGCCCAAGCCGGACGCCCCGGTGTTTGCCAAGTTCAACGCCCGCAAGGCGCCCGAGCCCGGCGGCCTCCTTCTCCGCGAAAACGACCGGCTCGCCATCATCGGTGACTCGATCACTGAGCAGAAGATGTATTCGCGGATCATGGAGACCTACCTCACCGCGTGCCTGCCGGCGCTGAAGGTCACCGTGCGGCAATACGGCTGGGGCGGCGAAACGGCAGAGGGCTTCAAGAACCGCATGGTCAACGACGCGCTGCGGTTCCAGCCCACGATCGCGACGACCTGCTACGGCATGAACGACCACAAATACCGCGCCTACGATGCCGCCAACGGCGAGTGGTATCGCACGAACCAGCTCGCCATCGTGCAGGCGTTCAAGGCGGCCGGCGCACGCTTCGTGCTGGGCTCGCCCGGATGCGTCGGCCCCAAGGTGCCGTGGAGCAAGGCCGATTCGGAGGCGATGAACCTGAACCTGTGCGAACTGCGGAACCTTGATCTCGAGCTCGCCCGGCAGGAGCAGGTGACCTTCGCCGACGTGTTCTGGCCAATGCTCACGCTGGGCCACAAGGCCACGAACCAGTTCGGCGCGAACTACGCCATCGCCGGCAAGGACGCGGTGCATCCCGGCTGGGCCGGCCATATCGTGATGGCCGCGGCCTTTCTCCAGGCGCTCGGCGTGGACGGCGACCTCGGCACCTTCACCGTGGACTTCGCCGCCGGCAAAGCCACCGCCAGTGGCGGTCACGAGGTGGTCTCGTTCGAGAACGGCGAACTCGCGGTGAAGAGCGGCCGCTATCCCTTCTGCGCACCGGGCGGCGACCTGGGCGACGACAATTCGCTGCGGTCCGGCATGGCCCTCACGGATTTCCAGTCCCGCTTCAACCGGCTGCGCCTCGTGGTGAAGAACGCGACCAGTCCCAGCTATCGCGTCACCTGGGGCAACGAAACCAAGACTTTCACCGGCGCCCAGTTGGCGGCCGGCCTGAACCTGCCCGCGGAGTTCGCCAAGACGCCGTTCGACGAGGCCTTCAAGCGGCTCGACGAGGCGGTGGGCCGCAAGCAGAGCTACGAGACCAAGCAGATCAAGAGCCTGTTCCACGGCGAGGAGGGCAAGGTGGACATGGAGACGACCGTCGCGCTGACCGAAAAGGCCCGCGCCCCGCTGGCCGCCGCCATCCGCGATGCCGTCGTTCCGGTCACGCACACGCTGAAGATCGAGGCGGCGAACTGAGGCGGCTTTGGCAGATCACAGCCCCGCCCCTCGCTGATTCACGCACCGATTCTACCTTTACGGGAAATCGAAGGTGAGCCCGGCGGTCGCGGTTCGCGTTCGTCCCGGCCACCGATCGCAGGTGCGTCGGGGAGGCGGCGCCCAACCGTTCTACCGGTCGGGTGGCGGAACGAAACCGGCCAACCGGCGCACTCCACAGAGACGCAATTGCCCGCTGAGAAACGGGGCGTTGCCGATGACGCCGTCACACGTCTGCCGCCCCTCGCGCACGTCCACCCGGTTGGCAATCTTTGCCTCGGCAAGTCCGAAACTGCGGCCCGCAAACCAGAACTCGAAGGGCCGGAGGCGGCGTTTCCAGCGAACCCGGAAGGAATTCAATCCGAGCTGGAACGACGGCCGCCAATTCCATCGCGCCCCGGCAAGGTCCACCCGCGTGTCCAGAAGCCCCGCGTTTCGCGTCAGCGAGATGCCCGCCGGGCTCAAGGCAAATCCCGTGTCGAGGAACAGATCCAGCGGATGTCCATCACTTGAGGTTACGCGGAGGAGGGGCAGCCTTCTTCCCGAAAGGTCGAGCCGTTCCGGAGTTGAGGCCGGCGGTGGTGCCGCGATGGTCATTTGTCGGGCGGGGAAATCCCAGAGGACATCGGCATGCTGGAGCAGATCCCAGCCGACGACCGCATCCACGTCGCCGACGATGCGCCTGAGCGAGTTCAATGAACTGCAAACCAGCGGGACGTTCTTCGCCAGCAGGCCGCCGAACCGGACCTCATTCGCCAGCGCGATCCTTGCGTCTTTATCGCGATCGTTCGCGTCGCTGAGCGTGACCGTCTGGCGGAACACCTTCAGCCCGGCGCGGTCGGCGAATGATTCGGTGACGAGGGACATGCTGAACCCGGTGTCCACGAACACGCGCGCGTCAACGCCGTTGATCCTTACGCGGGTCACGACGAGTTGTCCGAGCCTCAGCTCCATCGGAAGCGGCAATGATTCGGTCCAACTTCGGGTTGCCGCGGGAAGGCTGGCCATGAATTGCAGGTGGGCTGCGTGATCGCGGCGCAACTCTGCGAGGCCAAATCCAGTCAACGCCGCAAACGCACCGTCCCAATCCGCATCCGCCTCCAGGCAGTCAACGATCAGCCATTGGAGATGCCGCCGCTTGCGGCTGTTTTCCTCCCCTGACAGGGATTCACGCAACAGCCTGAGGGCGCCTGCGGTGTCGTGGTTCCAGAACGCCTCCCGGGCTTCTGCAAAGCGAGTTTCCGCCCCCGTTGTCAACCGCTTTGCCTCCGATGGCACAAGTGCTCGCTCCACGCGCACGTTCTCCACGACGGGCAGGGAATCGTTCCGCAACGGTTCCGGGGCCGGGCGCACCACGACACCGCGCAAACCGGGGGCATCCGATTTCGGCAGTCGGCAACCCGCGCCCACCAAAAGCAGGGCGAACAGCCAGAAACAGCTTCGGACCCGGAAAGCCCCGCGACTCATGCCCAGACCTTCCTCGCCCAGAACCTCGTCACCCCCGTTTCATGTGACATGGAGACGAACGACCCGCAGCCAAGCCCGTCAGGCGGTTGAGGCAAATGGAACCGGGCAGGCAGCAGACTATCGGCCGTGAACCGACGACGACCGATCTCCCGCACCACACGGTGAGCGACATCGGCGGGTTTTGGCCCAATCGATTTCATGTTTGGAGCAGGATGTTCGCGTCGATTTGACCGGGCAATGCGAAGTTACGCGACGCCCTCGTGCCGGTCACCCACACGCTGAAGATCGAGGCGGCCAACTGAGGCGGCTTTTGCAAAATTTCAGGCAGCGTTTTCGGAACCCCCAAGTTGGAGCGCCGCCTGCGCGACCGCGGCCATGGTCGTGGGAGTGATTCCCCGCCTCTGACAATAGGCGGACCTCAGCCAAACATGGAGCGGCCTGGCCCCCTTGCTGGAGTTACAGGCGCTGCAGCACCGGGCGATGTTCTCGCGCGTGATGATTCTGGCGTCGTTGACGATATGTTCCCATGTGGCCACCGAATTCCGGGGCATTCCACGCGGCACGCACGAAGCCATCACCACGCCGCAATAGATGCAGTTCAAGTCGCGCGCCCGCACCTCGCGCTCCAACCAATCCGGGATGCCCCAACGGTTCATGACTCTCCCCCGCCAGCGGTTCGGAGGCTGGCTCCCGGTGACGTGGTCGCATTGATCCGTTCGGCCAAACCAGAGCTCCGGGCGCTCGCGGTGGACAGGGCCGCCTGCAGTGTTCCGGGCGACGCAAGCAGGGTCACCCGCTGCCGTGCCCGCGTGAGTCCGGTGTAGATCAGTTCGCGGGTGCAGACCGGACTCGGCGCCGGGGGCAGGATGACCAGCACTTCGCCGAACTCCGAGCCCTGGCTCTTGTGCACGGTCAGGGCAAAGGCGGTCTCGTGCGCCGGCAAACGGTCCGGCACCAAGCCGCGCACGCCGTCCGGACCGTCGAACCAGACCTGGAGCGCGCCGTGAGCATCCGGCCAGGCGACGCCGAGATCGCCGTTGAAAAGCCCTAGGTGCGGTGCGTTCGCCGTGATCAGCACCGGCCGGCCGCGATACCAGACCTGCCCGCGGCGGCGGAAACCAGCTTCCTCGACCAGCGCCTCACAGGCTTCATTCACACCGTCGCGGCCGAACGGGCCCCGCTTCACCGCGCAGAGGATCTGGAAGTCCCGCAACTGCGCGAGGGCGGCGGCCGCATCGGGGGCCTGCCAGCGGGGCAGCCCGTGGCGCTCGAACGCGGCGCGCACTTCCGCGGCCAGTGTTTCCGCGTCTGTGACCGGCCGCCACGCCACCGGATCGCCGGCCGGCAACCAGGACAGCGCCGCGAAGGCCGCCGTGGAATCGCCCGCCCGGATCAAGGCGACCAGCCGGGCCAGCGAGTGTTCCGCGCCGAAGCGATGGTTGCGGCTGAGCTCGACGACGGTGCTGGTGCCGCAGGCCGCCACCGGCACCACGGTGTTCCACGGCCGCAGCCGTGCGGCGAAGCCGGCTGAAAAGCGGTTCACGCCCGCCGCCGCGCACAGGTCGCCCAGCACGAAGCCGGCTTCCACCGATGCCAGCTGGTCCTGGTCGCCCAGGAGCACCAGCCGGGTGTCGGCCCGCAGCGCGGCCACCAGCCGGCTCATGAGGGCGAGGTCCACCATGCTCGCCTCGTCCACCAGCACGAGGTCGGCGGCGAGCGGATTCTCCGGTCCATGCCGGAAGCGGCGACCATCCGCGGAAGCGCCCAGCAACCGGTGCAGGGTCATCGGCGCCGGCACGGTCCCGGCGGACAGGTGCAAAACTGCCGGAGCCTCCGGACACGCTCCCTGCCCCAACACTCCCTCGCCCCGCAGCGAAGCGCGGGGAGAGGGCTGGGGAGAGGGGTGCCCCACACTGCCGGCAGTGGATGGGATCGCTGAATGCCTCCTCTCCCCGACCCTCTCCTCCACTCCGAGTGGAGGAGAGGGAGTTGAAGGCTGCGCCGAGAAGAGTCCCAAGGCCGCCCACGTTTGGGACAGCGATTCACCCAGACGCGCCGCCGCCTTGCCCGTGGGCGCGGCCAACGCCACGCGCACCCCGGGCTGAAACTGCCGGACCGCCGCCAACAGCACCGCCGCGGTGCGGGTCTTGCCCGTGCCGGGTCCGCCCGAAATGACGACCAGCGGCCGGACCAATCCAGCCGCCACCGCCACCGCCTGCCAGTCAATGCCCGGGCCGGCCAGGAATCCGCACGCGCGCAGGAACGTCCCGACCGCGGTGAGGTCCGTGGCCAGATCCGGCGCTCCCATGCGGGCGCGCAATGCCGCGGCAACGTCGCCCTCATGCAGGAACAGGCGGCGCAGATACACGCGCCCGCCGACGCAGAGGAGCGGCTTGAGTTCACCCGGACGGCCGGCCACACCCGACGCCAGCAACGGCGCCGGATCCGCGCACGGAAGGCACGCATGGCCCGCCGCCTCGGCCACAATCAGGGCCCGGGCCGTTTCCCGGACGAGTTCGCGGTTGTTGGTCGCCAAGCCGGCCAGGAAGTCTCCGAATGGTCCGGACAGCCGCGGCACGTTGATAGGGGCGGGCGAGTTCATCGGTGTTTCGTCGCTCGCATCGGCGTCTTGCTAGGCTGATTCCGAGTGCGCTGGTTTTGCGCGACGCTGGCTTCGGTAGCCCCCTCTCCTCGGGGAAGAGGGGCGGGGTGAGGGCGGGACAACTTCACTTTGGTCCCGCAGATCCAGCGGAATAGATGCACGCCCGCCCTCACCCTGGCCCTCTCCCCCAGGAGAGGGGAATGAATCCGGACGCGCTCGACGATTTCGTTGCCGACAGGTCTGAAGTCAGCCTCAAGACTTAGCAGGGCGCAGGACGTCATTTGTCTTCCCCTCCCGTCAGCGCGGCTTCCAATTCGTCCAGCAGCGCCGCTTCCGGACAGTGCCGGAACCAGCCCTGCTGCGGGCGGCGCGCATCGGCCCCGCGCACAAACGCATAGTGCACGCCGCCCCATTGTTCCGCGAACTCCACTCCGGGGCGGCGCAGACGCAGGTAGCGGCGGAGCGCGACGGCGTAGAGGTGATACTGGAGCACGTAGAACCCACCGCGCATGGCGCGCGCCACCGTGTCCGGGGTGTAGGCGGCCGCGGTGGGACCGAGCCAGTTCGTCTTCCAGTCCACCAGGTGGAACCGCCCGGCATGCTCGAAGATCAGGTCCACGTAGCCGTGCAGGAAACCGTCGCCTTCCTCGAAGCCCAGCGCCCCGAGCCGATCCGGCCACTCCGGCACCGGCACCGCATGGCGGGCGAACACCCGGCGCAGGCCGTCGGCCGTGAATCCCCGGAGCGGCAGGAAGAACTCCATTTCGGTGAGCCGCTTTCCCGACGAAATCTCCCGCAGCCGGAACGGTTCGCCGGCGCACTCCAGCGGCGTGGTGAGCACCTGCTCCAGCAGGCGCTGCAACGGCCCGGCTGCCGTGTCCGCGAGCTGATGTTTCCGCAGGGCCGCCTCCACCACCGGTTGCCAGCGTTCCGGTTCCGCCGTGAAGTCGATCTGCTCGAAAACCTCGTGCACGCAGGTGCCGAACCCGGTGCCGCGCGGCAGCCGGGCGAATTCGTCCTCCGGTTCCGGTGCCGCCGCCACCACCGCCGCGGGCGTGGCCAGCGCGTCGTGATCCGGCGCCTCGTCCGGCACGTTCGCAGTCAGGCCGGAGAAGCTCTGGATGCCCCAGCGTGGAAACGGCGCCCGGGTGTAACGGCGCGGACCGGCCAGCTCGGCGGCCGCCTCCCGCCAACCGGGTGCGACTTCGGCCAGGTGCGGCAACTCCGCGGCGAGCGAAACTGTCCCGTCGGACCCGACCGCAAGCGCTTCCAGTTCCGCGCACAGTTCGGCCCGTGTGGCGGCGGCGAGCCGGACGCGCACCTGGTCCGGGGTTTCCCCGGCGCGGGCATGCAGCAGCCAGCCCAGCGCGGAGGATTCATAGCCCTTCACCGCGCCCGTGAGCAGGTAGCAACGGTTGCGGGCGCGCGTCAGGGCAACGTAAAGCAGGCGAAGCTGCTCCTGGAGCGCGCCGCGCAGGAACTCCTCGCGATGCTTCGAACCGGCGAAGCCCGCGAGGTCCACCAGAGTCTCCGCACCCTCGCGACGAATCACCAGCGGTTCATCCTGCCTGATTTTGGACGGCTCGACGCTGCGCCATAGGAACGCGCCGAACACGACCGGATACTCGAGGCCCTTGCTCTTGTGCACGGTCACGAGGCGCACCGCGCTCTCGTCGCTTTCGAGCCGCATCTCGGTCTCCTCTGCGGCCTTCGCGGCGGCCTGCTGCTGTTCGGCCAGCCAACGGCCGAGGGCGCTGCCGGTGCGGCCGTCGCGCTCGGCGGCCTGCAGGAGTTCGGCGAGGTGGAGCAGATTGGTGAGGCGGCGCTCCCCGTCGGGCTGGGCCATGAGCCGCTCGCGGATGCCCTCGGTCTCCAGCCAGCCGCGGAACATCGCCGCAAATCCGCGCGTTTCCCACCGGCGCACATGCTCCGCGAACCGCTGGGCCACCTCCGCCGCAAATCCCGCCTCCGCGTCCAGCCGCGCCAGGTCCGCCAGCGTGAATCCCAGCGCCGGCGACACGAGCACGCGGCGCAACCGGCCGGGATTAGACGGCGCTTCCAAGGCGGCTAGCAAATCGGCCACCACGCCGACTTCGGCCGACGCGAAGACGCTTTCGGCCGCCTGCACCACGCTGGGGATGCCCCGTGCGCGCAGCGCCTCCTGAAACGTCAGTGCGTGGTGGTTGGTGGGCACGAGCACCGCGATGTCCCGCGGCCGCAGGCGCCGGTCTCCGAGCCGCACCTCCGGGTCGTGCAGCAGCCGTTCGATCTCCGCGAGGATGGCCGCCCGGGCCTGTTCCGCGGCCGTTTCCTGCGACAGCGCCTTGGTGTCGGCCTCATCACCGAGCAGCCACAGGTGGAACGGAGCCCTCGACCGCGGATCGTGCAGCGGCGCCCGGTCCGCCAAACCGCCCGCCACCACCGGATCGAAGGCGATGTGCGGATGCGCGAAGGGCTGCGGGTGACGCCCGAAGACGCAGTTCACCGCCGCGACCAGGCCGGCTTCGGAACGCCAGTTGGTGCCCAGCGTCGAGCGCCCCTCCGCCGGGACGGCCGCCCGCGCGGCCAGATAGGTCGCCACGTCCGCGCCGCGAAACCCGTAGATGGCCTGCTTGGGGTCGCCGATCAGCCGCAGGCGGTGACCGGCGGAGGGGCTGGCGAAGACCTGCCGGAAGATGCGCCACTGGAGCGGATCCGTGTCCTGGAATTCGTCGATCAGCGCCGCGCGGTAGGAACGCCGCAACGCCGCGGTGAGGTCCGGCCCCGCGGGTCCCGCGAGCGCCTCGGCCGTGCGCCGCAGCAGGGCGTCGAAGGATTGGGTCTTGGCCCGCCGTTGGGCCGCCGCGAGGCGCTCCGGGAGCTCCCGGGCAAAGCGCGCCCGCCACGCCTGCCGCCCGCGGTTGCGCGCGTCGAGGACGGCTTGCACCGCCTCGAAGAAGGTGAAGTCCGCGGGTTGCTTCGTGCGTTTGCTGACCGTTTCCTGCGCCTTCTCCACGCGGAGCTGGTCCAACACTTTCGCCACTTCGTCGGTCCAGGCTTCGCCCTGCTCCAGGCGCGTCATGACCGATTCCACCGCGGCCGCAAACTCGTCCCGGTTGTAGTCCGCATTGAAGGTCGGATTCGCCCGGCCTCCGCCGAACTGCGCGAGGATCGCCCGCTTCCGTTCCCGCCACAGCGCCACCAAGGCGACGTGTGCGGCGACCAGGTCCCGCTCGGCCATTTCGCCGGGCTCCGGAATCACGGAGAATTCCGCGTGCGGCTGCACAATCCGGGCGACTTCCAGCAAGGATTCCGGCGTGAGCCAGTGGGAAAGTCCCGCCGCGACCAGTGCCGGCGTGGCTTGGGCGAGCTGTTCGCGCACGAAGGCTACGGCGACTTCGCGCAGCCGGGCGGAATCGTCCGCGGCGAGTTCGGTGTCGAACAGCCCGTCGGTCTCGAACGCCCGGTCGCTCAGCACGCGCTGGCAGAAGCCGTGAATCGTGAAGATCGCAGCCTGGTCAAACAGCGTGAGCGCATCCTGCAACCGTCGGCGGGCCAGTTGGCGCGCGTCCGGATCGGCGGTGCGGCGGAGCAGTTCCGCCTCCAGGGGATCGGCGGAGTCGCCGCGTTCGAGCGCGTCCACCGCGTCCCGGAGACGGCGGCGGATGCGGTCGCGCAGTTCGTCGGTCGCCGCGTTGGTGTAGGTGACGACGAGAATCTGGCCGATCCCGGGCGGCGGATTCTCCCCGTCCGGCTCCAGCAACAGCCGCAGCACCAGGCCCGCCAGCGTGAACGTCTTGCCCGTGCCGGCGCTGGCCTCGATGACGGCGGCGCCGGCCGCCAGCGGATCGTTCAGCAGGTCGAAACGTTTCATGCGACCTCCTCCCGGCGCGCCAGCAGGGGCTCAAAGACCGTGCGGCTGAGGGCGGCGAATTCCGGTTCCGCGGTCAGGTCGGTGCCGTTGAAGGCCAGTGCCAGCGCCTCGTCCGCCGACTCCGGGTCGGGCGCTCGGTCGGACGCGAAATCCGGCGCCCACACCTTGCGGGCCGCCTCGCGGGCCCTTGCCTCACGTTCGGCTTCATCCCGGACCTTGCCGAGCAGCTTCTCGACGTAGGCGAACGATGTCTTGGGCGCAAAAGGCAGCACCCGGGTCTGTCCGCGTAGGAACAGCCGCACCAGATCGTCGAGGAGCGCAACGGGGTTTTCCGGCGCAGTCAGCCGCCAGGTCTGGTCGCGCCCGATGAGCACGGCCTGCGTCACGGCGCCGTCCCGGGCGGCGGCGAAGAGCAGTTCCAGCCACACGTCCAGCATCACCTCCGGTTTGGACTCCAGCTTCGAGTAACGCGCGCGCGCCAACTGGCCGCCGAAAAGTTCGGCGCGGCCGTTGAGGACGGGCAATCCTGCCGCCAACGTGACTACGCCGGAAACTTCCCGGACCTCGCCGCGCAGATGCGGTTCGCAACGCTGCCAGAACTCGGTGGTCTCCCGCTCCAACCGGCGCGTCTCCCCCTCAGTCAACGCTCCTCCCGGAATCCGGCCGGCCGCCGCCTGCAGCAGCTGCAATTCCCGGAGTGAGCCGCCCCGCCTCAAAATGGCGACCCCGGCCTCGACCTGGTGGAAGTTGTCCCGGCTGTCCACGCGGAACGATTCCTCGCGGGCCAGCGGCTCGTCGTCGCGCCGGAACCGGAGGCCCAGCCGGCGCTCGGCGAAAAACCGCGCCGGATTGCGGAAGAACCGGGCCAAATCGGCCAGTTCGACCGGCTCGCCAGTCTCCGTCGTGGGCAACGTCAGTTCGCCGGCCAAGGCGGGCGGCGGCTGCTGGCGGGACTGTTGGACGGCGACTGCCGCCGCGAAGTTCGCCGGCGAAAAGCTGAACAGCCCGCAGTTGCGGCTAACGGATTCACCGCCTGGCTCCCTCCCTTCCGCCCCAAGCGGAGGGGAGGCGCCGACATGTTTCCCCTCTCCCCGGCCCTCTCCCCCCGCGGCGGCGCGGGGAGAGGGAGTGTTGCCGCCGGAAGTCTGGGAGATTGCCGTCGCACGGAAGTATTCCGGACTGAACGCCTGAAGCCGGTGCTTCACCACGAGTTCGGCGCTGGGCGGACAGCCGTCCGGCAGGCTGAACCCGTGGTCCAGATGATCCAGCAGTTCGCCGATGATGACGCTCGGCGGGATGTCCTTGCCGTCGCGCTGGGACTGGCCGACGTAGCTGAGGTGCAGCCGGCGCCGGGCCGACAGCAGCGTTTCGAGGAAGAGATAGCGGTCGTCGTCCCGCGGCGAACTGTCGCCCGGCCGCCGCTGGCGGGCGGTGAGGTCAAAGGTCAGCGGGCTGTGCTGGCGGGGAAACGTGCCGTGGTTCAGCCCCAGCACGCAGACGACCTCGAAGGGCACGCTGCGCATCGGCCGGAGCCCGCAGACCGTAATGCCGCCGGTCAGGAAGCCGCTGCCCCGGCGATCCTCGCCCAGCACCTGGTCCAGATGTTCCCGCACCACGGCCAGCGACAGTGGTTCCTCGCACCGGCCCCATTTTTCGGCGTCACCCAGCGTTGCGAGGGCGGCATTCACCGCCTCCGTTTCGCGGAGGAAGTCACCCTCCGTCACGCACAGGGCGGTGAGCAGGGCCTTGAGCCGTGTTTCCCACTGCGCGGGCGAAACTGGCGTTTCGGCCTCGCCGGCGAAGTCGAGCAACGTCCCCGCGAACTGGCAGAAGCCGCCCAGCGTCTCCGCGTCCGCGCCGTCCACCGCCACGGAACGGGCGATCCCGCACGCCATCACCTCCTCCGCCCCGCCCACGGCGAAGCTAAGCAGCAACCGGTCGAGCCCGGCCCGCCACGTATGCCCGGCAGTCGCGGATTGGGCCGCGGCCTGGCGGGCATCCCGGCCCCACCGGATCTCGGCGGCGCGAATCCACTCGCGGCAACGGGCCAGCGCGTCGTCGTCCAGGCCGAACCGCTGGCGCACCACAGGGCGTTCGAGCAGCGCAAACACGTCGGGGGCCGCCCAGTCACCGGCCGCGAGTTCGAGCGCGTGGCCCAACGCGGCGCCCACCCCGCCGGCCCGCGGGGGCCGGTCCGCGAGCGTGAACGGCAGGGCGTGTTCCGGCCGCTCCGGCTGCCCCAGGACCGCCTCCAGCAACGGCGCGTAGGTGTCGAGGTCCGGCACCATCACGACCACGTGGCGTGGTTGCAGTTCCGGTTCGTCCTGGAACCACGCGAGCAGATGGTCGCGCAGCACCTCCACCTCGCGCAGCGGACTGTGGCATGAATGCACCCGCAACGAATCGTCGGCCCTCGCCAACGGCGTCCGGTCGGCGCCCTCCGGCCGGCACTGCAGCGCGTTCATCGCCGCCTGCAGGCGTTCCAGCAGGGTGTCGCCGGCCGGCTCAGCAAAGTGTTCCGGCGCCTCCTGCACGTCGTGATCGAGCAGCAGGTCGTGCATCTCGCGTCCGGTGCGTCCCCACGACGCCACCAGCGGATGGCCCTCCTCCGGCGGCACGCCCGGGTCCCCCTTGCGCCGCGCCAGCGCCTGTTCGCGGCGGGACCGCAGATCGCCCCAGAAATGCTCCGTCGGCTGCAGCAGGAACAGGTTCACCTCCGTGACCGTGGCCAGCGCCGCCAGCAGCTCGAGGTGGAACGGCGGCAACGCGGAAATGCCGAACACCGACACCCGCTCCGGCAGCGCCCCGGCCGGCAGAGTCCCCGCCTGGGCCCGCTCCAAAAAGTCCCGCTGCCAACGGGCCGGATGCCCCGTGGCCCAGCCGGTCGCGACCCGATGCCACAGCCGGGCCTGCCATTCGTCCTCCGCCCGTGCCGCGAACCGTTCCGCCCAAGTCTCCTCGTCCGCATCCCACGCGAGCACCAGCTCCGGACGATAGACGAGATACTGGTCGAACAGGCGCGCCAGCCGACCGGCGAGCTGAAAGCGCTTCCGATCGTCGCCGTCGGCGAGGTAGCGGGCCACCGCGGTGAAGCCCGGTTCCGCAGCCACGGACGGCAGCAGCGCGTGGAGGCGCCACACGAGCAGTTCGGGATCGAACGACGGCCGGGCATCCACCGTGAACCCCAGCGCCCGGAACAGGCCATGGGCAAACGCGCGCGGGAACGGGAACTCCACATGGGCCGCCACGCCCAGCCGCTGCGCCAGTTCCAGCTTCAGCCACCGCGCCATGCCCTGGCTCTGCACCAGCACCGTTTCCGCCGCGAGCGGCGAGCGCAACGGCACGCGCAGCCTCTCCGCCAACGCCCCGGCGAGGGACTCCAGACGGTTGCTGCGGTGCAGATGAAAACCGGGCACACCGTCAGGATGCGTCCGGAACGGCGTCCGTTTCAACCCGCCGCATCGCCTCGTGGACTTGCTGGACGATGGCCGAAGAGGAGCGGGTCAAGGTGCTGGAAGCCCGGCCGCCGGTCGCCCAGATCCAGCCCGAAAGTGCAGGGACCGCCCGCGCGGGCCGACGCGGAGCGGCCATCAGCGGCGGTGGCAACGGCGGAGACGCAGGGAGCGGAGCAAGTGTTCCTAGGCAGCACACTCGCCCAACGCAACCATCGCGCCAAGTCCGCGTCTGCCTTCCCACATAATCCGGTTAAACCGTAGGCTGCCCCTGATGCGATCCTCTCCGTCTCAAATGCTCAGTCAATGCCTCTCTGAAATGCGGCAACGCGTGCGACTTTAGCCGTGCGCCCGACTGCAACAAAGCCGCCGTGATGCTGTCGTCCTGAAAGCGAAGTGAGTGCTCAAGCGCACCCTGACCGTGCGCATCTGTCATGCTAATGTCAGCCCCGCATGCGAGCAAAAGCTCAACCGCCGAGAGGTGATGGCCCGCGATGGCAACGAACAACGCCGCGCCGTGCTGTTCGTCGAAGTAAGAAACGTCAGCACCTGCGGCGATCCGCTCGCGCATGAGATCCAAGTTCCTGGAACGGGCCGCGAAGATCAGAAGCTGATGAATGGTAAACATGCGAAGCGGCTCAACAGAGTTTATTAGCCAAAACCGGCTGACCAAAGTCCGCCTCGTGGTCTTGGCGTTGTCCCAGGCATTATCCGCAGGATCGTCCGGCGGCAAGGCTGGCTTACCAGCGAGCCGGCGCCTGCCTTCTCATGTAATTTGGATAGACTGTTCTACGTCTTCCATAACGGCTCAGTGGCCTGCGAGAACTCTGCCCGCTTGAATATACAAGGACGCTGCCAAAACTGCGCTGGCACATCAGTGATCAGCAGCCCCCCATCAGTCACAAAGCAGAGACAACCAACATCCGTCGTCACCACCACCTCGGAAATCTTCTGGCCAATAGCTCGACAAAACTCAGCCTCATACATGGAATCACGCACCACCGACTCAAGCCCCACGTCGTGTGCCAACAAAGGGGGCACAACCGTGCTCAAGTCGATCACATGTCCGTTGTCTAGGCGGATGTAGCTCGCGCTAAAGGACTGGTCCGACATACTGACCGGGTTGTCTGGCACGGAAATAGTGATTTCCGCGATTCGCGCTCCGACAACATCGCTTGGAGAGAGCTCACGCATGATGGTCTAGCAGAGTTATTGGCCAAACCCGGTGGACCAAGGATCAACTCGTGGTTTTGCCGTTGGCTTAGGCAGTATCCGCGGGCCTGTCCCCTGACAAGGCTGGCTTACCGGCAATCCGGCGGCAGGGCCCATCTCTTCATCGCGGTCGAAGCAGGGCGGCGGCAACGGTGGGCGCGGGAGCGTCTTGGACTGCGCGAGTCCCCTCGCGCTTTCGCCGGCAGCTTTGAAGAAAGCGGCAAAGGACTGCCGCAGCCCAAAACCTCGTGGCCCTCCCCGCCGGACGGCCGCGAGCACACCCTCGGTATCTATTGCCGCCCCGAAAAGAAACGCCGGCGCCCTCATTCACCCCACCGCCGCAGGATCAGCGCGCAGTTGGTGCCGCCGAACGCGAAGGAGTTCTTCAGCACGTATTCGGGCCGGGCGGCCAACGGTTCGCCGCGGATGAAGCGCAGCGGGCAGCGCGGATCGGGCTCGTCGAGATTCTGGCAGGCGGGGATGAGGCCGTGTTGCAGCACGAGCAGCGAAGTCACCGTTTCCACGCCGGCAGTCGCCCCCATCAGGTGGCCGAGCTGCGCCTTGGTGTTGGTCACTGGTATCCGGTCCACGGCTTCACCCAGGGCGATCCGGAGCGTGGCCGCCTCGACAACGTCGGCAATGTCGGTGCCGGTGCCGTGGGCATTGACGTAGCCGACCTGTCCGGGGCCGATACCGGCCATGGCCAGCGCCTTCTGGATGGCGCGGACCTGCTGGGCGCTGTCGGGCATCACGATGTGGCGGGCATCGCAGGTCGAACCGTAGCCGGCGACTTCGGCGAGTATGCGCGCCCCGCGGGCCCGGGCGGATTCGAGGGACTCCAGCACGAAGCCGGCCGCGCCCTCCCCCATCACGAAGCCGTCGCGCCGCGTGTCGAACGGCCGGCAGGCCCGGGCGGGATCGGCGATCTTCGAGAGGACGCCGAGGCGGTTCCACGCGGAGAAGGTCGGGAGGTCGAGCCCATGGTCGGAACACGCCGCCACCGCGTGGTCGGTCAGGCCGAAGCGCACCCGGAGGAAGGCATCGCCCAGGGCGATCGAGCCGGTCGCGCAGGCGCAGCTCACGACGAAGCTGGAGCCGGTGAGCCGGAAGCGGATCGAGGAGACGTTGGCGGGCCGGTTGAACATCGAGCGCACCACGGTGGTGGGCCGCAGCTTCCGGTAGCCGCCTTCCGTGAAGGTCTTCATCGCCTCGTTGGTGTAGGCCCCGTTGCCATGCCCGGTGCCCAGCACGAGGTCGTGGGGCAGGTCGGCCTGGCCGTCGGTGGGCCAGCCGGCGTGCTGCAAGGCGGCGCCGACCGCAATGAGCGCGAGCTGATTGGCGCGGTCGGGGTCGTCCACGTTCAGCCGCCTGGCCGCGGCTTCCAGCTCGGCATCGGCAATGCAGCCGGCGTGCTGGACCGGCAGGGGTGAATCCGCCGGGAGATGGGGCACGCGGGAAATGCCGCAGGCACCGGCGACGAGATTGGCCCAAAAGGTGTCGAGGTCGAACCCGAGGGCGGTCGCCACGGACGCACCCGTGATGACGACCCGGCGGGGAAGCGATGCGGATTCAGCGGACACGGTGCCGCGGAGCCAACCACAGCCGGCAAAGGGGATTCGAGCGCAGAGTTGTGGCGGCACCCCGTCGGATCGTGGTCCCGAGAACATTCCGCCTTCAGGGCGCGGCCGGCGCTTTTTTGTTCGCCCGACCGCGGCGGCCGACGATGCTTCGCGGCGGTGTTTCCACGACTGTTCCATGGGCTGGTCGGACTGGCTTGGCTGGTCTCCGCGATCGCGGGGCGCGGCCAGACGTTGCCGGCGGCGGCGGACGCCCTGCTGGAGGGACAGCTGCTGGCGCGGGCGCATTGCACCACCTGCCACCTGTTCCCGCCGCCGGACGCCGTGGATCTCGCCACGTGGCGCGACCAGATCCTGCCGCGGATGAAATACCGGCTCGGCTTCTCGACCGCGGAACTGGAGAAGAGCACCAACATCGCCCTGCTGCGGGAACACCGGCGCATCCCACTCACCCCGGTCATCACCGAGGCGCAGTGGCTGAAACTCGCCGGCTATTACTTTGCCCACGCCCCGGCGGAACCGCTCCAACTGACGAACCGCCCGCCGATCGCGGTCGGACTGCCCGGCTTCAAAGCCCGCCCGCTGCCGTTCCGTCTGACCAACGCCGCCATCACCGCCATCGCGGTCGTCGCCGAGGGCGGCGCGCTGGCGGCGGACGCCACGCGGAACATGATCTTCCGTCTCAACCGCGCCGGCCAGCCGACCACCGCGGTGGAACTGCCCGGCGGCGTGGCCTCGTGGCGGCGCTACGACTACCGCTTCCTGGTCACCGGCATCGGCAGCTTCCTGCCCACCGACCTGCGCCTGGGCAGCGTGCAGTGGCTGGAGGCGGCTCCCGGCGGCAAGATGTCGTTGCGGCCCGTGCTCACCGGCCTGCCGCGCACGACCGACGCCCTGCGTGCGGACTTCAACCGCGACGGGCTCGCCGACTACGTGGTCAGCAGCTTCGGCAACAACATCGGACAGCTGGCGTGGCATCTGGGCGGCACGAACGGCCTCGGTCCCGCCCGCGAGCTGTTCAACCTGCCGGGCGCCCTGCGCGCCGAGGCCCGGGACTTCAACGGCGACGGCTGGACCGACGTGGTGGCGCTCGTCGCCCAGGAAACGGAATCGCTCCTGCTCTTCACGAACGACACGAAGGGCGGCTTCGGCAAGCAGGTGATCTACCAGCGTCCGCCACACTGGGGGCACAGCCACTTCGAGATCGCGGACTTCAACCGCGACGGCCGGCCGGACTTCCTGGTCTCCAATGGCGACAACGGCGAATTCAGCTCGCCGCCCAAGCGCGTCCACGGCGTGCGCATCTTCACCGCCCAGCCCGACCTCACGTGGAAGGAGACTTACTTCTTCCCGCAGAACGGCGCGTATCATGCCGCCGCCGCGGACTTCGACGGCGACGGCGACCTGGACATCGCCTCGATCTCCTACTACGTGGACTACGCCCGGGCCCCGCGGGAGAGCTTTGTGCTGCTGACCAATGACGGCCAGGGCGGTTTCGCGGCGGCCACGTTCCCGGAAAGCGCGACCGGCCGCTGGGTCGCGATGGACACGGGGGACTTCGACGCGGACGGCGATCCGGACATCCTGCTCGGCGCCCACCTCAACGGCCCCACGCCGGTGCCGCAGAAGCTGTTCGACGCCTGGCAGCAGATGGAGCAGCCGCTGCTGCTGCTGGAGAATCAGCGGATCACGGCGCCCAAGTAGCTTCCGCCACGCGTTTCGCCATGACTCCGAGCCCCAGACGTTCCAGATCTATTGTCGGCGGCATCGTCGCGATCGTTTACGCGGTGGGGTATTTGGCTACGACAAGTCTTCGTCCGGGCAGCACCGGCGGGCTATCAGGTCCGGTCAAAGTGCGAGTCTTCAAAAGCGAGAGGCACTTGATTGCCTTCTACCCTCTCTACTTGATGGAGCGGTGGGGCAGGAATCGTTCCCTCACGGATGCTGATTGTAGTTTCAACGTCAAGTTCTTGGACGGGAAATACGAGCACGACTGGCTCTATGGGGACGGCAAATACAGCCGGATCTGGTATTCGCTCTGAACAGAGTCTGCGCTCCGACAAAACACCTTAGCAAATACCGATACGTTCTTCGGCGAGTGGCCCCGTCCGCTTTGTATTACACCGCCACCGGCGCCTTGATGGCGGGGTGCGGGTCGTAGCCGACGAGCTCGAAATCTTCGTAAACGAATTCGCCCAGCTCCTTCCGCGCCGGATTCAGCCGCATCTGCGGCAGCGGGCGCGGCTCGCGGGAAAGCTGGAGCTCCACCTGTTCGCGGTGGTTCGCATAGATGTGGGCGTCGCCGAAGGTGTGGACGAAATCGCCGGGCTTCAGCCCCGTGACCTGCGCGACCATGAGCGTGAGCAGCGCGTAGCTGGCGATGTTGAAGGGCACACCGAGGAACAGGTCCGCGCTGCGCTGGTAGAGCTGGCAGCTCAGCTCGCCGTCGCTCACATAGAACTGGAACAGCGTGTGGCACGGCGGCAGGGCCATGAGGTGGAGTTCGCCCGGATTCCAGGCCGACACGATGAGGCGGCGGGAATCGGGGCTCTGGCGGATCATCCGGACCACCTCGGCCAACTGGTTGATCGAGCGCCCGTCGAAGGAACGCCAATCGGTCCACTGGGCGCCATAGACGCGGCCCAGGTCGCCGGTCTCGGGATGCGCCCATTCGTCCCAGATCTTCACGCCATGCTGCTGGAGGGAACGGACATTGGTGTCGCCGCGAATGAACCAGAGCAGCTCGTGGATGATGCTCTTGAGGTGGACCTTCTTGGTCGTGACCAGCGGGAATCCGTCCGCCAGCCGGTAACGCGTCTGGGCGCCGAAGACCGACCAGGTGCCGGTGCCGGTGCGGTCGGACTTGAACTTGCCGTGCTCCAGCACATGGCGAAGCAGGTCGAGGTAGGCGCGCATGGCGCGGAGCTTCGAAGGTCCGGGTTGGCCGGGGAAAGCCGAAAAATCGAAACCCGCGACTAGCGGACGAATCTGAACACTGCCCTGGGGTGGACGGAGCTGGCTGGCGAGGCGAGTAGGCCGGGCTGCCAGCCCGGCGTGTAGCCCAAGCTGCCAGCTTGGGCCGAGGTCAGCTTCGGGCTGGCAGCCCGAACTACCTGCCGGGCAAGCGGCCCGGCCTACTAAGGGGGCAGTGCCCAGATGCGCCCCACACTGGCCGTCACCGCACCGAATACCGCCGGCCTCCTGCCGGAGGATAAGCCGCTATTCCTGACCTGCGGGAGCAACCGTTTGACTCGCCCGCCGGCCGCGGCGCCCGAGGCGTAACGCATTGCCAATCACAATCAGGTCGCTCAGCCCCATCGCCACCGCGGAAAGCATCGGGCTGAGAAAGCCCAGCGCGGCCAGCGGCACGAACGCCGCGTTGTAGAAGAACGCCCAGAACAGGTTCTGGCGGATCGTCCGGAGCGTGGCCCGCGCGAGGTCGAGCGCCTCGGGAATGGCGGCGAGGTCGGAGTTCAGCAGCACCAGGTCGGCGGCTTCCTTCGCCACGTCGGCCGCGCGGGTGACGGCGATTCCCAAGTCGGCCTGGGCCAGGGCCGGTCCGTCGTTGATGCCATCGCCCACAAAGGCCAGCCGGCGGCCGGCCGCCTGCAGTTCCCGGAGCTTGGCCGCCTTCTGCGCCGGATGGACCTCAGCGAAGATGTTCTCCGGGCGGATGCCCGCGAGGCCGGCGATGACCGCGGCGGTGTGGCGGTTGTCGCCGGTGAGCAGGAACAGCTCGTGGCCGGAGGCCCGCAACTGCCCGAGCACGTCCGCGGCGTGCGGCTTCAGTTCGTCGCGCAGGGCAAAAGCACCCCACACCTCCCGGTCGGCGACGAGCAGGGCCAGCGTCGCCCCCTGCGCCTGCCAGGCATCCACGAAGGGCTGCACGGCGGTGAGATCCACGCCGTCATCGCGGAACCACGCCACGGAACCCACCCGCAGCGTGCGCCCCCACCACCGCGCCTCGACGCCCGCGCCCCGGCGTTCCTGCCAGCCTTCGACCGGCAGATCGCCCGGCGCCCGCACGGCCAGCGTGCGGCTGAGCGGATGCTGCGAACGCCGGGCCATGGAGGCTGCCAGTTCGGCGAGCGGAACCACGCGGTTGTCGGCGAGGCGGAAATCCTCGCTGGCCACGACCCGGGGCCGCCCCTCCGTGAGCGTGCCGGTCTTGTCGAACACGACCGCGTTGAGCCGGCCGGATTTTTCCAGCGCCACCGCGTCGCGGATTAGGATGCCGCGCCGGGCCGCGGCGTTGACGCCGGCCATGAGCGCCGTGGGTGTGGCCAGGCCCATCGCGCAAGGACACGCGACGATCAGCACGGCGGCGAAGATGTAGAACGCGCCGGCCACCGCAGAAGGCGGCACGTGGGCCGGCCATAGCCATCGTCCCAGCCCCTGGTGCAGCGCGGCCATGGCGTCCGGTGCCAGCCCCCAGGCGAGCGCCGCGACGAGCGCGAAGGCAACCACCACCGGCACGAACACCGAACTCACCCGGTCCGCCAGCCGCTGGATGTCGGCGCGGCTCGACTGGGCGCGCTCGACGGCGGCGATGATGTGCGCGAGGGCCGTGGCGTCGCCGGTCGCGGTCACCCGGGCGGTCAACGCCCCGGACTGATTGACGGTGCCGGTGAACAGGCGGCTGCCGACGGATTTCTCCACCGGCACCGCTTCGCCGGTGAGCATCGCCTCGTCCACGGCGGATTGCCCCTCCAGCACCTCCGCGTCCACCGGCACCCGGTCACCGGGCCGCAGCACAATGAGATCGCCCGGACGCAACGAGGCCACGGGAACCTCCTCTTCCCTTCCCCCCAGCCGCCGGCGGGCCGTCGTCGGTGCCAGCGTCAGCAAGGAGCGCAGCGCGGCACCGGCTTGGGCGCTCATGCGGGCTTCCAGCCAATGGCCGAGGCTGATCAGCGTGAGGATGCCCGCAGCCTCCATGAAATAGAGGTGCGTGGTTTGGTTGTGAAAACTTGTTCCGGTGCTGAACAGCGCCCACGCGCTGAAGCCAAAGGCCGCGGTCGAGCCCAGCGCGACCAGCGTGTCCATGTTCGAGCGGCCGACCCGGATCTGCCGCCAGGCGCCCACGTAGAACTTGCCCCCGGCGATCACCTGCACCGGCAGCGCGAGCAGGAAGGCCGTCCACTGGTAGGCGAAGTTCAGCCCCAATCCCAATCCCCACTCGGCCACCATCAGCGCCAGCGTCACTGGGGCGCCCAGCAACACCGCGGTGCGCCAAGGATTGGAAGGTGGCGGTGCGGCGCCGTCTGCAGATGCCACGGGAACGCGGTAACCGGCGGCCACGATGGCGGCCACAAGCTCTTCGCGGGTGGCGGGCCGGGCCGCATCCAGCCGGACCGAGGCCTCGCGCCGCTCCAGCGAGACGATCGCGGCGTTCACCCCGGGCACCGCCGCCAAGGCCCGCTGCACGCTCTGGACGCACCCGCCGCAATCCATGCCTGCGACGGGCAAGACCAGCACCGGTGCGGCGACTGGCACCACCGACTTGGCCGCCGTCCGCGGTTTGAAACTGATGTTCGCCTCGGCCATGTGAAGACCAGTTTCGGTCGGCCGCCGGCCGGGGCAACCGGTTTGTGCGGCAGGGGGCCGCACTGGCCGGGAGCCACCTGGAAAACTAAGCCGGCAGACGTCCGCAAGCGCATCCGGCGGGCGACTGCGGTGTCAAGCCACCGCAGTCCAAGACCTCGCGGAATCCCGATGCCGCGTGACAAATCGCGCGAGCGTCTTGGAGTGCGTGCGGCGCAGCGCAGCGGAGCTGCCGCTTTGGGTCGAAATTAAGAGAGGAAGGAGGCCTTTGCTGGGCGTCGAAAAGCGTGCCCATTTCGTCCCCCCGGCACAGAACGGTCTGGCCTGATGACGAGACCTGGCTGTAAATCCGAGCGAAGTCACCATGAGCGCCCACAACCAGGGCTCCGGCCCTCGGAGCAACGCTTACAGCGAATCCAAGTTCACCAACTGGGCGGGTTACCAGCCTTTCCATTCCGAGTGTGCCTTCGCGCTTCGCCGCATCGCGAAATCGGTCCCGCTGGAGCCGGAGCGTCCCGCCGTGTTGGCCCTGCCGTTGCACGAGGGGTTCCGGCATCCCTGCTGCCCGGAAGCGGTCGAGTGGGCGTTGGGCAAACTGCCCCCGGCCACCATTGCGGGCCTGCGCGCCGTGCTGCTGCTCGGCGGCAACCAACCGCAGTTGAACGCGTGGCTGAAGCACAGCCCGCTTATCCGCTACGGGGTCTATTGGCGGGAGTGTGTCTTCCTCTTCGCCTACCCACGCGGGCACTGGACCGACTTGGACTGGCTACAGGATTTCTTCCTCAAGGACGTGCTGGTCCATGAGATTGGTCACCATGTGGACCGACATCGCGATGCCGATTCGCGGACCAAGGAGGGCTTCGCCAAAGCCTTCGCCCGCCAACACGGCCGGCGCCTGTGAGCATTTGCCCCTTGTCACGGGTGCCCGGTCCCGCGGCAACCTTGCGGCGGTGAAGCGTCACGACCTCAACGTGTGGACGGTTCTGTTCCTCGTGCTGTTGGCGGGGTTCTTCGGCGCGTTCCTGTTCTATCCCGTCAGCTTCATGCTGCGACGCGGGTTCGGGCTCGAGGGTGAATTCACGCTCAAGTATTTCAGCCTGCTGTTCGCGAGCCCGCTTCAGCGCGAAGCCTTCCTCAACTCGGTCAGCATCGCCACGTTGACGGTGCTGTTCACCTCGCTGCTGGTGCTGCCGCTGGCGCATTGGCTCACCAAATTCCAGTTCGCCGGCCGTTCGCTGCTCACCTCGCTGCTGCTCGTGCCCATGATCATGCCGCCGTTCGTCGGCGCCATCGGGCTCAAGCAGCTCCTCGCCCGCTACGGCTCGCTGAACCTGTTCCTCATGGACCTCGGCCTCATGGACCCGGCGAAGCCCGTGGACTGGCTGGGCGCGGGCGGTTTCTGGGGCGTCATCCTGCTCCAAGTGCTGAATCTTTATCCGATTCTCTTCCTGAACGTCTCCGCCGCGATGGCCAACGTGGACCCGACGCTCCGCGAGGCCGCCAGCAACCTCGGCTCGACCGGCTGGCAACTGTTCCGCCGCGTCACGCTGCCGCTGATCACGCCGGGCTGGTTCGCGGGCGCGATCATCGTGTGGATCTGGGCCTTCACCGACCTGGGCACGCCGCTGATCGTCGGCTTCAGCCGCGTGGTTCCCGTGCAGATCTTCGACGCGGTGAACGACCTGAACACGAATCCCCAGGGCTACTCGCTCGTGCTGGTGGTGCTGCTGCTCACCATGACGCTGTTCCTCACGTCGAAGCGCGTGCTCGCGAGCAAGAGCTACGCGACCATCGCCCGCGGCCACACCGCCGGTGCGGAAGTCCACGCGAGCCGCGCCCAGACCGTCCTGCTCTGGGCCGCCGGGGCCGCGCTGATGCTGGTGGCGCTGACGCCGCACATGACCGTGATCGTGAGTTCGCTGGCGGACCGTTGGTTCTTCACCGTGCTGCCGGAGAAATGGACCGGCGGACACTTCGGCGACGTCTTCGGGCACGGCCTCACGGCCTCCTCGATCCGGAACAGCCTGTTCTACGCGAGCCTCAGCGCCTTCGTGGACCTTATCCTCGGCGTGCTGATCGCCTGGCTGCTGACGCGGAAGAAAATCCCCTTCGCCGGCGTGCTGGACGCGTTGGCGATGCTGCCGCTGGCGTTGCCGGGACTCGTGCTGGCGTTCGGCTACTTTGCGGGGTTCGACGTGGCGGAGAAGGAGCATCCGTGGCTCGACGGCTTCCTCGACCCACGCACGAACCCGACCTTCCTGCTGATCGTGAGCTACAGCGTGCGGCGGCTGCCTTACATCGTGCGCAGCGCCTACGCCGGCTTCCAGCAGACGAGCGTCACCTTGGAGGAAGCCAGCGCGAACCTTGGCGCCTCGCCGCTGCGGACGCTCCGCAAGATCACCCTGCCGCTGGTCGCCGCGAACCTCGTGGCCGGCAGCATCCTCACCTTCTCATTCGCGATGCTGGAGGTCAGCGATTCGCTGATCCTAGCCCAACGCGACCAGTTCTTCCCCATCACGAAGCAGATCTGGCAGCTCATGGGCCGCATTGACCCGAGCGCGCCCTTCGTGGCGTGCGCGCTGGGTGACGTGGGCATGGGCATCCTCGTCACCAGCCTGCTGCTCGCAGGCAAGCTGATGGGCAAGAAGATGGGGCAGTTGTTCCGGGCGTGAACTTGCCTAAGCCAAGGTCCTTGCGTTTACAAATCGCCTTGCAGCACTGAACGCCTGGAAGACTGAATCGAGGGGTGAACCAAAACGTTGCACTTGTTTATCTCGCCAGCCTGTGGAGCTGGGACTTGTTCGGAGACGTTCAGGTTCGGTTCAGTAACGACGTTTTCTCTCCACCCAGGCTCGTAACGTTCGACTCATCGGCTGGCGCAATTGCAGGAACAGGCGTGGTTAATGGCGTATTCGCTGATGCGAGTTTTGTCGCGCAGATCTTTCGGCTCGAGGGAGAAACCGAAATGCCAATAGGGGTTCCAGCGCGCTTCGGGGGCATTGGCACCGCTGAACCAGGAGTTTGGGCCGGAGGAATAGTGACAATCTCAGGTGTCGACCCGGAAAGCGCGATACTCCTTAAAGTAAAAGTCTGGGATGAGTTGGCGGGAGATGCAGACCGGGCCATGCGTTGCGGATTTTTCTACGGAGATTCAGGCGTCTTCAGTTTCTCTGCACAGACAGGAAGCGGGGCAGAAGGCGATGCCTCGGTCTTGAACAATTTCATGGGCTTCAGCATCGGCCGACCACTGTCGCCCTGCTGGCTAATTTTTCCACCGGCAACTGAGGAGCTATCCTGTCATGAAAACGAATCGGTAACGATTACACCTTCAGTTCAGGCCCTGAATCCGTCTGCTTGGAAGCGAAGCGTTGTGGAAGCTTCAAAACTGAATCTTAACAACGGAACCGCGATTGGGCGCGTAGCTATGGACGGCAGCTCGCTGGTCTACAACACGGAGTCCAATTATTATGGAGTAGAGTCTTTCCGGACTTATTTCTGCTGCGATTCCACAATCGAATTCGTCCGGATAACAGTGATTCCTTCTTCAAGACGCCCCTACCTGGACGTGGTTGTCTCCAACGCCAGCAACCCCCGGTCACTCGTCCTCCGCGGTCTCTCCCCGAAACGCTACCGCGTCGAGCAGTCCACCGACCTCGGCGCCTGGACCCCGGTGGGTGAGTTCACCGCGAACACCAGCGAGGTGCCGGTGCGGGAATTGAACGACGATGGCCCGGAAGCCCGGTTTTTCCGCGCGGTGGAAGTGCTTCCGTAAGTGCTGTTCTTCACCATCTTCAGTGGCCAGAACCAGGCTGCCTTTCTGGGCGTTGGTTGGGCCGGACGCTGGCTGCGGATTCCCCCTCTCCTTGGGGGAGAGGGCCGGGGTGAGGGCGGGCCAACCTCACTTTTTCCCGCCAAATTCGGCCAGATGGAAGGATGCTCGCCCTCACCCTTTCCCTCTCCCCCAGGAGAGGGAACCACCGATGGACGCGACCGCACCTCCGGCCGACAACGGGCCCAAAGTCAGCCCAGACACAGAATACAGCGAGGAACCCAAAGGTGCCCGTTCCACAGGCGTCCCGGAGCGCCCACAGCCTTCGTCTCCGTTGACGGGCAATTCCGGTTCAACAGAGTTGCACACCGGCGGACCGACGTAGGGCAGGCTGCCAGCCTGCCTGTCGTGCGACTGGAGTTGCAGGCCGTTTCGCGCCTGTCGGCGCAGTGGGCAGGCTGTCAGCCCGCCCTACTTTTGGATCGCGGCCGGGAAAGGCTGCGTCGTGGTCAGTTTTGCCCTCATCCCCCGCCCGCCGGGCCCCATAACGCGCCGTTGCCAAGCATCGGACCGGTTCCCTAGGCTGACCCGACCCCGGCGCCCCGCCCGGAACCGATGAGCGAATACCGCGTCCAGTTTGAGGTCTTCGAAGGACCGCTCGACCTGCTGCTTCACCTCGTGAAGAAGCAGGAGGTGGACATCTACCAGGTCAACCTCACGAAGATCGCCACGGAATTCGTCGCCTACATCGAGCAGATGCGCGAGCTCGACCTCGAGGTTGCCGGCGAATTCCTCGTGATGGCGGCGACGCTCATCTACATCAAGAGCCGCGAACTCCTGCCGGTGGACCAGCAGGTGAAGCCCGAGGGGGACGACACCGACGAGGATGACCCGCGCTTCGAGCTCATCCGCCGGCTGGTCGAATACAAGAAGTTCAAGGACGCCGCCGCCCAGCTCCAGACCCGCGAAGGCGAGATGGAGAACATCTACGAACGCCGGCCGGGCAAGCTGGAGTTCACGGTCGAGGACACGGGGCCGAAGCCCGGCGAGGTGTCCATCTTCGAGCTGGTCAACGCGGTCAGCCAGATCCTCAAGCGGTTCGGCGCCCGCGACGAGGTCCGCGAGATCAACGCCGATCCCCACACCGTCAGCGAGAAGATCGAGGTGCTGCGGACGCTGCTGGTCGAGCGTAGCCGGGTGAAGTTCAGCGAACTGTTCGAGCGGGCCACCTCGCGCGCCGAAGTGGTCTGCATCTTCCTCGCGATGCTGGAGCTCACCCGCATGAAGCAGATCGTGCTCACGCAGGGCGACGAGTTCGGCGACATTGAGGTCGAGCCCGCCCCGCCGCCGGTCCTCACCCCGCCGCCCGCCGAACCGCCGCCGGACGCCTCCGGACTGCCCCCGGCCGTGCCGCTGGCAGCCGACGGCGAACCGCAGGTGGCCTGAGCCGCACCCGAAACCGCATGCACCTGGGCGAATCCAGCAGCCAGCCGCCGGCCGTGAATCCGCCCGCCCCTTTCCGATGGTCCAACAGCTCTTCTTCATGGAACTGAAGTTCATTCTCGAATCGCTGCTCATCGCCTCGCCGAAGCCGCTTTCGGTGACGGAACTGCGCGACACGCTGACCAAGGCCGCCGACGAGGAGGGCGCCCCCGAGCACGTGAAGGCGTGCCGCAAGCTGCCGCCGGAGGAACTCGAGGAGACGCTCGCGGAACTCGCCCGCGAACACGAGGCGGCCGGCCGGAGCTTCACGCTCGCGTGCGTGGCGGGCTCCTGGCAGTTCGTGACCAAACCGGAATTCGGCCCGTGGCTGCGGGCGTTCGTCGGCGTGAAGAGCCGTCCGCCCAAGCTTTCCCAACCCGCGCTGGAGACGCTCGCGGTCATCGCCTACCGGCAGCCCGCCACCCGGGCCGAGATCGAGCAGATCCGCGGCGTGGCCGTGGACGCCGTGGTGCTCACGCTCAAGGAGCGCGGCCTGATCTGCGAGGCCGGCCGCGCGGAGGTGATCGGCCGCCCGATGCAATACGCCACCACGCCGGCGTTCCTCGAATACTTCGGGCTGAAGGGACTGGAGGATCTGCCGGCCGCGGACGAATTGAGGCGGATTCCGGTGCAGCGTCCCGAACAACTTGTCACCGCCGAGGCGGGCGCGGCCACACCGGCTCCCGAACAGCTTTCCCTCGAACAGGCCGAAGCCCCCGCCCCGGGCGCGCCTCCCGAGGGCACCGCCGCGGCCGCCACCGAAGCGCCGACGACTCCCGAAGGCGGTCCGGCCGCCGCCTGAGCGCCCGTTCGAAAACTCGCCGGCGCATCGTCGCGGGCAATGCGGCTGACTTCAGCCCCGAGAGCGAACAGGCGGTCCAAGCGGGTGCGCCATGATTCCCTTCCTTGGGGGAAAGGGTGAGGGCGGGCGTCCATCCATCGGGCTGGTTTTGGCGGGGAAAAGTGAGGCTGGCGCGCACCTTCCCCGGCTCGGACCGCGCCGGCTGGGCGCATCTCGCCGCTTCCCCTCTCCTCCACTCCGAGTGGAAGCGAGGGAGCCGGGGGCTGTGGCCAAATGGGACCGCGCCGGCTCCTGCGGAGACTTTCACCTTGCCGCCCCGGGCCCCGGTGCCTCTGCTTTCGGCACACAGTTCCACCATGAAACTTTCCCGCCGCTCCGCCCTGCTGTCCACCGCCGCCGCCGCGGCTGCCTCCCTCACCACCCGCATCGAGGCCGCGGATGCGGCTTCCGGGCTCAAGGGCCGCATTCACCACTCGGTCTGCAAGTGGTGCTACCCCAAGACCAGCCTCGAAGACCTCGCCCAGTTCGCGAAGGAACTCGGCATGAGCTCCATCGAACTGCTGGAGGTGAAGGAAATCCCGACCGTCAACAAATACGGCCTCACCTGCGCGATGGTCAGCGGCATCCCGGGCGGCATCGGCACCGGGCTCAACCGCCTGGAAAATCACGACCAGATTGTCGAGTGGTTCGCGGCGACCGCGCCCGAGGTGGTCAAGGTCGGCTGCCAGAACGTCATCTGCTTCTCCGGCAACCGGAAGGGCCAGGCCGATGAGGAAGGCATCAAGAACTGCACCACCGGCCTCAAGCGCCTGCTGCCCATCGCCGAGAAGCACAAGCTCACCCTCGTGATGGAGCTGCTGAACTCGAAGGTGAACCACGCCGACTACCAGTGCGACACCTCCAAGTGGGGCGTGGCCCTGTGCGAATCCGTGGGCAGCGAGCGCTTCAAACTGCTCTACGACATCTACCACATGCAGATCATGGAGGGCGACGTGATCGCCACGATCAAGAAGCACCACAAGTGGTTCGCCCACTACCACACCGGCGGCGTGCCCGGCCGCAACGAGATCGACGACTCCCAGGAACTGTTCTACCCGGCCATCATGAAGGCCATCGCCGACACCGGCTTCAAGGGCCACGTCGCGCAGGAGTTCATCCCCAAGCGCCCCGACGTGCTGGCCTCGCTGAAACAGGGCGTGATGATCTGCGACGTGTGAGACGCCCGGTGCGCCCGCGCACGACCGCCAGCACTGGTTGACTTCACTGCTCCCGGCCGAAAGCGGCGGCTTTGCTCTGCTGTGCCGCCCGCACTCGTCCGTCGCCCCTGCCGGGGCTTGCTGGTTTGGGGCGTGGGGAACCCACAGCTCACGCTGTGGGCTACGTTCTGGCGCCGCTCCGCGGCCGGGACAACGGAGCGAGAATTGGCGCGCCAGCGTCTTGGAGTGCGGCGGCGGAGCGGAGCGAAGCTGCCGCTTTGGCCTGGCGTGGGGTGCGGGCGGGCGTTTGGCTTTGGATGGATGCGGGTTGTGAAAAAGCGGCAGAGGGCTGCCGCAGTCCAAGACGCTTCGCGACGTTCGCCATCGTGGGTGACGTGTGGAGCGGCGACTTTCCAGTCGCCGGGGCTGGGCGGCTGGAAAGGCGCCCC